>Ga0316195_10000070_pt1 | contig 30063 bp, 29 predicted proteins | sample Phised1_MG_FD_204937 | JGI IMG/M metagenome (GOLD analysis project Ga0316195, IMG submission 204937) | Coastal sediment microbial communities from Maine, United States - Phippsburg sediment 1 | ecosystem: Environmental > Aquatic > Marine > Coastal > Sediment | place: USA: Maine | collected...
GCGACGTTTTCGTGATCGGCGGCGTGGAGCACATGGGCCACGTCGGCATGATGCACGGCATCGACCTCAACCCGGCCGCCTCGAAGCAATATGCCAAGGCCTCCAACATGATGGGCCTGACCGCCGAGATGCTCGGGCGCATGCACGGTATCAGCCGCGAGATGCAGGACCAGATGGCTGCGCGTTCGCATGCCAGGGCCTGGGCGGCGACCCAGGGCGGCCGGTTCAAGAACGAAATCGTCGGCATCGAGGGTCACGACGCCGATGGCTTCAAGCTGTTGTGCGAGGTCGATGAAGTGATCCGTCCCGACACCACGGTCGAGGGGCTGGCCGCGCTGCCGCCGGTGTTCGACCCGAAGAACGGCACCGTCACGGCGGGTTCCTCCTCGGCCATATCCGATGGCGCTTCCGCCATGCTGGTCATGAGCGCCGAACGGGCCAAGGCCCTCGGCGTGGCGCCCCGCGCACGGATCGTATCGATGGCCGTGGCCGGCTGCGACCCGGCGATCATGGGCTACGGACCGGTCCCGGCGACCAAGAAGGCGCTGAAGCGCGCCGGCATGAAGCTGTCGGACATCCAGGTCATCGAGCTGAACGAGGCCTTTGCCGCGCAGGGCCTCGCCGTGCTCAAGGACCTCGGTCTGCTCGAGACCATGGACGACAAGGTCAACCTGAACGGCGGTGCCATCGCCCTGGGCCATCCGCTCGGCTGCTCCGGCGCACGCATCACCACGACGCTGCTCAATGTGATGGAGTGGCAGGATGCGCGCCTCGGCCTGGCGACGATGTGCATCGGCCTCGGCCAGGGTATCGCGACGGTGATCGAGCGCTGCTGAGCGCCGACGAGGGGGGGCAATGCAGTACACCTGCCCGATGCACCCGGAGGTGCTGCGGGATGCGCCTGGCAGCTGTCCGCTTTGCGGCATGACGCTGGAGCCGGTTGCGGCAAGTACGTCCCACTGGACCTGTCCGATGCATCCCGAGGTGCAGGAGCAGGGCCCCGGTCACTGCAGCGATTGTGGCTGCGCGCTCGAACCGGTGACCGTGACCGCCGCGCCCGAGGAGAACCCGGAGCTGGTCGATTTCCGGCGCCGCCTGTGGCTGGCGGCGCCGCTGACCCTGGCGGTGCTGCTGCTGGCGATGGGACCCATGGTCCTGCCGGCGCTGGCGCCGCTGGAACACGCAACCTGGGCGCGCTGGGCGCAGTGGCTACTCGCCACGCCGGTCGTATTCTGGGCAGGCGGGCCGTTCCTGCGTCGCGGCGTCCAGTCCCTGCGCGGGCGGCTCAACATGTTCACGCTGATCGCCCTCGGCGTCTCGGCCGCCTATCTGTTCAGCCTGGCCGGATTGCTCATACCGGGTTCCTTCCCGGACTCCGCGCGGGACGCGATGGGAATGGTGCCACTCTACTTCGAGGCGGCAGCCGTCATCGTCACCCTCGTGCTGGCGGGCCAGATCCTGGAATTGCGGGCGCGCGCCAGAACCGGTGCCGCGTTGCGCGCGCTGCTGGACCTCGCGCCGGAAAGCGCGGTGCGGGTGGCCGAGGACGGCAGCGAGACCGACATCCCGCTGGCCGACGTCCACAAGCAGGACAAGCTGCGCGTCCGGCCGGGTGCCCGGGTGCCGGTGGACGGCGTGGTCCTGGAGGGCACGAGCAGCGTCGACGAATCCATGGTGACGGGTGAGTCGCTGCCGGTTGCGAAACAAGCGGGCGAGCGACTGATCGGCGGGACCGTCAACGGCAATGGGTCGCTGCTGATGTGGGCGGAAGGCATTGGGCCGGAAAGCACCCTGGCGCGCATCGTCGGGATGGTGGCGGAGGCCCAGCGCAGCCGTGCACCGGTGCATGCCCTGGCGGATCGCGTGTCCGCCTGGTTCGTTCCGGTGGTCGTGCTTGCGGCCGTCATTTCCGCGGTGCTGTGGTGGTGGGTCGGACCCCAGCCGCGCCTGGCCCATGCGCTGGTGGCCGGCGTCACCGTGTTGATCATCGCCTGTCCCTGCGCGGTCGGCCTGGCGACCCCGATGTCCATGACGGTAGCGATGGGCCGCGGCGCAGGGGTTGGCGTGTTGTTCCGCGAGGCCCGCGCCCTCGAGGCGCTCGCCAAGCTGGACATGCTGGTCTGCGACAAGACGGGCACCCTGACCGAGGGACGACCCAGCGTGGACGGGATTCACCTGGCCGAGGGTGTGGAGGAAAAGGAATTGCTGCGGCTGGCGGCCGGTATCGCCCAGCAGAGCGACCACCCGCTTGCCAAGGCGGTGGTCGCCGCGGCACGTGAACGCAAGATCCGTCCGCCGCTGGCGAGAGGTGTCGAGTCGGTGGCCGGCGCCGGCACGCAGGGGCAGGTCGGCGCGCTGCAGGTGAAGCTGGGCAGCGCCGAATTCGCCGGTTCGGCCGGGGCGTTTGCGCCAGAGGCGAGCGCCGCCCGGCAGTCCGGTGCCAGCCTGGTCTTCGTCTCGGTGGACGGCGTGGTCCAGGCGCTGCTGTCGGCGCGCGATCCGATTCGTGCCGGAACGGCCGACGCACTGGCCGAGCTGCGCGCCCTCGGCATGAAGATCGCGATGCTCACCGGAGACAGTGAACAGGCCGCGGCACAGGTCGCGGCGGAGCTGGGCATCGATCGCGTGGTGGCCGGCGTGAAGCCCGACGGCAAGGCCCGGGCCATCAAGGCGCTGCAGGCGGAAGGCTTCGCCGTTGCCATGGCCGGCGATGGCGTCAACGACGCGCCGGCACTGGCGCAGGCGGACGTCGGTATCGCGATGGGTCATGGCACCGACGTGGCCAAGCAGACGGCGGGGATCACGCTGGTGAAGGGCGACCTTGCCGCCATCGGTCGCGCGCGGCGCCTGAGCGTGGCGACCATGCACAACGTGCGGCAGAACCTCTGGCTGGCCTTCGGCTACAACTCGCTCGGCGTCCCGCTTGCCGCGGGCGTCCTCTACCCGCTGCTCGGCTGGACGCTGACCCCGGCATTCGCTGCGGCGGCCATGTCGTTGAGCTCGGTGACGGTCATCAGCAACGCCCTGCGCCTGTCCCGGATCCGCCTCTGACGCCGGCCCTCCTGCGACCGCGCGTAGCGTCCTCGCGCTGGCGCCGAACCGCGAAGCGATAGGGCGGGCAAGCTGCGACGGGTGTCTCCCGGCGAGTGAGTTTGGCTTGCGGAGCGAAGCGGAGCCGAACGAGCGGGAGAGCACCCGGCGCGGTGAGCCCGGCCCGGGGAACGCACCGGATCGACCGCCGGGCGCGGTCGCCTGTCGGGGCGGTTCGCCCTCGTTCGCTCGGAAATCCGCAACTCGCTTACTCGGGGACCGCCCCTCCCTCGACCGCGCGGCTGCAGCCAGCGGGCCGGCTGTCCGGCACCGTACCGCGGTGAATCCGCATACAATCGGCACGGGAGGATGCCATGCCACGAACGCTGAAGAGCACGCCGCGCCGCGACGGTTTCCGCATGCCGGGCGAGTTCGAGCCGCATGCCGGCACCTGGATGCTGTGGCCCGAGCGGACCGACAACTGGCGGCTGGGGGCGAAGCCCGCCCAGGAAGCCTTCGCGGCAGTCGCCTCGGCGATTTCCGCGACCGAGCCGGTGACGGTCGGTGCGTCGGCCGCCCAGTGGGAGAACGCGCGCCGACAGCTGCCCGGTGCCATTCGGGTCGTCGAGGTCAGCACCAATGACGCCTGGGCGCGGGATACCGGGCCGACCTTCGTGGTGGATGATCGTGGACGGGTGCGCGGCGTGGACTGGGTGTTCAACGCCTGGGGCGGCCTGGACGGCGGGCTGTACTTCCCCTGGGACCAGGACGACCTGGTGGCGTCCAAGGTACTCGAGATCGAGCGACTGGACCGCTATCGGGCGCCGTTCGTGCTGGAAGGTGGGGCCATTCACGTCGACGGCCAGGGCACCCTGATCACCACGGAGGAATGCCTGCTGAATCCCAATCGCAACGCCGGCCTGTCCCGCGAGGATATCGAGAGGGGCCTGCGGCAGTACCTGGGCATCGAGAAAGTGATCTGGCTCGGCCAGGGTGTCTACAACGACGAAACCGATGGGCACGTGGACAACCTGTGCTGTTTCATTCGCCCGGGCGAGGTGGCGCTGACCTGGACAGGGGATCGTGAAGACCCGCAATACGAGATCAGCCGGGATGCCTGGGAGCGGCTGGCGGATTCACGGGATGCCCGCGGCCGGCGGCTGAAGGTCCACAAGCTGCCCCAGCCCGGGCCCTTGCTGATGACCGCGAAGGAAGCGGCGGGCGTCGATGCGCGTGAGGGATCGCAGCCGCGGCGCGCGGGCGACCGGATGGCCGGTTCCTACGTCAACTTCTACCTCGCAAACCGCCGCGTCGTCATGCCGCTGCTCGATCCGCGGACCGATGCGCGCGCCATGCGGATCCTGAAGCAGCTGTTTCCGCGTCGCGAGATCGTTGGTGTGCCCGCCCGGGAGATCCTGCTGGGGGGCGGCAACATCCACTGCATCACCCAGCAGCAACCCCTTGGGAGGGGAGTCCGGCTGGTGGCCAGGGCACGTCCGCGACGCCGGGCCGCTTGATTTACTGGTCCTACGGGCTTCCCGATGGATCAGGCGGCGAGATTGGTGCATATTGTCTACAACAACTAAATCCGTCACTACTGTCGGAGAGGGAGACTGGAAATGTCCAAAGGTAACTTGGGTGTTAAAGGTGCGCCGGGCCGGTTTCTGCCGGCAGCCATCCCGGCATTGTTGATCGCCTGGGCAGGCATCGGGCCTGCGGCAGCGGCCGACGAGGCGAATCTCATTGATTCGAGGGGCTATGTCTCCCTCGGTACCTTCCTCAATAAATCCAAGCTCAAGATCCGCGTGGACGGTGACGCCGGCGACATCGGTACCGATATCGACTGGGGGAACACCTTCGGAAATAACGAAGAGACCCGCTTGCGCCTGGACGGCTTGTGGCGCATCACGGACAAGCATCACGTGCGGTTCATGTACACCGACTACTCCCGGTCGAAGACGGCCACTTTTGACGAGGACGTGATCTGGAACGGCGAGACGATTCCCGTCAACGCGACGGTGACCGGGAAGGTCGGCTTCAGTATTGCCGAGGTCGCCTACGAGTACGCGCTGAAGCGCAGCGAGAATATGGAACTCGCGCTGTCTGCCGGTGTGCACTACACGACCTTCGAGGCCAAGCTGTCCGCCATCTGGGACATCGAAGGTACTGGAGGGCAGGGCTCTCTGGGCGGCAAGGCGTCGGTAGGCGCACCGCTGCCGGTGTTCGGCGGCCACGGCCTGTGGCGCCTCGGGAATAATTTCTACGCTGACGCACAGCTGCAGTGGTTCGCGCTGTCGATGGACGGCTATGACGGCAGCATCCTCAACTACCGTGCGGGCGTCATCTGGCAGCCGAAAAAATGGGTCGGTGTCGGGCTCGGTTATGACTCCTTCAACGTCGACCTCAAGGTCAAGAAGGACACGTTCACCGGCAAGATGGACTGGACCTACCAGGGTCCGCAGGTGTACTTCAATATTGCTTTCTGACGGCAGCAATCAGTGATGGTAGCCCCCGGCCCGATGGCGGGCGGGGGCTCAATCGGGCTCACTCGCGCGAGAGCAGGACTACCCCGAGCACGACCAGCGCGGCGCCGGCCAGGCGCATCCCGTCCACCGGCCTGACCGGAAACCCCAGCGCGCCGAAATGGTCCAGGGTCATCGCCCCGATCATCTGCCCGGCGACGATCAGCGCAATGAACGCCGCGCCGCCGATCATCGGTCCGATCACCGCTGAACTGGCGACATAGGTCGCGCCGGCGAGCCCCGCGAGCCACGCCCACCAGGGCAGGCCGGCGAGCTGGCCTGTTGTCGGCACGGGCGCGCGGGTGACCAGCAGTGCCACGGCCAGTGCCGCCGTGCCCACCACGAAGTTGATGAGGGCCGCACCCGCGGCGCTGCCGACCTGCACCCGGACGATCGCGTTCAATCCGACCTGCACGGCCAGGGCCGCGCCGACGAGTGCGGTGATCAGGTAGGCGGTGGTGTACATCGGGTTTTCCTGGGGTGACTGTGGATTGCGAGCCTGCTCATTCCCGCCGCCAGCTGAGCTCGAAAAAGGCGGCGCGGCCGCGGCCGGGGAAATAACGATAGTCGCCGAAGGCGTAGTCTGCACGGTCGGCGTAGGCCGTGTCTGCCAGGTTGGTGATGCGGACCGTTGCGGACAGCTTGCTCCTGAGCCGCAATGCGAGCCGCAGGTTGAGCAGGTCGTGGCCTGGGTAGCGCGCGGTGTTGGCTGCATTGGCCCAGTAGGCGCCGACGTGCTGCCATTCGAGTTCGGCGCCGAGCCGGCCGCGGTCGTAACCGAGCCGCATCGAGTGCAGCTGGCGTGGCGCGGTGTCGACATCGTTGCCGCGGGTCACTTGTTCACCCTGCTCGATGCCGCCGCTGAACTCGTAGCTGTGCAAGGCCCAGGTGCCGGAGCCGGCCAGCCGCCAACCGTGACCCATCGCCCAGGCGAGGTCGTATTCGATGCCGCGGTGGCGAGTCCGGCCGCCGCTGACATTGAAGCCGGAGGAATCGCGCAGGATGATGTTGTCCTTGTCCATCCAGAACGCGGCCAGCTCGACCGACACGGCTTGACCCAGGTGCCTGAGGCCGGCCTCGATACCGTCGATGCGTTCCGAGCCCAGGTCGGCGACCTGCTGGCCCCGCTGCAGCCGATAGAGTTCGGTCGCCTCCGGCGGGCGAAAGCCGCGCGAGACCGTGGTCCAGAGAGCGGTCGACTCAGACAGGCGCCAGTTGAACCCCAGGCGCGGGCCCCAGTTGGTGAAGCGGTCGCTGCGGTCTGCCGGACGGGTGTAGAGACACCCCGCGCCAGGGCAGGGCACGCCGTTTTCGTCGGTGTTGCCGTCGAGCATCCTGTTGTCGTAGTCGTAGACGAGCCATTCGAAGCGCAGGCCGGCCGTCAGGGTCAGGCTTTCGGTGAGCGCGTGTTGCCACTGCAGGTACGGCGCCAGCAGGGTCGAGTCGACGGTGTAGTCATATTGCTTGCCGGCCGGCCGGATGGCGTTCGCGGCAGGCGGGCCATCGACGGTGGGACCGTCCTGCTCCTGCAGCAGGGATCCTGAAGCCAGCTCGCCGTCGATGCCGATCGTCAGCAGGGAATTCCCGCCGAGCGCGAGCGTCCGCGAGACCAGGATCTCGGCGCTGTACTGGCCATTCTTCTCGACAGGCTGTCCGAGCAGGAAGTGCTGCAGGAACTCCATGTCCGACTTGCGCAGCACCATGCGCAGGTCGAGCTGCTCGCCGTCGGCCAGCGGCCGCAGGTAATGAGCCGAGGCCCGGACACTCCAGGCCTTGCGATAAGCCTCCGGATTCGGGTTGGACCGGGCCAGCGCAGGATCCTTGTAGGCATCCTCGCCGACGATGAACCCGGCGGTGTCCTGGTCGAGGTTCGTGGCGTTCAGCCGCAGCGTCAGCTGGCCTTCCCCCTGGGGCTGGACGAGGCTCGCCGAGAGCTTCTGCTCGTCGAGGCCGGAATGGTCGCGCCAACCGCCGTCATGCGTGGCATGCAGCGCGATCCCGGCGGCGGCGGGTCCCAGTGGGCCGGAGAGGGCGAGCTTGCCGCGCAGGTAGTCGTCGGGACCGACCTCCAGGGCAAGCCCCAGGGGCGGCAGGTCGCCGGGCCCAGGGTTCAGGACGTTGATGATGCCGTGGACCGCGTTCGAGCCGTACAGGGCGCTGCCCGTGCCGCGCAGCACCTCGATGGCGGCGGCTTGTTCGGAGTTGACCTCGAACAGCTCGTTGACGTTGCAGAAGCCGACGGGCCTGAGTGGAATGCCGTCTTCCAGGAACAGGAAGGCGCCGCAGGAGCCGGCGCCCGTCAGCACCGGCGAGCGTAGCGCGGTCAGCGACTCCTGGCCGCTGCCGCGCTGGATGAAGGCGCCGGGCGCCTGGTTGATGAGTTCCGAATGATGGGTGGCGCCGGTCCAGCTGACGTCGTCGGCGCTCATTCGCGTAATGCTCCCGGCGTAGGTCAGCAAGGACTGCTCGCTGCGCGAAGCCGTGACGACGATTTCCCCGAGCGTGGGTGCAGGCTCGGCGGCAGCCGCCATGCCCGGGAGGGTTCCCCCGAGTGCAATGAAAACAAGCAGTCTTCGGCCCGAGGGTCTTGGCAACTCGTTCTACCTGCTTCCGGAGCGCTGAGATGAAACCCGCCCTAGGCTGGCTCGCGATGCCTCGTGATCTTCTGGAAGACCAGGGTGGGTTCGTCGCCGATTCGAAAGAACGGGTAGCGGCTGCTCATGTCCGCCAGCGCGAGGTCGCGCTCGCGCTCGCTCGCATACCAGTGTTCCCGGCTCCAGTCGCTGCCGACCAGCCTGGCAAACGGGTCACCGGGTCGCAGGCTGACGCGCACGCCGTAGGGACGCTGGGCCGGAATGGGCTCATTCAGGTTCTGCGAATTGCTGATGTGCATGCGGACTCGGCAGGGCGATCGGGTAGGGGTCACAAGATACCCGAAAGGCTGTGGCATCCCAAGTCACCCATCGGCTACCCTCTTGCTCACTGCTCACTGCTCACTGCTCACTGCTCACTAACCAGACACGGATCAAACCCATGCGCAAAGTCATAGCGGCACTCACGGCGGTTTGCGCCATCCTGCTGGCGCCGATGGCGCGGTCAGCGGACCAGACGGCTTTCCAGGTCGTGCCACAGGCCGGATTCCGCATGGGCGGCAGCTTCGAAGACGCCGAGACCGGCGCCAGTCGCCAGATCGGGGATGCCGCGAGCTTCGGCGTCGCGCTCGAGTGGCGTGTCGGGGACGAGAATCGCTGGGGACAGCTCTGGTATTCGCGCCAGGCCACGGATATCAGCACTCCCGAGGGCCCCTTCGACCTGAACGTCGAGTACCTGCACATCGGCGGCACCGCGCCCATCAGCGATGAAGGTCGTGTGAAGAGCTACATCTCGGCCGGAATCGGCGCGACGCGCTTTTCGCCGTCCGGGGCCGGGCTGCAGGACTCGACGAATTTCTCGGCCTCGCTCGGCCTTGGGCTCAACATGCCGCTGTCTGAGCGGGCAGCGTTGCGGGTCGAGGCCCGCGGCTACATGACGGTGCTGGAAGCCAACACGGCGATCTTCTGTCGCAGCGATGCCAGCGGCGGCGCCTGCGCAATCGTGGCGAGCGGCAAGACACTCTTCCAGGCGGAGCTGTCGGTCGGCGTCGCTTTCGGCTTCTAACGCTCGACGAACTCGAACAGCTCGCCGTTCGGACCGCGCACCAGCATCACCCGGCAGGGCGTGCCTTCGTCGACCGCGGCGTGCTGGATCACCGATTCGACCTGGCCCCCGGCCCTGCCGAAACGTGCCGACAGGGCATCGAGGCTCGGCGCGCGGCAGGAGAACAGCGTAATGCCCAGCTGGCCCGGCCGCATCGGGCGGGCCAGCGGCACCGTGGTCTTGTCGTAGAAGTGGACCAGGACGATCTTGCCCGAGGCTTGCCGGCGCTCGCGGTAGAGGGCGAAGTGAATGCGGGTGCCCTGCGGCACGCCGAAGAGCCGGCAGGCGGCGTCGCGGTGCTCGGCGCGAACTTCCACGTCGGTGGCCTCGTGCACGTAGCCAAGTGCTTCCTCGTAGAAACGCCTCGAAGCATCCAGGTCGGCGGTGACGATGGACACCGTTGCGACCTCGCTGAAACGACCCGGCGCCGGTGCGAACCTTCGCGTCCCGGACTGGTGCGCATGGCCGACCATGAGCAGCAGCGGGACGCCGTCGGGACCGGTCAGGATGACTTCCTCGGTGTCGTTACTGCCGATCTCGAAGCGCTCCGCCTTGCCGCGGGGAGCGCAACCGGCGGCCGAGAGAGCCGCGATGGCGTCTTCGATGGGGGTGCCAGTGTAGATATCGAGCGCCTTGGGACCCACGTCGGTGGGACGGTCGGGCGCATCCGGGCCAAAGTCGAGTCGGGTCGCGGCGTTGCCTGTGTCGGGAAACCGGGCCAGCCGGATGCGACCGAAGCCGTGGCCGTCCGCCGAGAGGGTGACCAGCCGGACGTCCTCGTGTACCGGCAGCCGCCACACCGACAGCAGGCTGACGGAGGCACGGACGTCCAGTTCGACCTTGTAATGCATGCGGTCGCGGAAGAAGGACAGCGCCGTATCCATGTCGCGTACGCCGACGGTGACCGACTCGATGGCTGAAATCATGAGGTTTCTGCAGTAAAGGACCCAAGGCGGAGCATAGCTTACGGCGAATCCGGATAGAGGTCCGCCGCGAAATCATGGTATCCGCGCGTCCACTCTCTTAGGATGCGGCGACAGCCTGGAGGGATGATCATGGGTGCTGGAGAACGCAAGACGACGCTGCCGCAACCCTCCGAGGCCCTGCCAGGCCGGACCGAACGGATGCCCGTGCCGGCGCGGCACTTCGTCAACGGCAATCCCCTGGCGCCGCCGTACCCGTCGGGCATGCAGGTGGCCCTGTTCGGCCTGGGGTGCTTCTGGGGTGCCGAGCGCCGCTTCTGGCAGCAACCGGGCGTCTTCGTCACTGCAGTCGGTTATGCCGCGGGCTGTACGCCGAACCCGACCTACGAGGAGGTCTGCTCGGGCCGGACCGGACATGCCGAAGTCGTCAGGGTGGTCTTTGACCCGGCGCGGACGTCCTACGAGGCCCTGCTGAAGGTCTTCTGGGAGTCGCACGATCCGACCCAGGGCATGCGCCAGGGTGGCGATGTCGGGACGCAGTACCGGTCAGGGATCTACTTCGACGGCGAGGCGCAGCGCCTGGCGGCCATGAAGTCGCGCGATGCCTACCAGCAGGCCTTGCGGGGCGCGGGCCACGGCGCGATTACGACGGAGATCGTACCGGCGCCGGAGTTCTTCTACGCCGAGGGCTATCACCAGCAGTACCTGGCGAAGAATCCCGCGGGCTACTGCGGCCTGGGGGGATGCGGGGTTTCTCTAGACTTGACAAAAGCTTAGGGTCACACCGAGATTGGCGGCAGGCAGTTCCCTGCAGAAATTCGCCAGGATTCTTGTGTCGGAACTCTTAACTCTGGCCAGCACTCGGGAACCTGGAGCCTGCGGACCCGCGCTACGGCCGACGCGGAAAAGGCGAAGGCGGAGCACAGGGCTGTGAAAATGGCGGAGTGACCGGAAATGGCCAGTATGGGGCGGATGGATCCGCTCCCATAGTAAGCTTGGTCCGTCAAAACGGAGATTCACATGATTCGACTCAGGAACCTGGGCGTCGCGGCAGCATTGCTGGCATTGACGGCAACGGCCGGGGCGCAGACTCCCGCGGCGCCGCCGCCCGCGGCCAAACCCTTGTCCACCTCGCTTGGAGTCATCGTCTTTCCGGCGAAAGGCCAGTCAGCGCAACAGCAGAGCCAGGACGAGGGCGAGTGTTACGCCTGGTCCAAGGGCCAGACCGGTGTGGACCCGATGGCGCCGGCGCCGGCTCCACCTGCGGCCCAGCCAGCCGCCGAGCCGGCCCCTGCCGCCAGAGGAGAGCGGCTCAGGGGTGCTGCCCGGGGCGCAGCCGCTGGCGCGATCATTGGCGAGGTCGCCGATAACGATGCCGGCAAAGGCGCGGCGATCGGGGCTACGGTCGGCGTCATGAAGGGTGGAGCCGAGAGCCGCCAGAAGCAGGCCCAGGCCGAGTCGCAGGCGCAGGCCGCGGCGCAGCAGCAGACCGCGCAACAACAGGCCGCGCAGCAGGAGCAGATGGACCTCTTCAAGCGGGGCTTTTCCTCCTGCCTGCAGGCCAAGGGCTACACCGTCAACTAGACTTGTTCCGGACGGCCCTCTCGTTGAACGCGGGTCAGGCGGATCGCTGACCGACTGGGATTGGCGCAGCCGCCGGCATTCAACAGGCGTTTGCCGCAGTTTCGTCTCGCCGTTGAACATGGTCGCTGGATCGCGGTGCGCCTACAATGTCCTCGAGGGGCCCGGAAAGGGGGTATCCTACCGCCCATTCCCACAGACCCGAGGTTTCCGCAATGAAGACATACACCTGGTTCCTGCTCGCCGCGTTATCCCTGCCATTGGCAGCAGGCGCGGCCGATACCAAGCCGATCGACCCGGCCAAGCTGCCCAAGGTTGCGTGCAGCGATCTCACGTTCAGTCCGGAGATGCTGGAGAAGTACCCGATGGCGCCGGCCGCCTGCGTCGAGGCCCGCGACAACAAGGGTTCGCGCTATGCCAAGTTCGTGGCAAAGGTGTACATCTCCGATCCCGAGTTCATGACCGTGCAGCTCTTGAACCCGGCGGGAGACACCGTGTCGACATTCAGCTTCAAGCCGGCCCCGAATGCGCACATCGTGATCGATGGCAAGGAACGCGCGTTCCATAGCCTGAAAGTCGGCGAGGAGATCACGTTCTGGGTAGCGGAGACGCGCCTGCAGGCCTCCAGCCTGCCGGAATCGACCGACAACGCCTGGGCGGTATTGCCGCCTCGCTGATCCGTCGAATGGTTGCCTGGGTCCGCCGGTGAATCCGGCGGATCCTGTGCTGCTGCTCACGAACCCCACTTGAGCCGGGCCGCCAGGTCCGGGCCGGCCCGAGGTGGGCCGGGCAAGAGCCCGGCAGCGATCGCCGGTACGGATCACTTGCCGACAGGGTGACCTTGGGCTCGCGCCAGCTGCTGTCCCTCAGGACCGGTCCCGGATGTGCTCGATCGTCGGGACCGCGACGCCGAGTCGCTTGGCGGACTCCGCGCATTGCTCGGCGGCCTTCAGGAAGGGATTGGGGACACGCGTCCCGTGCAAAGCCTCCCGATTGGCGAGCATGCCGCCGATGTACTGGTAGACGGGCGTCGGGAACAGCGCCTGGGTGACGATACCCGTGAACTCCCGCGGGTCGACGCCGGCCGCATGGACCAGGGCGGTGGCGTCCCGCAGGCTCTCCACGACCGATGCCATCAGGAAGCTGCCAGCGGCCTTGACGACATTGGCGGCGGCGGGCTCTTCGCCGAGGTAGTCGTGCCGCCCCAGCGTTTCCAGCACGGGCCGGACGCGCTCGAAGGCCGCGCTGGGGCCCGCCACCGGGATCAACAGCCGCCCCGAGATGGCCGCATCGGGAGCACCGAACACCGGGGCCGACAGGTACGACTGCCCGAGCTCGGCATGTGCCGCGGCCAGCCGCAGGGCGAGGGCGTCGCTGATGGTGCTCATGCACAGGTGGATGAGACCGGGAACATCGGCCGAGACGAGCCGTCCCTCGTGAAACATCGTCGATTCGACGGCCGCATCGTCGCTGACCATGGTGATGATCAGCTCCGACTGGCAAGCCTCGGCAGGGCTTGAAACCGGGACCACCATGTCGGCAAGCAGCGGGTCCATGCGCGCGCGCGTCCGGTTCCAGCCAATGACGTCATGGCCGGCGCGCGCCAGCCGTCGGGCCATGGGTTGGCCCATGGTTCCCAGTCCGATGAAGCCGATCTTCATGAATCCGCTCCCTCAGGCCGGGATCACTTGGGCTCGGCGCCCGGGTTCGGGTCGGCCATCGGGAAAGTCTCGGCGCCGGCAGGAGCGGCGGCCGGAGTCGCCGGGGCTGCCTGGGGGGACACTGACGTCGCCGGTGACGCCGCATTCCCGTCCGCCGCCGGCGCACTCGTGATCCGGGAGACTTCCTGGATCAGCGCCGGGGCCGGGGCCGGGGCCAGCGGAGCCGAGGGGGCGACGATGTCCGAGGCGACGATGCCCGGTCTGCCGTAGAAGCGACCGTTGGCGTTGTCGCGGATGAACAGGACGCTGCCTTCCAGCGACACGCCGGCGAACAGGCCCTTGGACCGTGAATAGGAGTAGATCTCCGCGTCGAAGGTGACGCTGGTGGCTGCCGAGGCGGTACGGCCGACCGGACCCGCCACCGCCGAGGCGTCGCCGCCGAGCGTGATCTTGCCGTCCGCAATGCCCTCGATGCTCTTGCGGGTCGTGAACACGAGCACGACGTCAGCGGCCTGTACGCCGAACTGCCAGCCGAAGCTGCCCGCACCGATGCCGATGAACACCGGGTTGCTCCAGCTGCCATCCTGATGCCTCACCAGCAGCACGCCGGTTCCACCGCTGCCGCCGATGAGGGCGCCAGCCTTGACGACCTCCGGCAGGATCGCAATACCCTCTGCCCGATCCAGCAGCCAATCCGGGACCTGCAGATCCGGCATGGCCTGGACCTCGGTCAGGACCGTCAGAGACTTCTGGACGATCTCGGCTTCGCGATTCTGGTCCTGAGCCCGCACTGGAGAGGCGATCAGGGTCGCTGCAAAGAGCATGCTGAGGGCGAACTTATGCATAGGGGCCATCCTTCCTGTGTTCGGGCGCCGCATCAATGGACTACAAAGGCGCGCGAGAGTTCCGACTTAGTGTAGCCCGGGAGCGACGCCTCAGTCAGCAAATCAGCGGCCCGGACGACTATGATTGGCGGCATGAAATGCGTGACTCGCCTGCCCCTCGGCGTGTTTCTTGCCGCAATGTTGTCCTGTGCAACGACCGCCCATGCGGAGTGGTTCCACCGCGAGGCCGCCATCATGGGCACTCGCATTGCCGTAGAACTGTGGCACGAGGATCCCGGCGGCGCCGACAGGGCGATGCAGGCGGTCCTCGACGAGATGCACCGGGTCGACGACCTGATGTCCCACTACAAGCCCGAGAGCCAGTTGTCGCGGATCAACCAGCAGGCAGCGCTCGGGCCGGTGCGCGTGGACGCCGAGCTGGCCCTGTTGATCGACCGGGCCGGGAAGTTCTCCGAGCTGACCGATGGCGCCTTCGACATCACTTACGCCAGCGTCGGCTACCTCTACGACTACCGCGCCCACAGGAAGCCCACCGACGAGCAGATCGCGGCGGGCCTGGGCGCCATCAACTGGCGGCATGTCGTCGTCGACCTGGACAAGTCAACGGTGCGGTTCACGCAGCCCGGGGTCAGGATCGACCTGGGCGGTATCGCGAAGGGCTATGCAGTAGACCGGTCCATTGCCATCCTGCGGTCGCTCGGCGTGGAGCACGCCAGCGTCACGGCCGGGGGCGACACGATGATCATGGGCGATCGCTTCGGTCGACCCTGGGTCGTGGGGATCCAGCATCCGGACGACGTGGACAAGGTAATCGCACGCATACCCATCATTGACGCGGCAATCTCGACCTCCGGGGACTACGAGCGCTACTTCGACGAGGACGGCAAGCGCTACCACCACATCATCAACCCGCGTACCGGCAAGAGCGCCGGCGAGCTGCGTTCCGTCACCATCATCGGCCCCGATGCCACCACGACCGATGGCCTGTCCACCAGCGTCTTTGTCATGGGGCCGGAGCGGGGGCTCGCACTGATCGAGCGTCTGGGAGACGTCGATGCAGTGATCGTCAGGAATGACGGGAAGGTGCTGTACTCGTCAGGCCTCGCGCCGCCGTAACTAGTGAGTCGTGAGTGGCGAGCAGTGAGTCGTGAGTCGTGAGTCGTGAGTAGTAAGAAGGGGCGGTAGCCTCTTCCGACTCACCACTCACAACTCACCACTCACGACTCACGACTCACTGTCCTCAGAACCACCCTGAGAAGTACAGCTGGATCACGCTTGCATTGAACCAGTAGAGTGGTTCGGTGCCCGGAGGAACTCCGCGCACGCGCAGGTCGCGGAAATCATCGTATCGATACGTGATCAGATCGTACTTCAGGTTGATGGAGCTTTTCTGGAAGAAATGAGCCCAGGGCATGATGAACTGGTAACTGGCGCCCACGCCGACCGTCTGGCTGTTCATTGACGACAGGTTCTTGTCCCGAGCGAGGAAGGCCTGGAAGTTTTGGCGCGGGTACAGGTCGCTGTAAAAGTCGGCGCCATCCTGTGTGTAATAGCGCAAGTGAGCATCAAAGATCCAGCTGTCGCCGTAGGGAATGGTGTAGCTGGCGTAAAGGGTGTGCGCACTGATCTTCCAGTCGTCCGTGTAGTAGCGATATTCGCCCTGCAGCGTCGCCCGGAAGGGCAGTCGATAGCTTGCCCGCGCCGCCAGCGCACTGCCGGATCGCGTTCGCGGGTAACGCTCGGGCTCGTAGCTGTAGCCGATGGGCGCGCGCGGGTCGAGATAGCGCACCAGGCGATAGGGATTATTGAGGTACCCATCCTCGGTCACGGCTTCCCAGGCCAGGCCGACGATCAGCCTATCCGTGGCGATCTGCGACAAATCGATGCCGAACACGCTGCGATCCACCTGGTCACTGAAGGTCGGGTCGCCGTTGCGGAAAACCTTGTCCCAGCCGCGTGCGTAGGACAGGGAAACGGTCGTGAGGTCGCCAAACAGGCTCTGCCTGATGATGGCTTGCGCGGCGTTGGACTCGTAGTCGCTCTCCTTACCGTGCGACAAGCCGAGTTTGTAGGTGGTGTCGTCGCGCAGGTACTCGAAGCCCAGCCCGTATTCCTTGCGTTGCTCCTTGTAGGGGCTGGCCGTGGTGATGACGTCAATCGACGAGCTCGACACCATGTCCGCGTAATAGCTCGCGCTGACCGCGTACTTGTCGGCGAATTTCTTGCGCACAAGGACCGACGGTCCGTCAATGGTCTCGCCGCCGCCTTCGTAAACGTGGTACATGACGTCCACACGGTCCTCGTCCAGCACGTCGGCCGTGGCGGGTGCCATGAAGGCGCAGGTGGCAAGAACGACAAACAGGCGGGAATTCATGGCAAGCCTCAGTTACAGCCGCAGCCGAGGCCGGTGCCGCTGGTGTCGCCGGTGGCCCCGCGCGCGCCTTCGCCCGATTCGTTGACGTGGCGGATATAGGACGACGAGATCGGGTCGCGATCCCGGTGCATGATCGGATCGACGAGCAACCCGCGTTCGTAGGGCCTGACCGACGGCTCGAGTCGCCCGCAGCCGGTTGCCGGCAGGGCGAGTGCCAGCAGCAGGATGACTCGCAGATGTCTCATAGCACTCCCCTCTCGTAGGCAGGTGCCGCGTCGCTGACGTGCAGATCGGCTCGAGCCAGAGTGGTCCGTATGGCGATCAGTGCCGCGAGCACTGCACTGCTGGACAGCCTGCCTTCGCGCATTTTACGCCTCCCGTAGCTCAGAAGAATCCGCTCAGTGACAGGCTAGCCTCGAAGTTATGCGTCTGCTTGCTCTTGCCGAAGACGTCCACTTCCATGATGTGGTCCCGGAAGTCCAGATGGGCGGCCAGCGAATCCCCGATGAGCATGCGGATGCCGGTGCCAAACGTGACGGTGAACCGATCGGCCCCGGCGAAACTGGTGGAACCGGCGCCGGCGACCAGGTAAATGGCGCTGTTGTAGGCACGATCGCCGCGCAGGAACATCTCGCCCGGTAGCACGTTCCAGCCAAAGCCTGCGGTCCAGTAGCGAAACTGGCGCTCCTTGCTCGTGAGCAGCGGTCCGCTACCTGATACGCGCTCGTAGCTCGAAAGTCCGGCATCGGAGGAACCGACTACGCCCTCGGCGAAGAAATCCTCGCTGATGTGATAGGCCAGTCTCGCTCCATAGACCATGTTGACCTCGAAATCCTCCACCGACAGTGCTCCGACAAACGCGCCGGCTTCCCAGTTCTCGTTCGCGATATCGGTCAGGCGGACTTCGCGACGCTCTACCTGCGGCACGATCGCAGACTGCGACTCGCCCGTTGCTGAAGCGGGCGCCGGCGCGTCGGCGGTCTCGGCGCCCCGGAACATTGAGCAACCGGACAGGGCAAGCAGTCCCGTCAGAAGGAGAATGCGAATCCGAATTTCCATTCGTTGGCTTCCTGGTTGTCGTCATGTTGGGTGAACACGAAGTACTTGTTGTACTCGGCTCGAAAGAACAGGCGGCCGGACACTTGTGTCCTGAAACCGGCCCCGACGTAGGCGAGCTGGTCCGTCTGGGCCGCGGCCAGCGTCCCGCCCACCTTGGGCCGGATCCGGCTCAGGCCGGTCCCGATGGACACGAACGGCTGTATCCGCCAGTCGGGACGAAAGCTGTGAGCGACTCCCAGCGCCAGGACCTGGCCATCGAACGAGTCGCCGAGGATTCGCGAGAGCTGTATCTCGCCCGCCAATCGGGGGCTGAAGGCGTAGGCGCCATAGGCGGTGATGACGTTGGCCGCACCATAATCCCCCACCAGCAGGCCGATCTCGCGTTCATGCCGCCGTGAAGTATCCTCGACTGGCAGAGGCGTGCCCGCGGACGTAAAGGTTTCGGCCATCTGGTCGCGGTTCGCCCAGCCCTCCCGGCCGCGGGAATCGCGGATCTTGAACCAGTCCGTTCGCCTCTTCAGGATCGTCACGTCCTCGCCGCGTGGCACGACGAAGGTGATCGGATAGCTGCGTCCCGGACCCGTATGCAGTTCCAGGTACGGTTCATATACGCGGACAGTCACCGGAGCCGCAGTCAGGGCGGCTGGCAGGACGAACAGGCACAATAAGAGCAGGATTCTTCTCATGGTTCAGTCCGCCGGCGCGGCGAGGGGGTCATCATAGTACCGTGCGCCCATGCCCGGGCATTCTGCGGCAAGACGCCACCCGGCGGAAGTCGGGCCGCCGCCATGGCTCTTTCGGGCATCCAGAAGGCTGAAAAACCGGAGAATACGGGCGGATCGGCCGGGCCCATGGAGGCAGCGTCCGTCAGCGGGATCCGTGTCGGGACGCGGCTCCTCGCAATCCGGCAGGGTCGTCGTGCGGCCTGGCCAGCCAGGTAACGGCAGTCGTCGAGCACGGTCACTCCATCTGTGTCCAGTTCCAGGGCTAAAGATCCCACACCGGCTTGATGTTAACCGGGCAATGGGTCACGATCAGACATAATAGTCATAGTGGCGGCCAAAATTGTTGGCGCCTGTCTTCAGGCCGGTGCAGGCGCCTGCATCGAGTACGCGGCCCGGTGTGCTTCTCTATGTTGTACGGATTCAGGGATGTACCACTATCATCCGGCGGGCAGCTAGACGGCCTCGCAGAGCGCGGTGGCAGGTTCACGTGGACGGGCGAGGGTCCGTCTGTCGAGTTCGGCGCCCCCCCTGGAATCCCGTCCGCGACGTCTGCGGTTGCCGGACGGTTCCGTCGGTCGGGGCTCGGTCTGCGACGGCCGCGTCCATCGGGGAGGCTTTCCTGAGGTCCGCGGTCGCCGATGGCGCCACGCTCGCCCCATGTGGCGGGAGGACGGTGATGGGCCCCGGCATGGTGGAACCGCGACATATTTCGCATCCCCGGTCGCCGTATTTATGGCAATTTTACGAAATGTCGACCAGATTGCGTCTGCTGCTGCCGTCATTGACCGCCTGGCTGGGAATCCTGCTGGCCGGGGCGGGCCTGCCTGCCAGCGCATCTGAACGGGCCACGATCGTGCCGGATTTCGCGCTCAAGGCGCTTGACGGGCACAACTACCGGCTGTCCGAGTACCGTGGCGAGGTGGTCGCAATCGTTTTCTGGGCGAGCTGGTGCAGTGGTTGCCCCCGCGAACTCAGGCGCATGCAGGGCCTCAGCGACGTTTACGGCGGTGCGGGACTTCAGGTGCTCGGGGTTGTCCTTGATCCGCAGGGCGAGCAGGCGCGGTCCATGGTGGCTGCGGCCGGCGCCGCATTTCCGCAGCTGCTGGATCCCTACGGCGCCGTCGGCAGGGCCTATCGGCTCGAGACGCTGCCAACGATCATGCTGATCGGGCGCGATGGAACACTGCGCGCGACCCATGCCGAAATGGATCTGCAGGTTGAACACGCGCTGCTCCCTGAGCTGCGCTTGTTGCTGGATGAATAGGGAGTAGATATGTCCATTGACAGTCCGGGATTCGCCCAGGCCTGGCTCGAGGCAGGAAATCGGGGGCCAGGCCGTGCCCCGACGGCGTCCGCCCGCCGGGGCTGGCAGCTGGCGTTTGTCTGCCTGTTGGCGCTGGCCGTCGCAGGAGCAGCCGTTGCAGAGGGCGCGGCCAAGCCGCAGGGGACGACCGCCGACTCCTTCAACAGCCTGGACTCGGAGGTCCAGATGCTCAAGCAGGAGGCCGTCAACCTGAATCGCGACCTGTTCCTGCTCGAGGAAGAACTCCTGTACCCGGCCAACACGCAGCTCGCGGTCTTCGTGTCGATGGACGTGGGAACATTCTTTGCGCTCGACTCGGTAAAGATCCTGCTCGATGGCAAGGAGGTCTCGAATTACCTCTATACGCAGAGGGAAGCGGAGGCGCTGCTGCGAGGTGGAGTGCAGCGCATCTGGCTGGGCAACCTGAAGACAGGCAGGCACGAGCTGACGGCGTTCTTCACGGGCAAGGGACCGCATGACCGCGACTACCAGCGCGGCGCAATGCTGCACATCGACAAGGGCGTCGGCGCCAAGTACGTGGAGCTGAAGATCAGCGACCGGGCGCAACAGCTGCAGCCGGAGTTCGTCATCAAGGAGTGGGAGTAGCAGAGTGCGCCTTGCGCTTGCGCCAGCTGCTGCCCTGAGTCTCGCGCTCGGCATCGCCGTCGTTGCGCCATGCGCCTCGGCAACCGGGGCCGATCTCGCGCCCGTGCAGTTGCGGGACCTGCACTATGGGGACGTCCTGTTCTACTTTTTTCAGGACGATTATTTTGACGCCATCGTACGTACGGAGGCCTATCGTACCCAGGGGCACATGCAGCCGCATGCCGCCGACTCGGAGTTACTGCTGGGAGGGCTCTACCTGTCTTTCGGGCAGCACGAGCGAGCCTCGCAGATCTTCCAGAGCTTGCTGAGTGATCCCGCGACCCCCGCTGCGGTGCGCGATCGCGCCTGGTTCCAGCTCGGCAAGGTCATGTATGCGCGCGGCTCTTACGAGCAATCCGCCGAAGCACTTCGCAAGGCCGGCAACACCCTGCCTGCGGACATGGATGGCGAGCGAAGGCTGTTGCTGGCTCAGGGGCTGATGGCCCGTGGTCTGTATGGCGAGGCGGTGACGGAACTGGTGGGCCAGACGGGATCGGCGGAATGGCAGGCCTTTGGCAGGTTCAACCTCGGGGTGGCGTTGATTCGCGCGGGCCGCAACCCCCAGGGTCTGGCGCTACTGGACCTGGCCGGCCAGGGCGAGGCCGCGACCGAGGAAATGAAGGCGTTGCGGGACAAGGCCAATGTGGCGCTCGGATTCGCGCAGCTACAGGCGGGGAATGCGGCCGCAGCGCGAGTCGCGCTCAACCGCGTCCGGCTCGACGGGCCGCATTCGAACAATGCGTTGCTTGGCGCGGGTTGGGCCGATGCCGCAGAAGAACAATACTCCGCCTCGCTCGTGCCCTGGCTCGAGCTGCGCAGTCGCAACATCATGGATACCGCCGTCCAGGAATCCTATATCGCCGTCCCCTACGCCTATGCGCAGCTGTCGGCCTATGGACAGGCCGCGAACAACTACGAGTTTGCGATCGCCGCCTATGAATCCGAGCGTCGCAGGCTCGACGAATCGATCGCTGCCATTCGTTCGGGTCGCATGCTGAAGGCGCTGCTGGCAGCGAACCGCAACGACTGGCGAGACTGGTTCTGGCGTCTTTCGGCGCTACCGGACTCTCCCGAGTCCCGTTACCTGTACCAGTTGCTGGCCGGCAACGAGTTCCAGGAAGCGCTCAAGCACTATCTCTCGCTCGATTTCCTGGCCGGCAACCTGGCGCAATGGAACGGCAGCCTGGACGCCTTTGCAGACATGGTCGCGGCCCGCAAGCTGGCTTTCGACCAGCGCTTGCCGGCGGCCGCCGAGCGCCTGGCGGGGGTGGACATTGAAGCCCTCGATTCCCGGCGGGACGGGCTTCAGGCGCGGCTCGACGCTGCGCTTCGCGCCGGCGACTGGAGCGCCCTGGCGAATGAGAGCGAGCTGCTTGCGCTGGAACGAATGAAAGGGGTGGATGCCGCGCTTGTGGCGCGCGCGGGCGAACCCAGCCTGGACGATGCCCGCGAACGTGCGCGGCTCGCTCGTGGCGTCCTGGCCTGGCAGCTCGAGGCGAGCGGCAAGGAGCGTGCGTGGCGCACCGGTCGGCACCTGCGCGAGCTGGATGCCCAGCTGTTCGATGCCCGTACCGGCTACCGGGCGGCCACGGAGTCGATGGCGACCATTCCCGCCCGCAATGACGAGCTGACCAGTCGCATACGGGCCCTGCAACCTCGCGTGAACGGGATGGAGCAGCGTGTCGCTGCGCTGCGGCAGCGAGAGGCTGCGTATATCGAGGCGATTGCGATCCGCGAGCTGGAGTCCCGGAAGGCCGCGCTGGCCGGCTATTCCCTCCAGGCGCGCTATGCCCTGGCGACATTGTACGACCTCGGCAAGACGCCGCCGGCCGCCACGGGGGCGACACCGTGATGCTGCGCATCGTCATGCTGGCGTTGGTCGCGGCAGCGGCGACTGCCGGTGAAACAACACCGGAGCCGACGCTGAAGAACCTGCACGGCACGCCGCCTGAGGTCAGGCGGGGCGACAAGGTTCAGCCTGACAGCGTTCGCGCCCGCGAGCTGTATCAAGGGATCATTTCGCTCGAGGGCGTAGATCCCGAAATCCGTGCGGAGGCGTTGCGGCGGCTTGGCGATCTTGAGCTGGATGCCGGCGATGCGGCGAGGGGCGAGGCACCCACGCCCGGAGCCGGTTCGGTGGAAACGCAGGCGGCCATCGGGAGCTATACCACTCTGCTGGCGGAGCAACCGGATTATCCACGGGCTGATGAAGTGCTCTATCAGCTTTCGCGCGCCTGGGAAGCGGAGGGCAATCCCGGGAAAGCACTCGCCTACCTCGACCAGCTGGTGGCGAGGTTTCCGAAGAGCGCGCGCATCTTCGAGGCCCAGTTCCGGCGCGGCGAGATGCTCTTCGGCGCGCAGCGCTGGCACGACGCCGAGAACGCCTACGCCGCGGTCATCCCGGCCGGTCCTGGTTCTGAATTCTACGAACAGGCCCTCTACAAGCTGGGCTGGGCCCTGTTCAAGCAGTCGGAGTCCGAGCGGAGTGCGGAATCCTTCCTGACGCTTCTCGACGTCAAGCTTGCCGATCCGCAAGCGCCGGATGGCATCGTTGCCGTTGACAGCCTGCCACGCGCGGACCGGGAAATCGTGGCCGACACCACCCGGGCCTTGTCGATCCAGTTTGCCGGGCTTGAAAGCGGTGAGTCGCTGAATGCCGCGATCGACCGTCATGGGCGGCCGCCCTACGCCTGGTTGCTTTACAAGGCCCTCGGGGACCTGTTGGTGGAAAAGGAACGCTACACGGATGCCGCCGATGCCTATCGCGCCTACGTGAAGCGGGAGCCGTTCAGCAGTCAGGCGCCGACACTCCAGGAGAAGGCGATCGACGCCTACCTGAAGGGCGGATTCGCCGACCTGGCGTTTGAAGGCAAGCGCCAGTTCATCGAACTGTACGGCTTTGACAGCGCTTTCTGGAGCACCCGCAGTCGGGCGGACGCTCCGAAAGTCGAGGAGGCGCTGAAAGCCAACCTTCAGGATGCGGCCAAGTACGAGCATGCGCTGGCCCAGGCATCCGGGAAGAGTTCCGAGTACCAGCAGGCTGCCGCCTGGTACCGCCAGTACCTGGATTCGTTTCCCGGTGATGAAGCGTCCCCGGCGACCAACTACCTGCTGGCGGACGCGCTGTTCGAGAGCCACGATTATCGGGTCGCGGCGCTGGAATACGAGCGCACCGCCTATTCCTATCCGCCAAGCGAGCAGTCAGCCAAGGCGGCCTATGCGGCGCTGGTGTCCTATGACAAGTACGAGGCCGGGCTGTCAGGTGACGCGTTGGCCGCATGGCACCTCGCGGGAATCGAGAGCTCGCTCAAGTTCGCGTCGACCTTCCCGGAGCATCCGGAGGCCGGCAAGGTCACGCTGCGGGCCGCTGAGCAGTTGTTCAACCTGAAGGACTACGAGAGGGCCGGCGCCGTTGCCTCGCAGGCCGCCATGCATGAGCCGCCTATCGATCAGGCCGGTCAGCGCACCGCGTGGAACGTCGTGGCGGACTCGGCCTTCGAACTGGGCCACTTTGCCGACGCCGAGGCCGCCTATCAGCAGGTGCTCTCGCGCATGGCGGCTGACGACAAGGCCAGGAGCGCCATCTCGGAGCGCACGGCGGTTGCGATCTACAAGCAGGGCGAGGCGAGACAGCTGGCAGGCGATGTCGACGGCGCCGTCAGCGATTTCCTCCGGGTCGGCAGCACGGCACCAGCCTCGCAGGTGCGTGCCACCGCCGAGTATGACGCCGCTGCACTGCTGATCCGCGAGCGGCAGTGGGCGCGCGCCATTCCGGTCCTGGAGACCTTCCGTCACGATTACCCCGATCATCCGCTGGCTGCCGCCGTGCCGAAGAGCCTGGCGCTTGCCTATTCGGAATCCGGGCAGCCGATCAAGGCGGCCGTGGAATTCGAGCGTATCGCGGAAAGCGCCAGCGAGCCCGCGGATGTCCGGCGCGCGGCCCTCGTGGAAGCCGCCGGGCTCTATGAACAGGGTGGCGACATGCAGCGGGCAGCGTCCGCCTGGACGCGCTACGTAGCCAGATATCCCCAGCCGTTTGATGAGGCCATGGGCGTTCGCCTGAAGCTGGCTGATGTGGCCTCCGCGGCGGGGGATGCATCCGGGCGACAGCATTGGCTGAGCGAAATCGTCGCGGCGGATGCGAATGCCGGTCCGGCGCGCAGCGATTCGAGCCGGTTGATGGCGGCACGTGCAGCCCTCGAACTGGCCATTCCCGCCCAGGTCGCTTTCCAGTCGATCAGGCTGAAGGCGCCCTTGTCGAAGTCCTTGAAGTCGAAGCGTGCCGCCATGGAGAAGGCCCTGAAGGCCTATCAGGCCGCCGCCGACTACGGCATCGCGGAGGTGACGACGGCCGCCACCTATGAAACCGCTGAAATCTACCGCCGACTGGCCGCTGACCTGCTGGCCTCGGAACGCCCGCGCAACCTGAAGGCGGACGAACTCGAGCAGTACGACCTGCTGCTCGAGGAACAGGCCTATCCTTTCGAGGAGCGGGCGATCGAGCTGCTCGAGGCCAATGCGGCGCGAGCGGCACAGGGTGTCTACGACGAATCGGTCAGGAAGAGTTTTGCCGCCCTGGCGGAGCTCAAGCCCGCGCGCTATGCCAGGCATGAACTACCGGTGGTGGCGGGTCCCGGACAGGCAGGGCTCCTCGCGCCGGCGCAGGCGGCGGCCCAGTCCGGCGACTGGGAGGAGGCAGAAAGGGCCTTTGCCAGCGCGGTCGCGGCGGACGGCGGGGCGCCGGCACTGACCGGCCTCGCTCTCGCCTACCGCAATACCGGCCGCTTCGAGCTGGCTGAGAAGGCGTATCGGTCGGCGCTGGCGGCGGACCCGGCCTATGGCCCCGCAATCCTCGATCTCGGGGTCTTGCTGGACTTGTATCTGCAGCAGCCGGCCGCCGCGCTGGCACAATACGAGAGCTATCAGTCGACATTGGGTGAGCCCGACCCGACCGTCACCAACTGGATCCGCGAGGTGTCCATTCGCGCCGAAAAGGCAGGAGCGACGCAGTGAAGACAGTCATAGGTCTGAGTCTAGCGCTGGCCCTGGGTTTGGCCTTCGCGGCGGAAGCGGCCGACGAGCCCCAGGCAGGCATGGTGGACAAGGGCCGTTCCGACTTGCCGGCGAAACCGGCACCGGCGGTGAAGCCGAAGTCCGGAAATCGCACCATGGACCGCCTTGAACTCGACACCACGGCCATTACGGGCAATAGCGAGCTGCCCACGGTCATGTACGTCGTGCCCTGGAAGCGCGCCGATCTGGGCGACCTGGGCAACAGGCCGCCGAGGAGCCTCGTGGATGACATTCTCGCGCCTGTCGACCGTGATGTCTTCAAGCGTGAAATCAGTTACTTCGATGCGCTCAATATGGGCCGCAAGTCCGAGGCCGAGAAGTCCATCACGGCAGGCGAGCGCGCGCCGTAGCATCGTTAAACAAGCAGGAACTCACTCGAGGGAGACTCCATGGATACCGCAGGCACGATCGTCAAGTTCTTCCAGGACGGAGGAACGTTCATGTACCCGATCGCCATCGTGGCCGCACTCGGCGTGGCAGTGGCGATTGAACGTTACCTCTATCTCACACGAACCGCAGCGGGAAACAAGCGGGTCTGGGACGAAGTGGCGCCTTTTCTCTCTAAAGGCGACTATCACAAGGCGCTCGCCACCACGACCGACTCCGGCAGCGCCATAGGGCAGATCCTCAGCTACGGCCTGGCCCGCGTGAAGGCCGCCCGGCGTCGTGACGACGTCGAAAAGGCGATGGAAGAGAGCATGATGGAGGTGGTGCCCAGGCTGGAGAAACGGACCCACTACCTGTCCAGCTTTGCCAACATCGCGACGCTGCTGGGGCTGCTGGGCACCATCATCGGCCTGATCCAGGCGTTCCAGGCGGTCGCGAACGCCAATCCCGCCGAGAAGGCCGATCTGCTCTCCGCCTCGATCTCGGTGGCGATGAACACCACCGCCTTCGGCCTCATTGTTGCGATCCCGCTGCTGCTGCTGCATTCGATCCTGCAGTCGAAGACTACGGAGATCATCGATAGCCTGGAGATGGCCTCCGTCAAGTTCCTGAACACGGTGACCGAGCAGCGCGAGGAGCCGGTGTGAGCCTGATCTCGCGAGCCTCCCGTCGGCACCGCCGCAAGGACGCGGCCGACCTGAATATTACGGCCTTCATGAACCTGATGGTCGTACTGGTGCCGTTCCTGCTCATTACGGCGGTGTTCTCGCGGCTGACGATCCTCGAACTCAACCTGCCGAGCTCCGCCGAGGCGACGCCCGAGACGCCGCAGCTGCTCAATCTCGAGATCATCGTGCGCAAGGACGAGTTGCAGGTGGCGGATCGCGGCACCGGCCTGCTGCGCGCGATCCCGCGTAACGCCGAGGGGCAGGATCTCGGGGCCCTGAAGAACTTCCTTCGCGATGAGATCAAGACCCGGTTTCCCGACGCAAACGCCGTCACGATCCTGCTGGAGCCCGACATTTCCTATGACACGGTCGTCCAGGTGATGGACGCAGTTCGCGTGGACACGACGCTGGTCGACGGCCACCTGGTCCAGACCGAGTTGTTCCCCGACATCTCCATAGGGGACGCGCCGACATGAGCCTTTCTGCACGCGCCAGGCGCATGGCCAAGCACAACGACAGGAACCGCAAGCCGGCGACGCTGAACCTCGTGTCGCTGATGGACATCTTCACCATCCTGGTATTCTTCCTGCTGGTCAATTCCGCGGAAGTGCAGACGCTCGAGCCCCCCAAGGTGCTGAAGTTGCCGGAGTCGATTGCGCTCGAGAAGCCGCGCGACACGGTCGTGGTCATGGTCACGACCGACCAGGTCCTGGTGCAGGGCTTGCCGGTCGTGTCGGTCGCCGACGTGGACGCCGCCGACGGCGTGATCATTGCCCCGCTGCGCGCCGCGTTGAAGGCGCAGACGGACCGGGTGCTGATGCGGGCCGCAGCGTCGGATCTTTCGGCCCGCGAGATCACGATTCTGGGAGATCGCGACGTGCCCTACCGCGTGTTGAAGAAGGTCATGGCGACCTGCACGGACGCCGACTACGGCCAGCTGTCGCTTGCCGTATTGCAGAAGGACGAGGCGATGGCCGCCACGGCGGCCGGCGCATGAACGAGGAGAGAGCGGAGTGACGGCTGCCGCCGCATATCTTTACCGAAGCTTCGAGCTTCCGTGGACGACTCCACGGGAGGATCGCGACCGTTTTCGCCGGATCGTCGGCATCTGCCTGGCCGTCGTGCTGGCCCTGTCGGTGATCGTGCCCATGATGCCGGCTCCGGAGCGCAGCCTCGACGTGCTGCCGCCGATCCCGCCGCGCCTTGCCAAGCTGGTCCTGGAGCGGGCAACGCCGCTGCCGCCACCACCACCAGTCGAAACACGCGAACTCGCACCGGAGCCGGAGCCGACTGCTACGAAGAAGAAGGTCGATGAGCGCGCCAAGGCCCCCGATCTCGACCGCACCCAGCAAGCGCGCAAGAAGGCCGCACAAGCCGGGCTGCTGCCGTTCGTGGATCAGCTCGCCGACCTGCGGGACAATTTCGAGGTGACCCCCGACAAGCTGCAGACGCCGGCCAACGCGGCGGGCACCGTCGACGGGCCGCCACGCGCCGAGCGCTCGCTGATCACCTCCAAGGCGGGGGCCGCCTCCGGTGGTGTCAATACTGCGTCGGTCAGCAGGGGCTTCGGTTATGGCGCGGGAAACCTCGACGGCCATGGCACCACGCAGATGCAGGTTCCCTTCGGCGGCTCCGGCAGCGGATCGGCCCTGCGAGGCTCCGGCACTGCAGACGGCGTGTCCCGTTCGGGTAGCGGCAAGAAGCTGTCGCGTTCCCGGGAGGAAATCGAGCTGGTCTTCGACCGCAACAAGGCGGCGATCTACGCCCTGTACAACCGTGCGCTACGCGACAATCCCGCCCTGATGGGCAAGGTCGTGATGCAGCTGACCATCGCGCCGTCAGGGGCGGTGACGGATTGCCGGATCCTGTCGAGCGAGCTCCGCGATGCTGAGCTCGAACGCAAGCTGGTGGCCCGCGTCAAGATGTTCCGATTCGAGGAGAAGGACGTCGAGGCCATCACGACGACCAAGCCGATCGAGTTCTTCCCGGCCTGAGCGGCTGATTTTCGGGATGGACCGGGGGGCGGCGCTGTTACCCCTTGATCCGTATCGGAAAACTTCCTGAAATCGTGCACCTGTTGGCGGCAGGCGCTACCATCGCCGCTTTCGAACAGGCCTGCGGAGCACCGAATGAAGATTGCCCACGAGAAAGTCGTCTCGATCCACTACACGCTGACGAACAAGGAAGGCACGGTCCTGGACTCCTCGTCCGGCAGCGACCCGCTGGCCTACCTGCATGGCTTCGGCAACATCATTCCCGGCCTCGAGAATGCGCTCGAAGGCAAGGAGAAGGGCGAGAAGCTGGCGGTGACCGTGGAGCCGGAGCAAGGCTACGGCGCCCGTGACGAGCAGCTCGTCCAGGCCGTGCCGCGCAGCGCGTTCAAGGGCGTGGAAGAGCTTGCACCGGGCATGCAGTTCCAGGCTCAGGGTCCCCAGGGCGCGAGGCTGGTGGTCGTCACACAGGTTGCCCAGGACGTAGTGACCGTCGACGCCAATCATCCGCTGGCAGGCCAGACGCTGCACTTCGACGTCGAAGTGTCGGAAGTGCGCGATGCCACGGCCGAGGAACTCGAGCACGGTCACGTGCACGGCCCGCACGGCCACCAACACTGAGTAGGTCTGCCGGCCGCCTCGGGGCGGTTGGCGCGTCGCCAGCCATCAGCCGGTTTGGGGTGCTTCCACGCGATCCAGGCGAGGACCGCTGCGCCATGCTGCGTCCAGGCACCGCGTGGCGGCTCCTGCCACGACAGCCCCGGGAAGGTAAACTTGGCGCAATCCCGGCCACCCGATCCGTCGTTCCCGAGGTTGCTGCCATGACATCACGCCCCGTCCTGACACCGCTGCTCGCGCTGGCGGTCGGCCTGCTGGCCTTGCCGGTCCAGGCGGAAAAAACCGACGTCGTGGTACTGATCAACGGCGATCACATTACCGGTGAGGTCAAGGAGTTGAGCTATGGCCAGCTGAAGTTCAAGACCGACCACATGGGCACGATCTACATCGAGTGGGACAAGATCGTGTCGCTGTCCACCAACCAGGTGCTGCAGGTCGAAACCGCGGACGGCGGCCGTTACAACGGCCGTTCGCCGGAGCCGGCGGCAACGGCTGCGACGCTCCATCTGCTGCCGTTCAAACCGAATTCCGGCGGGCAGGCAATCGACCTGCCCATGACGGAGATCGTCCGGATGGACTACCTCGAGCAGGGTCGCTTTCTCGACCGGCTCGATGGCTCGGTCAGCGTCGGCTACAACTACACCCAGGCGACCGGGGTCGAGCAGTTCAATTTCTCGGGCAACGTCGGCACGCGCAACAGCAAGCGGAAGTGGGACGTCTCGCTGGACACCAACATATCGGGCCAGTCGGACGGGCCATCGAGCCAGCGCGCCTCATTGATCGCCACGCTTGAGCGATTCATGCGGAACCGTTATTACTACGAGAGCTCCTTCGGCTTCACGGAAAATGACGAGTTGGGGCTCGATTTGCGCAGCCAGTTCTCGGGCACTGCCGGCCGCTACCTGATCCAGAACCAGGGCAAGGAGTTGCGGGCCGGCGCGGGCCTTGCGGTGTCGCGCGAA
>Ga0316195_10000071_pt1 | contig 30042 bp, 27 predicted proteins | sample Phised1_MG_FD_204937 | JGI IMG/M metagenome (GOLD analysis project Ga0316195, IMG submission 204937) | Coastal sediment microbial communities from Maine, United States - Phippsburg sediment 1 | ecosystem: Environmental > Aquatic > Marine > Coastal > Sediment | place: USA: Maine | collected...
ACCATAGGCGAAGTACGCCACGAAGACGCCTTCGGGCGGGATCGCGCGCTGGATCGTCATCGCGCGGTGCGGTGCATGGAGCACGGCACCAGCCCAGAGCAACAGGCGATCGATGTCCTCACCACGGAGCGCGGCGGTATCCAGGTCGACGGTTTTCTCCGCGCCGTCGCGCAGCACCGTGACCTGCACGCGGGGTGACTGCGTCGCCTCCTCCACTTCGCGGAACCGGTTGAGCGTCACGCCATTGACGGCCAGCAGCAGGTCGCCCTCCTGCAGCACCTTGGCCGCGCCGGACCCCGCGGCGACTCTCGAGACGGCGAGCACCTGACGGTGTGCCGGGTTACGCGTTTCCAGCCTTTCGACCCATCCGGGCGGTAGCCCCAGCTTGCGCGCGGCGGCGATCGGCAGCGCCTCGAACTCGATTTCGAGCGAATAGAGCGGCTTGTGGTCCCGTGCGGCCGCCACGGCCTCGAGCACGACCGCAGCCGGCATGCCGCGGTTGACCTGCACGGTGTCGCGCGCGCCTTCGGTGGCGAAACTCGACCACAGCGCACGGACGCGGCCATCCTTGCCGGTGATCACGCCGTCGAAATCCGAGGGAGAATTCACCAGCGAGACGACTTCGAGGTTGGCGTCGCGGAACTGCAGGGTGCGCGACAGCGGGAAATTCACGTCGTCCATCGTCGCGACGTAGGTCGCGAGCGTCCGCAGCCGCGAATCAGCACCGAGGCCGACGACCGTCACCGGTTCGCCAGACTCGAGTTCGCGCGTGTCGAACTTCACGGCCCGGATGGGCGTGCCGTCGAGCGCCTTCGGGTCGAACGAAACGACCGACAGGTTGTGCAGCGGATGGACGTATTCAACCTTGCCCGGGACCTCGATCGAGCCGCCGATCGTGATGCGCACGTCGCCTGCCGCCACCGGCACCGTGTTGCGGTCGACGACCACGAGCCCGCGCTCGACGTCGACGATGACGCCGGTGCCGTGGTAGTTGCGCTCGGTGATGCCCGCGACCGAAAACGGCATGTCGAAAGTGACGAGCACCAGCGAAGCCGCGAGCCCGTTCGAGCGCTTGTCGGCTTCCCCGGCGAAATTCGTGCGGGCGGGCTGGACCGCTGCCGCGGCGGGCGCCGCCGGCAGTTCTGCGCACGGCCAGAGACCGGTATTGTCGTCGCGCCGGCAGACCCTCGCCGGGAACCAGGCGCGGTCCATCCGCATCACACGTGTCTCCGAGCCCGTCGGGTCGTCGAGCGTGGAGTAGCGCAGAGTCGCGCGCTCGCCCTGTGGCAGCGTAGCGACGATTGCGCGGAAGTCGGCCATCGTCGCGACCGGCTTGCCGTTCACGCTGGAAATCAGCGCGCCGCGCGGCACGCCCGCCGCGTTCAGCACGTAGCCGGGGTTGGCGACGAACACGCCGCGCACCGGCGCATTGAAGTGTCGCGCCATCTGGTACGAGAGGGTATGCACCACGGCATCGCCGAACTCGAAGAACTCCGAGGGCGTGATTGCGTGCAAGTCGCCCACGGGCAGCGTCTGCCGCAGCTTTTCGCCGCCGCGCTCGACGACGATGTCGACCTTGCCGCCGACGGAACCGTCGAGGACTTCCTCGAGCGGCTGGAAAGTGGTCACCAGCTGGCCGTTCACGTGCGTGAGAATGTCGCCCGGCTGCAGCTTGCCTTCGGTCGGCGAGCCCGGCAGCACCTCGTCCACCACCAGCATGCCGGTCAGGTCGGGGCGCGCCTTGCGCGCGGCCTCCTGCGTGGCGGCCTGCAATCCGAGCCGTCCGAGTTCGTCGTACGGCGTGTAGTTGAACACGGTCTGCAGGGTGCCACGCGACACGGGCTCGCCGCGCTGTATCAGTTGCAACGCACGCTGCACGCGGCCGAGCGGCAGGTAGAAGCTCGATTGCGCCCCGCTGCTGCCGCCGGCGTTCAACGCGACGACGCGACCCTGGATGTCGATGACGGGTGAACCCGAGGAGCCGCCCGAGGTGCCGGAAGCAGCCTGCACGTAGAACGTGTTGAAATCGTTGTACTTGCCGACCCCATATTCCGGCGCTGCGCGATCGAGCCGCGCGAGTGTTCCCGCCAGGATGGACAGCTGTTCGCCGGCGTCATTGCCGACGACGCGGATCTCGGTGCCGACGCGCGCGCCCTCCGGATACAAAGGCAGCGCCTCGGGCTGGACGTACCGGAGCTTGGCCGGATCGTAGCGATAGATGCCGAAGTCGTGCACCGGGTCGCGATAGACGGCGTGCAGTTCCACTTCCTCGCGGTTCTGGAATACAGCGGTCGCGACCACGGGTCCGGGTGTAACGACATGCCGGTTGGTCAGGATCAGGCCCCGCACGGCGTCAACTACGAAGCCCGTCGCCTGGCTCGACTGGTTCCACTCCGTGTCGAAGGCGCGGGTCTGGTCGATTTCGATGGTCACGACCGATGGCGCGATACGCTCGATCGTACGATCCCAGGCAGGGCTTTCGGCGGCGGATGCGCCGCCGATGAGGCCGACGGCCAGCAACGGCAGCAGCAGCAGCCGGACAAGTCTCGGGCCCGCAGCGATGCGGGCGTCCGCCAGCCAGGGGGTCACAGTTCGCGGCCGTACGCCGCGCTGAAGCGCTGCTTGAATTCGTTCATGTCGAAGCGGTGGTTCTGCGTGCCGGTGTGAGCGATCTTGATGGAACCCATCAGTGAAGCGATTCGACCAGTGGTCTCCCAGTCGAGTTCATTCATGAGGCCAAAAATAAGTCCGGCGCGGTACGCATCGCCGCAGCCGGTCGGATCCTTGATCTCGGCGGGCCTGGCCGTCGGGATCCGGTGCTGCTGGCCGTCGGCATGGATGACGCTGCCCTCGGCGCCCTTGGTGACGATGTAGGCACGGACCTTGCTGGCGATCTCGTCCGGGCCCCAACCCGTCCGCTCCTGCAGCATCTGGCCTTCGTAGTCGTTGACCGCGACCCAGGTGGCCTTGCCGATGAAATCGCGCAGTGCCTCGCCGTCGAACATCGGCAGGCCCTGGCCGGGGTCGAACAGCCACGGGATGCCCGCCGCCGCGAACTGCGACGCGTGCTCGATCATGCCGTCGCGGCCGTCCGGCGCCACCACGCCGAGCGTGACGCCCGCAGTCGTCGGCACGGCATTGAGGTGGGACAGCGCCATCGCGCCCGGGTGGAAGGCGGTGATCTGGTTGTCGTCGAGGTCCGTCGTGATGAACGCCTGCGCGGTGAATGCGTCGTCGAGCTCGCGCACGTAGTCGAGGCTTACCTTGCAGGCCTTGAGCCAGCGACGGTACGGCTCGAAGTCGTGGCCCACCGTCCCCATCGGCTCGCCCTTCTCGCCGAGCAACTGGAGGTTGTAGGCGATGTTGCCGGCACAGCCGCCGAAATTGCGCCGCATGCTCGGCACCAGGAACGACACGTTCAGCATGTGGATGCGGTCGGCGAGGATGTGCTCGCGGAAGCGACCGGGAAAGACCATGACGGTATCGAACGCCAGGGAGCCGCAGACTAGTGCTGTCATAGGAGGGGGAAGATGAGGAAGGGTGAGGAAGGCCAGGAAGGGGTTAGCCGGAAGAGGAGACGCGCGCGCGCGCGGAGCGTTACTCGTCGTTGGATCAGAAGAAGCGATCCCAGAGGATCAGCGCCCAGGTAGAGAATAACAGCACGAGGCCGAAGAAGACCGCGGCCGAGCCGACGTCCTTGGCGAAGCCAGACAAGTGATGCCGTTCGACCCCGATCCGGTCGACCACGACTTCGATGCCGGTGTTCAGCAACTCGACGATCAGCAGGACGATGACGCTCCCCACCAGCAGCGCACGCTCGACCCCGTCCTGTCCCAACCACAGGCCGGTCGGCAGCAACAGGCAGGCCAGCCAGACTTCCTGGCGGAAGGCCGCTTCGCTGCGGTAGCACTGCTGGAATCCTCGCCGCGAGTTGAGCGTCGCCAGCCAGAGCCGGGTCAGGCCCTTGGGCCGGTTGCCTTCTCGCAGGACTCGCGTCATGCAGCCTTCCAGGTCAGGTCGAGGTGCTTCGCCGCGCGGACATCGTCGAGGCGACGCACCGGGAGGGTCCACGGCGCGCCCTTGAGCTTATCAGGCTCTGTTTCGGCTTCGCGCCGGATCGCGATCATGGCGTCGACGAAGGCATCCAGCTCTTCCTTCGATTCGGTTTCGGTCGGCTCGATCAGCAGGCACTCCGGGACCAGCAGCGGGAAATAGGTCGTCGGCGCGTGAAAGCCGTAATCCAGCAGGCGCTTGGCAAAATCCATCGCGTTGGTGCCCCACTCGCGGGCCTCGCGCCGCAGCGTGACGATGAACTCGTGGCTCGCCCGGCGCTCCGGGTACGCAAGTTCGAACCCGGCAGCCCGCAGTCGTGCAGCCAGGTAATTTGAGTTCAGCGTCGCGAACTCCGACACGCGCTGCATGCCGTCGCGGCCGAGCATGCGCATGTAGATGTAAGCGCGCAGCAACACGCCCGTGTTACCCATGAAGTTCGACAGCCGGCCGATGGTCTGCGGCAGGTCCTTCTCGTCGAGCCAGCGGTAGCGGTCGCCGTCCATGCCGACGATCGGCACGGGCATGAACGGCAGCAGCCGCTCGCTGACGCCCACCGCGCCCGAGCCCGGCCCGCCGCCGCCGTGCGGCGTCGAGAAGGTCTTGTGCAGGTTCATGTGGATGACGTCGAACCCCATGTCGCCCGGGCGCACCTTGCCCAGGATCGCGTTGAGGTTGGCGCCGTCGTAGTACAACAGGCCGCCGGCCTCGTGCACGATCCGGCGCACGTCGTCGATGTGCCGCTCGAACACGCCGATCGTCGACGGGTTGGTCAGCATGATGCCGGCCGTCTGCGGACCGACCGCTGCCTTGAGCGATTCGAGGTCGATGTCGCCATTGTGCAGCGTCGGGATCTCCTTGACGGTGCAGCCGCACATCGTCGCTGTCGCAGGGTTCGTGCCGTGCGCGGCATCCGGCACGATGATCTCGATCCGTGCGAAGTCCTTGCGGGCCTTGTGGTACGCGCGAATCATGGCCACGCCGGCAAACTCGCCCTGCGCGCCCGCCATCGGCGTGAGCGACACGCCGCGCATGCCGGTCACTTCCTTCAGCATTTCCTGCAGCTCGAACAGGATCTGCAGGATGCCCTGCCCCGTCGATTCCGGCGCGAGCGGATGCCGGTTGAGCAGCTCCGGCAGCATCGCGTACTGGTTACAGGCTTTCGGGTTGTACTTCATCGTGCACGACCCCAGCGGGTAGAAATGCGTGTCGATGGAGAAGTTGAGTTGCGACAGGCGCGTGAAATGGCGCACCGCCTGCAGCTCCGACACCTCGGGCAGCAACGGTGCACTGGCACGGCGCAGTGCCGCGGGAACCGGCGCCTCGACGGGTACCTGCGGGTACTGCGCGTCGGCGCTGCGGCCGGGCGCGGAGTGCTCGAATATCAGCTTTTCATGCATGGCTTTCATTCCCTGGCTCAGGCCGCGGCCGCGGAGCTGCGCATCGTCTCGGTGAGCGCCTGCGCATAGGTTTCGATGTCGGCGAGCGTGCGGGTCTCGGTGGCACACACCAGCAGTGCATTCCCAAGCGACGGGAAGCGTGCCGAAATGTCCGCGCCGCCGACGATGCCGCGACGCGCCAGCGCCTCGAGCACCGGCTTGACCGGGCGATCGAGCAACAGCACCGCCTCGTGGAACCGCGGGCGATCGAAGGCGAGCCGCACGCCGGGCACGCGCGTCAGCGCATCCACCAGTTGCTGCGTGCGCTGCATCGACGTCGCCGCCACCTGCGCGAGGCCCTTCGCCCCGAGCAGCGACATGTAGATCGTCGCGGCCGTCACCAGCAGGCCCTGGTTGGTGCAGATGTTGGAGGTCGCCTTGCTGCGGCGGATGTGCTGCTCACGCGCCTGCAGCGTGAGCGTGAAACCAGCCTTGCCGTCGAGGTCGAGGGTGCGGCCGATGATGCGGCCCGGCATCTGGCGCACGTGTTCCGTGCGCGTCGCCATGAAGCCGAAATACGGCCCACCCGACGACAGCGGCACGCCGAGCGGCTGCCCGTCGCCAATGGCAATGTCGGCACCGAGCTTGCCCCACTGGCCCGGCGGCTTCAGCACGGCGAGCGAAGTCGGGTTGACCACGCCGATCATCAGCGCGTTGTTCGCGTGCGCCCAGTCGGTCGCCGCGTCGACGTCTTCGAGCGTGCCGAAGAAGTTCGGGTGCTGCAGCACCACGGCCGTGATGTCCTGGCCGCCATACTGCTCGAGCGCCGCGACCAGCGTCTGTCCGCCCTTCTGGTCGTACGGCAGCAGCTCGAACGCGATGTTCTGGTTGCCGGCGATCACCTGCACCACGTCGCGGTAGGTCGGGTTGAGCGCGACCGGCAGCAGGATGCGCTGCGATTTCGACTTGCGATTGGCGCGCACGGACATCAGGCATGCCTCGGCGAGGCCCGAGGCGCCGTCGTAGAGCGACGCGTTCGAGATGTCGAGCCCGGTCAGGCTCGCCATCATCGTCTGGTACTCGTACAGCAACTGCAGCGTGCCCTGGCTCGCTTCGGCCTGGTACGGGGTGTAGGCGCTGTAGAACTCGCCGCGCGTCACGATCGACCACACCGCGGACGGGATGTGGTGCTCGTACGCACCCGCGCCGATGAAATTGAGCGGGCGACCGTCGCATGCCGCGAAATCGGCCATCAACCGGCCCACTTGCATTTCGTTGAGCGCCGGCGGCACGCCCGGCAGGCCGGGAGCGCGCAGATTCGCCGGGATCTCCTCGAACAGCGCGTCGATGTCCGGCGCGCCGATCGCTTCGAGCATCGTGCGGATGTCGTTTTCCGTGTGCGGGATGAAAGGCATGACGCCCCTCCGTGGTGCTTAGTGCGTCTCGGCAGCGAGGGCGGCCGCGTAGGCCGTCGCGTCCAGCATGGACGCGAACTGGGCCTTGTCGTCCGGGCGCACGCGCATGATCCAGCCGGCGCCGTACGGGTCGGTGTTGATCAGTTCGGGCTGGCCGCCGAGGTCGGCATTGCCGGCCACGACTTCACCGCTGACCGGGCTGTAGACGTCTGAGGCGGCCTTCACGGACTCGACGACCGCGCAGGCTTCACCCGCATTCACGTGACGGCCCGGTTCCGGCGCTTCGACGAACACGAGATCGCCGAGCGCCTGCTGCGCGTGATCGGAGATGCCGATGGTGATCGTGCCGTCGGCCTCGAGGCGCGCCCACTCGTGGGATTTCTGGAAGCGGAGGTCGGCCGGAATGTTGCTCATGACGGAATCCTTGGAAAGTTCTGAAGGTTGAATCGCAGGCGTTGAAAAATCCGGTGCGGTCGCGGTGTCGCTTACACGGCGATGGCGACCTTGCCATTGCGGACGAACGGCGGGCGCACGACGCGCGCCGCGACCAGCTTGCCGCGGATCTCGACCTCGCAGCGGTCACCGGTCCTGGCCGGCACGCGCGCAAAGCCGATCGATCGCTGCAGCGTGGGCGAGAACGTGCCGCTGGTGACCTCGCCCTCGCCAACCGCGGCGACCAGCACCTTCTGGTGCGAACGCAGCACGGCGCGGTCCTCGACCAGCAGGCCGACGAGCTTGCGCGTATCGCCGGCAGCCTTCTGTGCTGCAAGCGCGCCACGGCCGATGAAATCGCGGTCCTGCGGTTCCCATGCGATCGTCCAGCCGAGGCCGGATTCCAGTGGCGAGGTGGTCTCGTCCATGTCGTTGCCGTAGAGATTCATGCCAGCCTCGAGGCGCAGCGTGTCGCGTGCGCCGAGTCCGCACGGCGCCACTCCCACCACGCGCAATCCCTGCCACAGCGCCACGGCTTGTTCGGCCGGCAACATGATTTCGAAGCCATCTTCGCCGGTGTAGCCCGTGCGTGCGATGAAGAGCTTGCCCGTGTCGATGCCGAAGAACGGCTCGATCTCGAGCGCGCGCTTTGCGATCGTCGGCTCGATGATGCCCGCGACCTTGGCGCGCGCGTGCGGGCCCTGCACGGCGATCATCGCGAGATCGGTGCGGGGCTCGACCGCCACCCCGTAGCCGGCGGCGACCTGCCGCAGCCAATCGAGGTCCTTGTCGCGCGTGCCGGCGTTCACGACCATGCGATACCAGTGGTCGTTCATGTAGTAGACGATGAGGTCGTCGATCACGCCGCCGTGGTCTCGCAGCATGCAGGAATACAGCGCCTTGCCGGGTTGCGTCAGCCTGGCGACGTCGTTCGCGAGCAGGCGGCGCAGGTAGTCGCGTACCCGGTCGCCGCGCAGGTCGACCACGCACATGTGCGAGACGTCGAACATGCCGGCGTCGCGGCGCACGGCGTGGTGCTCCTCGATCTGCGAGCCGTAGTTGACGGGCATGTCCCAGCCGCCGAAATCGACGGTGCGGGCCCCGGCCGCGACGTGGGTATCGAAAAGCGGTGTGCGCATTCCCATGACTGTGTTTCCCATCCCGGCCCTGCCGAGTGTCGCGACCAAAAAAAAGGGCGGCAAGCCGCTCGAAAACGACCTGCCGCCCCTCTGTCCTTGGACCTGAGAGATCGGGAACCGGCCACAAGCCGACGCCGCACCCCTTCGGTGGGCCCGCCACGAGGCGGACCGCTCTCCAGAGCCCATCAGGTGCTGCCGTTGTTTTGCCTGAGCGTTTCCGGGCGGGTTGCGCCTTCGGCGGGCCTTCGCGGCCACTCTTCGAACAGACCTTGCGATGGGTAAGCCGACTTTACCCCACCCGCCCAGCCCGGACCACAGCGCAGTTGCCGCAATACCCCCTCTGCCCCTGCAATGGGAGGGTTACTGGGCGAGAGCACTGGTTGCGCGGCTTGCCAAGGCTCGACCGGGACCGGAACATCGCGTCCTTCTATATAGAGTGGTCAACGCATGCGTCCGATCCTGCCCGCCCTGCTCCTGTTGCTCGCCCTGCCCCTGTCCGCCCCGGTCCAGGCACAGGATAAAACGAGCGTTGCCAAGGACTTGCATGCACTTTTCGACACGGAATGGGAGCGCGGACTGCGCGAGAACCCGGTCGGGGCGACCTACGTCGGTGACCACCGCTACGACGACCGTTGGCCGGACCTCTCCCCGACGGCCCTGCAGGCCTCTTATGAGGGAGACCAGGCGGTCATCGCCGCGCTGGACAGGATCGACCCGCAGCAGCTGACCCCCGAGGACCAGCTGAACCGCGACCTGTTCCGCCGCCAGTACCAGGCGAACATCGACTCGTACGACTACGGCTCGCAGTACACGCCGCTCTCGCAGCGCGGCGGACTCGCCTCGATGCACAGCATCACGGACGTCGTCGTGTTCAAGACGGTCGGGGACTACCAGCAGTGGCTGAGCCGGATCGGCACGATCGACCAACTCGTCGACCAGAGCATCGCCTTGATGCGCGCAGGCGTGCAGCGCGGACAGGTGCCGCCGAAGGTCATCCTGCAGCGCGTGCCGCCGCAACTCGACCGGCAGATCGTCGCGGATCCGACCAGGAGCCCGTTCTACGAAGCGTTCAGAAAGATGCCGGACTCGATCCCGCCAGCCGAGCAGGCGCGGCTGCAGGCTGCCGCACGCGATGCGATCACGAAGACGGTCGTGCCGTCGTATACGAAGCTGAAGCAGTACGTGGTCAACGACTACCTGCCGCACTGCCGTGACTCCGTCGGGCTCTGGGACACGCCGCAGGGCGAGGCCCGCTACGCGCAGCTCGCGCGCTTCTACACCACGACCAACCTGACGCCGGACGAGATCCACGAGATCGGCCTGAGGGAAGTCGCGCGCATCCACGGTGAGATGCTCAAGGTCATCGCGAAGACCGGCTTCACGGGCAGCTTTGAAGATTTCCTGAACTACCTGCGCACGGACCCTAAGTTCCGCTACACGGACCCGCAGGACCTCCTGCACGCCTACGAGGCGATGGCCAAGCGCGTCGACCCGCTGCTGCCGCAGTACTTCGGCAAGCTGCCGCGCATGCCGTACGGCGTGCGGCCGATCGCGGAGCAAGTGGCACCGGACACGACCACGGCCTACTACCAGGGCCCGGCGATGGACGGCAAACGTGCCGGTTACTACTACGTGAACCTCTACAAGCCAGAGGAACGCCCGAAGTACGAAATCCCGGTGCTGACGATTCACGAAGCCGTGCCGGGCCACCACCTGCAGATTGCGCTGGCGCAGGAACTCGGCGAGTTGCCGAAGTTCCGCCGCGACTTCGAGGCCACCGCGTTCGTGGAAGGCTGGGGACTCTACAGCGAGAGCCTCGGCCAGGAGATGGGTTTCTACGACGACCCGTACGACAAGTTCGGCCAGCTGACGTACGAGATGTGGCGCGCCGTGCGCCTCGTCGTCGACACCGGCCTGCACCACAAGCATTGGTCGCGACAGCAGGCCATCGACTACTTCAAGGCGAACGCCGCCAAGACCGAGCTCGACATCATCAACGAGACCGACCGCTACATCGGCAACCCGGGCCAGGCACTCGCGTACAAGATCGGCGAGCTGAAGATCAAGCAGCTGCGCGGCGAGGCGACCGAGCAGCTCGGCGACCGGTTCGACATCCGCGCGTTCCACGACGTGGTGCTGGGCAGCGGCGCCATTCCGCTCGACGTGCTCGAAGCCAACGTGCGTCGCTGGATCGCCGCCACGCAAGCGGCGCCCGCGAAGTAGAATCCGCCACCCGACCAGCGAGCCCAAGCCCACCCATGAGCAGCCCCATCGCCCGTCGCCAGAGCACTCCCGTCCGCATCGGCCCGGTGGCTGTCGGTGGCGGCCACCCGATCGTGGTGCAGTCGATGACCAACACGGACACGGCCGATGTCGAAGGCACGGCACTGCAGGTCCGTGCGCTCGCCATCGCGGGTTCAGAGCTGGTGCGGGTCACGGTCAACACCGACGAGGCGGCGGCCGCGGTGCCGCACATCGTCGAGCGACTGGCGCAACTTGGCGTCGCGGTGCCGATCGTGGGCGATTTCCACTTCAACGGGCACAAGCTGCTGCGCGAGCACCCTGCGTGCGCCGAGGCGCTCGCGAAGTACCGCATCAACCCGGGCAACGTCGGTCGCGGAGCCAAGCGCGATCCGCAGTTCACCGAGATGGTCGAGACGGCCTGCCGCTACGACAAGCCGGTGCGCATCGGCGTCAACTGGGGCAGCCTCGACCAGGACCTGCTCACGCGCCTGATGGACGAGAACTCGAGGCAGGCGCAGCCGCTCGAGGCGAACGACGTGGTGCGGGAAGCCCTGGTGGTCTCCGCACTGGAGAGTGCTGCGCGCGCTGAGGAGATCGGCCTGCCGCACGACCGCATCGTGATCTCGTGCAAGGTCAGTGGCGTGCAGGACCTGATCGGCGTCTATCGCAACATTGCGCGCCGTTGCGATTACGCGCTGCACCTCGGCCTGACCGAGGCGGGCATGGGTTCCAAGGGCATCGTCGCCTCGACGGCGGGCATCGCCGTGCTGCTGCAGGAAGGCATCGGCGACACCATCCGAGTCTCGCTCACGCCCGAGCCCAATGGCGATCGCACGCAGGAAGTGATCGTCGCGCAGGAGATCCTGCAGACCATGGGCCTGCGTTCGTTCACGCCGATGGTCATCGCCTGCCCCGGCTGCGGACGCACGACCTCGACGTATTTCCAGCAACTCGCGCAGGACATCCAGTCGCACCTGCGCCATCGCATGCCCGAATGGCGCAAGCGCTACGCCGGCGTCGAGCAGATGACCGTCGCGGTCATGGGATGCGTGGTGAACGGCCCGGGCGAGAGCAAGCACGCGAACCTCGGCATCAGCCTGCCGGGAACGGGTGAGCGCCCGGTAGCGCCGGTCTACATCGACGGCGAGAAGGGCCCGACGCTCAAGGGCGAGCGCATCGCCGAAGAGTTCCAGCAACTGGTCGAGGACTACGTCGAGCGGACTTACGGTCGCGCCTGATCGGAGGATTGGCCATGCCAAAGCTGGGCTCGCTACGGACGACGGCTGGCGCCGAGCGCCGCTTCTATGGCGGCATGGCCGTCGCCATCCTGGCGATTGCCATCCTGGGTTTCGCCCGGACGTACTTCCTGCGCCCGATCCTGCCTGTGTCCACGCCTGCGCTGCCGGCACTAACGAACCTTGTGCACCTGCATGCTTTTCTGTTCACGGCCTGGGTCGTGCTGCTGTTCATCCAGACGCGACTCGTGGCTGCCCGACGCATCGACCTGCACCGTCGGCTCGGTGTCATCGCTGCAGGCGTGGCGATCGTGATGGTAGTGGTCGGTGTGCTCGTCGCACTGCACGCGGTGCTCCGTGGCGTTGCGCCCTTCGGCATCGACCCGCATCGTTTCCTGATCGTGCCGCTGGTCGCGATCGCGTTGTTTGCCGCGTTCGTCGTGGCCGGGATTCGCGCGCGCATGCGCGACCCGCAAGCGCACAAGCGCTACATGCTGCTCGGAACGATCGCGCTGCTGCCACCCGCAGTCGCGCGATGGGCACTGCTGCTGGGACTCGGGCCGCCGATCGTGTTCGCGGTGGCGACCCTGTTCGTCCTGCCGCTCTTCGCCTGGGACTGGAAGGCACTCGGCCGCGTCCACCCGGTCACGCTCTGGGGTGGGTTGCTCATCGTGGTGTCCGGGCCGGCACGACTGCTGATCGCGCGGACCGACACGTGGTTCGCGGTGGCCAACTGGCTCGCCGGCCTGGTGAAGTAATCAGCTTTCGAGGTGCTCGTTCCGCGGCCATGCGGACGCATCGATCGTGGCCCGGTAGGCATGCCAGGTCGCATGCCCGATCAAGGGTAGCGTGATCCCGAGCAGGGCCATCACCGGCGCGAACCCGGCGCCCGTCTCGCGCCCGATCAGCAGCATCGCAAAGCCCGGGGCCACGGCAAGCACGATCAACGCGGCCCACACGGCCATCGCGGGCTTGTTGCGCAGCACGGCATTGATGCTGGTCACGACCGCCGTGATCGAATCGGCTTCGCGATCCATCAGCATCGGCAGTGAAAAGGCAGCCGCCGAGAACACGATCACTGCGAATATGGAGCCAACGGCGCTGCCGATGCCCAGGAACTGGACGTAGTCGGTCCAGTCGGGCGTGGTCATGTCCACCGGGAAGAAGATATGCACCGCCGAGGCGGCGCGCCACCAGACCAGGAACACGATCATCAGCATCAGCGCGAAGACCATCAGGTTGCCGAAGGCGCGCCGCTCTTCGATGAAGCAACGCCCCAGCGAAGGCTTCAAGCCGCGTTCGATCTGTTCACTGATCGAATACGTGCCCACTGCCAGCAACGGCGCGACCAGGATGAAGCCCGAGACCAGTGCCAGCAGTTCGAAGTAGCCGCCGAAGCGGATCGCGATGTACGCGAGCGTCCAGCTCAGCAGGACGACGATGGCGCCGTAGGTCAGGCTCTGGCGCGGCGCGACCTTGAAGTCGGCCCATGCGTGCGCGACCCAGCCGATCGGCTCCCAGGTGCCGAGCGTGCGGCACGGCGCGACGAAGGGCAGCGCATTTGGATCGTCGGCGTCGACCGCGGACGAACCGGGTTCGTGCGGCGTCTCAGGCGAGGCATTGGTCATCATCGGCTGCTTCCCCCGAATCAGCGTGCTGCCCTTTTTACACCCACACCCGCTCTGCGCGCGACCTCCCCCGCCGCAGCGGGAGAGGCAGGGATCAGCCGAGCAGCAGCCGGTCAGCCTCGGGATCCACTTCCGTCATCAGGTCGACGGGCTGCCGTGCAAACCGCATCGCAGCCGCGTAGCCGCGCCGGTCGCCGCCGTGATCGATCATCCACTGGGCGTGTTCGCACAGCAGGGTCAGCTGCAGTGCCCGCGCCAGCGTCATCGCGAGCCGCCGCGCGCCGGCCTGCAGCACCTCGGGCTCCTGTCCGCTCTCGAGCACGAGTGCGACACGTTCCAGCGCACCCAGAGCCTGCTGCGTCGCGGCGACCATCCGCGGCTCCGAGACGGACCGCAGGCAGCCGGAAGCCCGCGCCATCAGCGCCGCCAGTCCAGAGTGCAGGTCACTGCGCAGCAGCGCGTCGAGCGACAGCACGTTGGTGGTGCCTTCCCAGATCGGCAGCACGTGCGTGTCACGCAGCAACTGCGGCAGGCCAGTGTCCTCGACATAGCCGGCACCGCCGAAGCTCTCGATCACCTCGGTCACGACCGCCACCGCCTGCTTGCCGGTAATCAGCTTGGTCAGCGGGGTCATGAGCCGCAGCAATGCGCGCTGCTGGTCGTCGATTTCGTTGCGCTCGAGCCGGCCGTTCAGCTCGACCAGCAGGAAAGTCATCAGGAACGCGCCCCAGGTCTCCGCTTCGAGGCCGGCCAGCGTGTCGGCGTGCAACGGCAACCGTTCGAGCGGCTGGCCGAAAGCCTTGCGTTCCCTGGAGTAAGACCGCGCCAGCGACAGGCCACGTCGCATGAACGCGACCGCGCAGACGCTGTTCCACATCCTTGTGACGCCGAGCATCGGCTCGATCGAGCGAGTGCCATTCAAGGGCGGGCCCACCAGCGTCGCGCGCGTGCCATCGAGCAGCAACTCGGCCGTCGGCACCTTGCGTGTGCCGAGCTTGTCCTTGAGCCGGTCGACACGGATGCCGTTCAGCTTGCCGTCGAGGTCGCGGATCTCGATGTAGAACATCGCCAGGCCCTTGCCGCCGGGCGGGTTGTCCTCCGGGCGCGCGAGCGTGAGCGCCATCTGCGACGTGACGGCGGACGTGAACCACTTGCGGCCGTATAGCCGCCAGCCGCCCTCGTCGTCCGGCACCGCCCGCGTCTCGGAACGGCCGACGTCGGAACCCCCGGTGGTCTCGGTCATCCACTGGCCGCTGGTCCAGAAGGTCGCGGGGTCGCGGGAGGTGAGATGCGGCAACGCGCGATCGATCAGCTCGCGGTTGCCGGAGTCCAGCAGGCAGCGCGCCGCGCCATCGGTCATCGCGAGCGGACACGTGTACACGTCCGTCGACGGATGGAACAGGTAGACCTTGAGGAACTGCGCGATGCGAGCGTGACGGCCCATCGCCGGCTCGTAGCCGGTCGCGACCAGGCCGTGCTTCGCAGCGAGACGCTCGGCCTCGCGCCACAGCGGTGACACCACGACCTGGTCGATGCGCCTGCCCCAGGCGTCCCATTGCGTCAGCACGGGTTCGTTCGCGAGATCGGCCTGCTGCATCCGGTACAGGTCGCCGCCGGCGAGCGCGCCCAGCTCACGCAGTTCGCCACGCAGTTCCGCCGCGATGGACGCGGGCAGCGTGCGCTTGAGCCACGAGCCGAGCAGCGGGTCATCGTCGAACTGATTGCCGAGGCCCGGTGGGGACTGCGTGAACAGCGTGTCCGGCCAGTCTTGATTCTGCATCGCTAGGCTCCGCAGGCCCGGTGGCCTGCCCGTGTTAATTCGTCGCGGCCGACCGCCGTGCGAGTTGCGGGGCATCGCCGCCCACGCCGAGAGCGCGTTCGACCAGCGTGCGGCGGAGGTACGGCTGGCTCGTCACCACCGACATGCCGAAGCGCCGCAGTCCGGCGACTGCCACGCTCTTCTCGGTGAAGAGCCGGTTGATCGTGTCACAGACGCCCATGACGAGCGCATTTTCGCTCCGGCGCCAGCGCTCGTAGCGGCGCAGCACGCGCAGGCCGTGCGGTTCTTCGCCCCTGGCGGCCGCTGCAGCGAACACCTGTACCAGGCTCGCACAATCCAGGAAACCGAGATTGACACCCTGCCCCGCCAGCGGATGGATCGTATGGGCCGCATCGCCCACCAACGCGAGCCGGGGCCGCACATAGGCGCGCGCATGCCACAGCGCAAGCGGGAAGCCAGCGCGACCACTCGCGAGGGTCGCCTTGCCGAGCACCTGATCGCTCGCGATCGAGACCCGTTCGCCGAATTCCGCCTCGCTCATCGACTGCAGGGTCGCGGCTTCATCCGGCGTCGTGCTCCACACCAGCGACACCCGGCCATCCTTGAGCGGCAGCAACGCGAGCGGACCGTTGGGCAGGAAACGCTGCCAGGCGGTCTCGCGGTGCGGCTTCTCGGTGTGCAGGTGCGCGACCACGGCCGTCTGGTCATACGCCCACCCCGACCGGCCGATGCCGGCAAGCTGGCGGGCGACGGACTGGCTGCCGTCCGCACCGATCACGAGCTGGCACGCGAGCCGCCGGCCGTCCTCGAGCGTCACGCGCGCCGAGCCTTCATCGAACTCCAGGCCAGCGAGCGCACTGCGCACTTCGGTCACGCCGCGCAGCAGCGGCGACTCGTGCAGCGCCCACTGCACGCGCAGGTTCTCGACGATGTAGCCAAGGTTGGGTTCCGCGGTCTCGGCCGCGGAGAATTTCAGCGCATCCGGGCGGTCCGGCGTGCTCGCCGCATCCCAGACGACCATGTCGCTGTACGGCGACGCGTGCGGTGCAATGGCGTCCCATGCGTGGGCCGCGGCCAGGATGCGCTCTGACGCTCGCGACAACGCCGACACGCGCAGGTCCATCCCGCGATCGTCCGGCTGGCGCGGTGGCACCGGGTCCACCAGCGCGATCTTCCAGCCGGAAAGCGCGTCCTCGCGCGCCATGAGCGCGGCGAGGCACGTGCCGACCATGCCGCTGCCGATGACGACGACGTCGAAATCGAATTTGCGGCGCTGCGTGGCCATGCTCAGTGGGTTCCGGCGAGAGGCACGCCGCGGGCGAGTCGCGGTACGCGCTCAGCCGCACCCACGCTCAGCCGCGCGAGCGCGGACTTGGCGGGCGGCAGCACGTCAAACGCGAGGATGCCAAGACTGCGCAGGTTCCGCAGCACGCCGAGCGGCGTGGCGAACAGGCGCACGAGGCCATCGGTGAAGGCGACGATGCGGCGGCGATCGGTCTCGCGCCAGTCGGCATAGTCCTGCAGCAGGCTGGCATCGCCCGGATCCAGGACGCCGGCCACGCGCCGGTCGGCGATGACTTCGGCGAGGCTCATCGCGTCACGCAAACCCAGGTTGAAGCCCTGTCCCGCGATGGGATGCAGGCCCTGCGCCGCGTTACCGACCACCGCGAGACGCTGCGCAATGTGCCGGTCGGCCCGGGACAGCATCAGTTTGTATGACGAGCGCTGGCCGACGCGCAGGAAGCGACCGAGCCGGAATCCGAACGCCGCCTGGAACTCGCGCAGGAACTGCTCGTCCGACAAGGCGAGCATCCGTTCGACCGCGGCGGGCTTGCGGGTCCAGACCATGCCGCAGCGACCATCTGTCAGCGGCAGGATCGCGATCGGGCCTTCTGCGGTGAAACGCTCGTACGCGACGTAGTCGTGGAAGCGCTGCGTGGTCATGACGGCCGTGATTGCGACCTGCTCGTAGCCGATGTGATCGGCATCGATACCGGCCTGGTCGCGGACCAGCGAGCGAATCCCATCGGCGGCCACGACCAGCATGGCACTGATGGAATGCGCTGCGCCAGCCACCTCGTAATGCACGACACGGCTGACGCCTGCCAGTTCGCTGCCCGTCACAGTGGCTGGCGCGATCACTTCGACCGAGGGAGCCCGTGACAGGCCCTGCCACAGCGCCGCACCGATCGCGCGGTTCGGCACGACATAGCCCAGGGCCTCGAGCCCCTGCTCGGCCGCATCGATGCGCGCGCTGCCGAAGCGGCCCTGGTCGGAAACGTGGATCTTGCGGATGGGCGCCGCCTCGCGCTCCATGCCGGCCCAGACGCCCAATGTCCTGAAGGCGCGGACGGTGCCATTGGCGAGCGCCGTCGTGCGTTCGTCGAAACTGGGGTGCAGCTCGCCCTGCACGGGCGGCACGGCTTCGACCAGGGCGATGCGCAGCCCGAGCGGCGCGAGTGACAAGGCCAGCGAGGCACCGACCAGCCCGCCACCGACGATGGCGAGGTCGTATGCGGCGGGCGTCGTGCTCAACGGCATCCCCTGTCAGGCGGCCGACGCCATTACGCGCTCGATTTCGGCCGTGGTGCGCGGCAGGCCCGCGGTCAGCAGTTCATAGCCGGTGCCGGTAACGAGCACGTCATCCTCGATCCGCACGCCGATGTTCCACCAGCGCTTCGGCACGCCTTTGCTGCCGGCCGGGATGTAGATGCCCGGTTCGACCGTCAGCGCCATGCCCGGCTCGAAGACGCGCCATTCCGTGCCGACCTTGTATTCGCCGACGTCGTGCACGTCCATGCCGAGCCAGTGACCCGTGCGGTGCATGTAGAACTTGCGGTAGGCCTCTTCCTTGACCAGCGCGGGCACGCGGCCCTTGAGCAGGCCGAGCCTGACCAGGCCCTGCGTAATGGCCCGCACCGCCGCGTCGTGCGGCTCGTTCCAGTGATTGCCCGGCTTGATGCAGGCGAATGCCGCCTCCTGGGCCTCGAGCACGACGTCGTAGATCGCCTTCTGCGCGGGCGAGAAGCGGCCGTTGACCGGGAAGGTGCGCGTGATGTCCGAGGCGTACAGGCCGTACTCGCAGCCGGCGTCGATCAGCAGCAGGTCGCCGTCGCGCAGCGTGTCCGCGTTCTCGTGGTAATGGAGGATGCAGCCGTTCGCGCCGCCACCCACGATCGGGTGGTACGAGATGTCGGCCTGGTGCCGGTGGAACTCGTGCAGCAGTTCGGCCATCACCTCGTACTCGGTGACGCCGGGCCGGGTGGTCCGCATCGCACGCACGTGCGCGCCCACCGCGATCTGCGCCGACCGCTTCATGACCCCTGCCTCGGCGCGACTCTTGTAGAGCCGCATGTCGTGCAACGGGTGTTCGAGCGCGACGAATTCCTGCGGGCTGTGGATGCCGAGCTTGGTCTGGCCCCGCAACGTATTCACCCAGCCGACCACGCGCTGGTCGAACTCGAGGTTCACGCCCATCGAGTAGTAGACCCGCTCGCAGCGCTCGAGCAGGCCCGGGAGGATGTCGTCGATGTCGCCGACCGGGAAAGCATCGTCGGCGCCGTAATCACGCACCGCCCCGTCGGGACCGGCGCGGCGACCGTCCCAGGTTTCGCGCGTGGGATCGCGGTCGCGCACGAACAGGATGTATTCGGCCTGCTCGCGACCTGGAATCAACACCGCCACCGCCTCGGGCTCGTTGAAGCCGGTGAGGTAGTGGAAATCACTGTCGGGCCGATAGTGGTAATGGACGTCGTTGTTGCGCTGCCGCTCAGGGGCCGCGGGAATGATGGCGATGGCGCCCTTGCCCATGAGCTTCATGAGCTGCTTGCGGCGGCGCGCGTATTCACTTTTGCGCAGGGTCATGGGCGGTCTGGATTCTCTTCGGGAGGACCAACGATTCGGGTTCAGTGACGTGCGGTCGAGGTCGTCTGTGCGGCACGCAGGTCGGTGAGCTCGTCATAGACGAGCTGCACCCCGACGCGGACGAACTCGACCAGTTCGGCGAGTGCACCCTCTTCGACTTCGTCACTGGCGGAGCCGACGGCGCCGGCGCGCGCGACCTCGGCGAAATCAGTGAGGACCTCGGCGACGGCCGTGGACAGCGTGCCAGGCTTGAAGGGGCCGGCAGCGCCGAACCCATACAGGAAGCCCTGCGCCCAGGCGCCGAGCGCCTCGACACGCTCGTCGAGCGCGGCTTCATCGGGGGGCAGCAGCGGCTCGAATTCCATCTCTCGCGCCTCCAGCACGGCACGACTCTGGTCGAAGAGCGACTTCAGCGGGCCGGCCGTGGTGACGGAGACAGTCGTGCCGGGCTCGGGTCCATCGGGCAGCAGCTCCTCGAGCCATTCCGCGGGCAGGTAAATGCGCCGCGCGCACAGGGCGCCGCACAGACAGCCGTGCGCCTCGGCGGGGTGGATAATGGAACCGCCGGCCGTCAGGGCCTGCGCGACATCGTCGAAAGCAATCGGTGCCGACATTGCGCGTATCGTACCATCCGTACCCCGCAACCGGTCCCGGATGGACCAGTTCAAATTGATTCCCCGGGGTGCGCCAACTATAGTGAATTCCATGAACGAACCTGCTGCCCGATCCGCCGTCGACGTCGAACTCCGACGCATCGAACGCCGCCTCGAGGAGCTGGTGGCTACGGTCAACCAGCTCAAGGAAGAGAACCGTGCCCTGCGTCAGCGTCAGGACACCCTGATCAACGAGCGCGCCAACCTCCTGCAGAAGAACGAGCAGGTACGCGCGCGGGTCGAGGCAATGATCGGCCGCCTCAAGGCGATGGAGCAGGGTTGATGAGTGAAGAACGCGTTTCCCGCGTCAGTGTCCGCCTGCTCGATCGCGAGTACCAGGTGGCCTGCCCTGCCGAAGAACGCTCCGACCTGCTCGACTCCGCGGAGTACCTCGACGGCAAGATGCGCGAGATCCGTGATTCCGGCAAAGTCGTCGGCCTCGACCGCATCGCGGTCATCGCCGCGCTCAACCTGGCCAACGAGCTGATCAAAGTGCGCAAGCACGGCACGGTCGTCGAGGGCGACCTCGGCGCGCGCCTTAAGTCCCTGCGCGAGCGCGTGGAATCCGCGCTCGAAAAAGGCCAGCAACTTGAACTCTGAGGGTTTGCAGCAGTCCGAACCCTCGACGATTTGGCGCCGCCTGCGGTGTTCGACACGGGCCGGGTTACCTCTCGACCTTAATGTAAATACCCCGGGGAACGGTCAGTCGGCAAAATTGTGCAAGTCCGCCTCGAGCGGGAAGCCTTAAGTGCCGCGACCCTCCCCAAATATTGCTCTTGTCGAGAGCAATGGTCCGTGACGGCACAGGCGGGTGGCGCCTCTCCCTCCCACTGCGACGATGACCCTGCGCGAGCTGCGCCGGCAGCTGCGAGCGCGGCGTCGCGCGATTCCTGACGCCGAGCGCCGGGTCTGCGACCGGGCCATCCACGCGTCGCTGCAGCGGCTCGGCGTCTGGCAGCGCGGCCGGCGGGTCGCCGCGTTCCTCGGCATGCCGGGCGAAGTCGATCTGCGCCCATGTTTCAGCGCGGCGTGGCAGCGCGGCGTCCGCATCTACGTGCCGCACATCGTCAGTCGTCGTGACGGCGTGATGGTCTTCGTCCCGCTCGGACCCGGCGCACCGCTGCGCGGGAACATGTTCGGCATCGCCGAACCGCTGCACGGTTCACACGGCCGCATCCCGGTCCGTCACCTCGACTCGATCCTCGTTCCGCTCGTCGGTTTCGACCCGCACGGCCATCGCCTCGGCATGGGCGCGGGTTTCTACGACCGCGCGCTGCGTCAGCGGCTCGATCGCGCGCAACCCTTCCGCCGTCCGCGCCTGATCGGCGTCGCGTACTCGATCCAGCAGGTCGATCGACTCGAACCCGCCTCCTGGGACGTCGCTCTCGACCTCGTCGTCACCGAGCGCGGCATCCTCCGCTTCCCTCCAGACACACCCTGAAGAACCCAAGTCGCATGAAGTACTGGCTGCTGAAATCGGAACCCGACGTGTTCGGAATCGACGCTCTGGCGGGCGCTCCGAAGCGCACGACGGGGTGGGAAGGCGTGCGCAACTACCAGGCGCGGAACATGCTTCGGGACGATTTTCGGAAAGGTGACCGCGCTTTTTTTTATCACTCGAGCTGCTCGCTTCCGGGTGTCGCGGGCGTCGTGAAGGTCGTGCGCGAGGCGTATCCCGACCCGACGCAGTTCGACCCGCAGAGCGAGTACTACGATGCCGGCAGCACCCGTGAGGCGCCGCGCTGGTTCAGCGTCGACGTGCAACTCGAAAAGCGAATTGAGCCTGTAATTACGCTGCCGGAACTGCGTGAGCACGCGGCAGGCGCGTTGCGCGAGATGTTGATTCTGAAACGCGGCAATCGTCTCTCGGTGACGCCACTCACTGCCGCGGAGTGGCATTGCATCCTCGCGTTGCGAGCTTCCGTCGCCTCGTCGCGAGCGAAGAAGCCGATCGCCGGTCCGAGAACTCGTTCAATAAAATTGTGACGTGACTATTGCATTTCTTTTTTTAATTCTGTAAATACTCGGCCCGGGACTAACCCGACATGGAGAATTGATCATGGCAGCGAAGAAGAAAGCTAAGGCTAAGGCGAGCAAGAAGACGACCAAGAAGAAGGCCGCCAAGAAGAAGTAGAGTCGATTGAAGAAGAGGCGGTGCCCTTCGCAAGAAAGACGCCGCCGATTCTGAAACGACGACTGTGCCCGCGAAAGCGGGCACAGTTGTTTCAGGGGCAAGGCAAGGCAACGATGAGCCAGGACCAGCAGAAGCAGCGAGCCGCGGCAGCCGCGCTCGAATACATCCGGCCGGGAACCGTCATCGGCGTTGGCACCGGTTCCACCGTGAATTTCTTCATCGACGCGCTGGCCGGAATGCCGAGCCGCGTCACGGGCGCGGTCTCCAGTTCCGCAGCCAGCTCACGCCGCCTCGCGGAGCGCGGCATCCCGGTGCTCGACCTGAATTCGGTCGCAGACCTCGAGGTCTACGTCGACGGCGCCGACGAGGCAACCCGCGGCATGCACCTGATCAAGGGCGGCGGCGCTGCCCTCACCCGCGAAAAGATCGTCGCGGCGGCTGCACGCACCTTCGTCTGCATCGTGGACGAGGCGAAGCTGGTGGAGCGCCTCGGAAAGTTTCCTTTACCAGTCGAAGTCATCCCGATGGCGCGCAGCTATGTCGCACGGGAACTGGTCCGACTCGGCGGCCAGCCGGCCTGGCGCCAGGGCGTCGTGACCGACAACGGCTGTGACATCCTCGACGTCCGCGGCCTCGACATCGTCGACCCGGTCAGCCTCGAACGCGCGATCAACCAGATTCCCGGCGTCGTCACCAACGGCCTGTTCGCACAACGCGGCGCGGACGTGCTCCTGATCGGCACGGACGCCGGCGTGCAGACCCTGCGGCCCAGTGGCGGTTGACGCAGCACTGTTGCGTGAACTCGGCTCGGTCCTCGGACCGGGCCTGCTCTCTACTCCCGAAGCCTGCGTCGCCTACGAGTGCGACGCCCTCACCGCCCACCGTCATCCGCCCGACCTGGTCGCACTGCCGACCAGCGTCGAGCAGGTGCAGCAGATCGTCCGCGCCTGTCGTCGGCATTCGGTGCCGGTGGTCGCACGCGGCTCGGGTACCGGCCTCTCGGGTGGCGCGCTACCGGTTGCAGGCGGGCTGCTGCTCGTGCTGTCGCGGCTCGCCGCAATCCTCGAAGTCGATCCGCGCCGCGGTCTCGCCCGCGTGCAGCCGGGCGTCACGAACCTCGCGGTGTCCGAGGCCGCTGCCCCTTACGGCATGTACTACGCGCCGGATCCTTCATCGCAGGTCGCGTGCTCGGTCGGCGGCAACGTCGCGGAGAATTCGGGCGGCGTGCATTGCCTCAAGTACGGGCTGACCGTCCACAACGTCCTGGCGGTGAAGCTCGTCACCATGGAGGGCGAACTGCTCACGCTCGGCAGCGAGACCGGCGAGGCACCGGGCCTCAACCTGCTGGCTGCGGTGATCGGCTCGGAAGGCCTGCTGGGTGTCGTAGTCGAAGTGACCGTCCGGTTGCTGCCGATTCCGCGCCGCGTCGAACTGCTGCTGGCCGCGTTCGACGACGTGGGCCGTTGCGCCGAGGCCGTCGGTCAGGTGATCGCCGCCGGCATCATCCCGGCCGGACTCGAAATGATGGACGCACCCGCGATCAGGGCGGCCGAGGCGTTCGCCGGTTGCGGCTACCCGCTGGACGCGCAGGCACTGCTGCTCTGTGAGATCGATGGTCTGCCCGCCGACGTCGATGACGAACTCGGCCGCACCCGCGTCGTGCTCGAAGCCACCGGTGCTGCGAGCGTGCGCGTCGCGAGGGACGCCGAAGAGCGGAGCCGCATGTGGTCGGGGCGCAAATCGGCTTTCCCCGCCGTCGGTCGCCTCGCTCCCGACTACTACTGCATGGACGGCACCATCCCCCGCCGTCACCTGGCGGACGTGCTGGCGCAGATCGCGACGCTGTCGACGGCCTATCGCCTCGACGTGGCCAACGTCTTTCACGCGGGCGACGGCAACCTCCACCCGCTGATCCTGTTCGACGCCGGCAAGGACGGCGAACTGGAGCGTGCCGAACGCTTCGGCGCCGACATCCTCGAGGCTTGCGTCGCGGCCGGTGGCACAGTGACCGGGGAACACGGCGTCGGCGTCGAGAAGCTCGGGCCGATGTGCTCGCAGTTCGGTTCCGCCGAGCTCGCAGCCTTCCATGCACTCAAGCTCGCCTTCGATCCCGCGGGCCTGCTCAATCCCGGCAAGGCCGTGCCCACTCTCGCCCGCTGTGCCGACTATGGCGCCCTGCGGGTGCACGGTGGCCGGTTGCCGCATTCGCACTTGCCCAGGTTCTGACGGACATGGCGTTGATCGAGGCGCCCGCGGGGCAGGATCTCACCGACGCGCTGGCCGAGCGCGTGCGTGCGGCATCGCAAGCGAAAACGCCGCTGCGGATCGTCGGCGGCGACACCAAGCGCTTCTATGGACGGCCGGTCGCGGGTGAGACGCTCGCACTGGCTGGTCATCACGGCGTCCTGCGCTACGACCCGGCCGAACTGGTGATTACCGCGCGCGCTGGCACGCTGCTTGCCGACATCGAGGCGTTGCTTGCTCGACACGGGCAGCGGCTGCCTTTCGAGCCGCCGTCCTTCGGGCAGATGGCGACGCTGGGCGGCACGGTGGCCGCTGGACTCGCCGGTCCCGCGCGGGTCGCCCGGGGTCCGGTGCGCGATTACGTTCTCGGCGCCCGACTGCTGACCGGCGACGGCCGCGTGCTCAGTTTCGGCGGCGAAGTCATGAAGAACGTCGCCGGCTACGACGTCTCGCGCCTGCTCGCGGGGTCGCTCGGCATCCTCGGCGCGCTGCTCGAGGTATCACTCAAGGTGCTGCCGGTCGCCCGCGGCAGCCGGACCCTGCGGCGGCGCATCGACGCGCAGGACGCCATCGACCTGCTCGGCGCGGCCGCACAACGTGGCGTCCCGCTCACCGGCAGTTTCTGGAGCGCAGGCGAACTTCACGTCCGGCTGGAAGGCTCCGGGTCGGGCCTGGACGAGGTCGTACCGACGATCGGCGGCGACTTGCTGGACGAGTCAGCTGCCGCCTCGCTCTGGCACAGCGTTCGCGAACAGACCCATCCGTACTTCGCGTCGGCACGCCCGCTGTGGCGACTCTCGCTGCCGGCGACGACGGCGGGCGCCGCGCTGCTCCGCGCAGATCGGGTTGCATTCGAATGGCACGGCGCCCAGGCCTGGCTGAGCGGGATCGAGCGGCAGACGATCGACCTGATCACACGGACAGCGGGCGGTCATGCCACGCTCTTCCGTCGAGACGACGCAGCAGTCAGCGTGACCGGCGAAGTCTTCGCGCCGTTGCCGGCACCTCTGCTCGACCTGCATCGCGCGGTGAAGCGCGTCTTCGATCCTGCCGGTATCCTCAACCCGGGCCGGATGTACGCGGACCTCTGAGACGGCGACGATGTATTCCAAGCCAGCCGACTCGCTCGCCGATTCGCCGCTCGCCCGTGAGGCGCGCGACCTGCTGCGCAACTGCGTGCACTGCGGCTTCTGCCTGCCCGCCTGCCCGACCTACCGCATCACCGGCAGCGAACTGGACAGCCCGCGCGGTCGCATTTACCTGATCAAGGAGATGCTGGAACACGGCGACGCCACCGAGAGCGCGCGCACTCACCTCGACCGTTGCCTGGGCTGTCGCGCCTGCGAGACCGCCTGCCCTTCGGGCGTGCAGTACGGCAGGCTCGCCGACTTCGGGCGAGAATTCATCGAACAGCGGCCGCCCACGCGACGCGATGCCGGTACGCGACTCGTCCGCTTTGCGCTCGGCACGGTCGCCACCCGGCGCGAGCTTTTCACGCCCCTGGTGCGAATCGGCCAGGCGCTGCGCCCGGTGCTGCCCGGCGCACTCAAGTCGATGGTGCCGGCGCGGGCAGTGGGGCGCTCGACGACGCACGACACGCTCGCCTGGCCCGCGGCAAGGCATGACCGACGATTGGCGGTGCTGGAGGGCTGCGTGCAGCCGGGACTGGCGCCGCAGGTCAACGCAGCCGCGGCTCGGGTGCTCGATCAGCTGGGGATCTCGCTGGTTGCCGCTCGCAGCACTGGCTGTTGCGGCGCGATGGAACACCACCTCGGGCGGTCCGCGGCGGCATTGGAGCAGGTGCGTCGCAATGTCACGGCGAGCGAGCGGCTGCTGGACGGGGGTTGCGAGGCGATCGTCAGCACGGCCAGCGGCTGCGGCACGTTCGCGAAGGACTACGGACACGTGCTCCGTCATGCAGACGCGTCGGTGGCAGCGGCAGGTGCACGGGTTGGTGCCGCGACGCGCGACCTCTGTGAAGTCATCGAACCGGCGGCGCTCGCAGACGCGGTTGCCGCCGTCGGGGGGTCGCGCGAACCGTTTCGCATCGCCTGGCAGGCGCCCTGCTCGCTCCAGCATGGGCAGCGATCAGCGACGACGGGCAAGGTCGAGGCGCTGCTGCGTGCCGCCGGCTGCGAACTCGTGGCCACGCGCAACCCGACACTCTGCTGCGGCTCGGCAGGCACGTACTCGATCCTGCAACCGGAACTCGCGCGCGAGCTGCGCAGGCGCAAGCTCGACTCCCTGCTCGGCGACGAACCGCAGGTGATTGCGACCGCCAACATCGGCTGCCTCGAGCACCTGCGTCAGGCAAGCCCCGTGCCGGTTCGGCACTGGATCGAGATCGTCGACTCGATCCTCTTCGCTTCAAACGAATTCTCAGCGACGTAGAGCGCCGCTGCAACGTATGAGGACGCACGCTGCGGGTCGCGCGCTGCGCGCGTCACAGCGCCGCAGAAACGCTCGTGAGGCAAGATTCGAACAGTGGGTGCGCTCGATCGACCATGGCGGCGACGAATCGGCACCTCGATCGCGGTCAGCGTGTCGTTTTGCGCGCGACGACGACGTAGCGCGGGGTGCGTGTCGTCGGCAACGCGTTCACCGTCGTCATCAGCTCTGCGACTTCGATGCGGAAGCCGCACGCTTCGAGCAGGTAGGGTGTCGAAGCCATCGACTGCGATGCCGAGAGCGGCAACGCGTCGACCTCTTCTTCCCAGCGGCCGGCCCAGCCATCGCGTCCATAGAGTCCGTCGACGACGACGACCGTGCCTGCAGGCCTCAGCCAGTGATGCCAATGACGGAAAGCGAGCAGTGGATCGAAGAGTCCATTGACGACCTGCCGTGACACGATGGCGTCGAACTGTGCGGCCGCGAATCGATCATGGTCCTGAGGTTCATCGCAGAACCCATTGATCGCTTTGACGTTTGCGAGTTCGGGTTTTGCCTGAAGCATGGCCAGCATCGCCGCGGAGGGCTCGAGCGCAGTGAGTTCGATGCCCGGCAGCCGCCGCAATATCGAGCACATCACGCCGGTGCCGGCACCGACGTCGAGAACCTTCGCGCCCGGTGCAAGTTGCACGACCCGGCTCAGGTCAGTGAGGTAGGCACCTTCCTCATCGGCGGTGAGCCAGCCGAGTCCCTGCAGCCTGCCGTAGGCCTGAGCCTCGGCCGCATCGTACTTACCGACCGCGCGTCGCCGCGCCGCGCTCCGGCGTTCACGCCAGTCCATCCGATTACCCCCTCCATCGAACCGCATCCTCGCGCCGCGAACGATGCCCGAGACCTGGGGCTGCTGCCAGCGGTGCGTCGCTCAGGCTTGAGCGAGGATCGTCTTTACGAACGTCGGGTACCGTTTCAGGTCTCGTGGGCGATGGCCGCAGGCAACCCCACCCAGGGGTGTCGGTGCTCGTCGTATACCGAGACCTGCGGCGGCGTGAAGCCCGGGTCGGCAAAGCCGCCAACCGGGATACCGATGAATCCCGGCACGATTTCCAGCTCGTAGAAGACGGTGGCACCGCAATCGGGGCAGAACGTGGACGTGACGGTCATGCCGGAATCCGCGGTGCGTACATACTGAGTGCCGCATCCGGTGACCGTCACCGCATCGCGCGGAAACCGGGCCTGCACGCCGAAGGCGCTGCCCGTGCGTCGCTGGCACGCGAGGCAATGGCAGACCGAGATGCGGACGGGCTCTCCCGTCGTCGTGACCTGCAGTTGTCCGCAACTGCAGCAGGCTGAGCGCACGTTCTTCTGCTCCATGGCCGCCGGATCCATCCGCTCAGGCCTTCTTGCGCGGGGTGTTCCTGACCTTGCTGTGTGCCAGCAGCCGGAACTTCCGGTTGCGGTCCGTCAGCTTCTTTGCATTATCGTCGCCTTCGACGATGACGATCTTCGGATCGAGGCCCTTGAGCTCCGCCGGCTCGAGCCAGGCTTCGCCGAGCACGATGATCTTGTCACCGGCCTGGAAGTGCCGCGCCGGCGGTCCGTTGAGCTCCACACGACCGCTGCCCGTGGGGGCAGCGATCACGTAGGTCTGCCAGAACACGCCGTTCGCGACGTTCGTGATGTTGACGTACTGGTAGGGCTGCAGGTCGCTGGCGTCGAGCAGCGCCTGGTCGATGGTGATCGAGCCGACGTAGTCGAGGTCGGCCCGGGTCACGGTCGCACGGTGGATCTTGGACTTGCAGGCGCGGATCAGCATGGGCGGACAGACCTCGGGTTGGTGGACCGCCGGGCCAGCGGGATCGCAGTCGCCCGCGGGCATCCATGCGCCGACTAGAACATCGTGGCTGAGTGTCGTCAATCCGACGCCGGCAATCCCGTCCGGAGCCGGCAGCCCTGGTATCGGATCAGCGACCGAACGGAACGATCAGGCTGAGGTTGACCGCGCCGTACCAGTAGTTCGGCGAGTTCGCGAAGCCCGCCGCGTTGCTGTAGAGGGCAGTGAGGGCGAGACGCATGTCACGGGACAACGGACCTTCCGCGCGCGCCTCGGCCACGCCCGTCGACTGCCAGGACCCGCCATCCACCCGTTCCTGGCCGCCGCCCGCCAGACCCGAAACGATCCAGGCTCCGACTCGCCGGCGCATCGAGAAGACGCCGTCCCAGGTGCGATAGCGATCGGGATTGAAGTACGCGCCGCCGACGTCGGTAGCGCTGCTCGAATACTGCCGCCAGCGCAACTGAGCGGAAATGCCCTGCTCGGGCAGCATGCTCCAGATCATTCGCGCGCGCAGCAGTGTGCGGGAATTGCCGTCGGTAAATGGTTGCCAGCCCACCAGCGCGATGCCAGTAAACCGTTGGCCGAACTGTTGTTCGATGCTCGCGCCTGCGAGTCCGTAGGCGATGCCATCCAGCAGCGCCTGGCGCGTACCGACGAGGTCGCCGGCCAGGATCAGCTCGACACCGGTCGTCTCCCGCGGACGATGGCTCCACGTGGCATCGCCCACGACCCGGGTGTGCCCCTCGACCTGTACCAGGCCTCCTTCAGCCCGCACGCCCTCGAGCGTGTTGCGTCGCTGGTTGCGGTAGACGCCGATGATGGCGGGGGCGTCAGTGCTCCAGCCGTCGGTCGAGTAGTGTGTGTTCTGCAGTGCCAGGCCCGCATGCTGCAGTTCGGACGCGTAATCGAACAGCGCACCGGCACGCAACCTCGCGGCGTTGAAACCGTCCGCATCGTCCTCGAAGCCGATCTGCACCACCGCCGCCAGGCGATCGGCCGACTCCGCAGCAGTGACAGCATGCGGCGCGGCCAGCGACAGCACGGCAACTACGCCGAGCGAAACGCGGGCGCAGGCCAGACGGGCGAACGTACGCGCCATTACTTGGAACCCCATGTCTTGCGCGTGCCGAGCAACTCGGAAAGGTACCCCGCCACGCTGGCCGGCTGCAGGATCAGGCTGTAGGTGAAGGCGTAGACGAGAAATCCCAGCAGGTTGCTGCGCACGCGGAGGTTCTGGCTGGCGAACATGCTCGCGCCGATCCGGTACATGACGAAGTTCATGAGCAGCGCCATCGGCAACAGCACCAGTGTCATCGGGCCGGCAACCCAATAGATGCCGAAGCAGGCGATGACCACGCCCGGGATGAAACATAGCGTGTAGGCGAGGTCGAGCCACGTGAACAGCACGTTCCACCAGACGAACAGCGTCGACATGCGTGGAGTCAGCAGGATGCCCGGATGCTGCCGGAACGCCTCCATCATGCCGCGGCTCCAGCGCTGCCGCTGCTTCACGAACTGGCGGAGGTTGTCGGGAACGTTGGTGAAGCAGCAGGCGTCCTCGGCGTGACCGACGCGCCAGCCGCGAACGAGCATGGCCCAGGTGAGCACGATGTCCTCGCCTAC
>Ga0316195_10000072_pt1 | contig 29947 bp, 27 predicted proteins | sample Phised1_MG_FD_204937 | JGI IMG/M metagenome (GOLD analysis project Ga0316195, IMG submission 204937) | Coastal sediment microbial communities from Maine, United States - Phippsburg sediment 1 | ecosystem: Environmental > Aquatic > Marine > Coastal > Sediment | place: USA: Maine | collected...
CGCATTTCCACGTTACAACTATTCAAATTATTATCTAAAAGAAGGAGATTTCCAATTTCTATACTGGTTTCGGTTATAAATAGTTTGGGAGATCCTATTCCATTCATCGCCCACCGTTCTTTTAATGTAAAGGGTTTACCTACTTCATTATCAATTCTCCTTGTAAGATTGCTGTTATTATAGGATACGTTTACCAGCATGGTTTTATTTTATTCTATATTCTATATTCTATTCAATGACAGTACTTCCTGAATGTAGCAATTTTCAACAAAGTTGACCAAAACTCCATATTTTTGTAAACACCAAAGGCTACGAGCTATAAAAGTCTAAAAATTCATTAGTTTTGCAGCCTTAATTGGGTAAATTTTATGAATATTCATCAGGTAATTGAGGCAAAGGTGATTGAAGCAGTAGCTTCCATATATGATATTGCATTACCGTCAGTTGAATTTCAACCTACCAGAAAAGATTTTGAGGGAGATATCACAGTTGTCGTTTTCCCCATCCTTCGTTATATAAAGGGAAATCCAGAGCAAATTGGCAATCAAATAGGCGCTTATCTGGAAAGGGAACTAAGCGAAGTCGACGGATTTAATGTAATAAAGGGATTTTTGAATTTAGTAATTAGTGATTCCTATTATAAGAATTTTTTTGATTCAGTAAAAGATGATGAAAAGTATGGCCATAAGCCGGCCCATAGTAATCAGGCAATTTTAGTGGAGTATTCTTCGCCTAATACGAATAAACCATTACATCTTGGTCATATACGGAATAATTTACTTGGGTATTCTGTGGCAGAAATCCTAAAAGCCGACGGCAATAAAGTTTATAAAACACAGATCATAAATGACCGCGGCATTCATATTTGCAAAAGTATGCTGGCCTGGCAAAAGTTTGGGGACGGAGCGACCCCGGAAAGCACCGGATTAAAGGGTGATAAACTGGCTGGCGTATATTACGTAAAATTTGACCAGGTATATAAAGAGGAAATAGCCCGACTCATTGCAGCCGGGATGGATAAAGTTCAGGCAGAGCGGGAAGCCCCTATTCTTATTGAAGCTCAGGAAATGCTTCGCAAGTGGGAAGCCGGAGATTCTGAAGTTGTGAACCTTTGGAAGAAAATGAATGGTTGGGTTTATAAAGGATTTGATGAGACCTATGCAAGTTTGGGGGTAAACTTTGATAAACTTTATTACGAGAGTGAAACTTATCTGCTGGGAAAAGACGTGATTACCGAAGGAATAAAAAATGGGGTATTTTACAGGAAGGAAGATGGGAGTGTATGGATAGACCTGACAGACGAGGGCCTTGATGAAAAGATTGTGCTTAGGGCAGACGGTACAGCAGTTTATATGACCCAGGATATAGGTACTGCTATTCAGCGTGTAAAAGATTTTCCGGATATTGGAGGAATGGTATATACCGTGGGTAATGAACAAGATTATCATTTTAAGGTATTATTTCTAATCCTAAAGAAACTGGGATATTCCTGGGCCGGGAATCTGTACCATTTAAGTTATGGGATGGTGGACCTGCCTGAGGGGAAGATGAAAAGCAGGGAAGGAACCGTTGTGGATGCTGACGATCTGATTAACGAAATGACCAATACTGCGGCCCATATCTCTGAGGAATTGGGGAAACTGGATGATTATTCTGAAGAGGAAAAACAAAAACTATATCACATCATTGGCCTGGGAGCCTTGAAGTATTATATTCTAAAAGTAGACCCTAAAAAGCGAATATTATTCAATCCTGAGGAATCTGTTGATTTTCAAGGAAATACAGGTCCTTTCATTCAATATACCTATGCCAGGATTCAATCTATACTTCGGAAAGCTGATGTTAGTGTGGATGAATTGTTAAACCCACTTGGGGAGCGAATCAAACTGCATCCCAAGGAAAAAGAGATAATTAAACAACTGGAAGTCTACCCCGAAACTATACAACTGGCTGCCGAAAATTACAGTCCGGCTTTAATTGCCAATTATACCTATGATCTTGTGAAGGAATTCAATTCCTTTTATCAGCAAGTTTCTATATTGGGTGAAACGGAAGAAGATATAAGGGTTTTTAGGGTACAACTTGCAAAGAAAGTTGGGGAAGTAATTAAATCTGCTTTTGAGTTGCTGGGAATAGAAGTGCCTGCAAGAATGTAACATATAAATTTGCAGCACTACCTAGATGTGGATGCAACTAAATCTTACCTCTCCGGTTTTAAAAAGCCACGCGAAAACTCAAATTAGGTGTGAACCCTAAAGAGACACTTTCAACAGTCACTATTTCGTTTTGATCGTTTAAGCTGTAGTAGGTGTTCAATATATTTTCCTTATTCAGAATATTTAAAATAGAGGCGCCTACTGTTGCTTTTACCCTATTAGAAATATCAAAGGCATAAATGGCCGATGCATCGGCTCTTAGGTAATCAGGTAACCTGCTGCTGTTTGGTTCCTGATAATTAATTGATACAGGGAATGTCGTAAAATCAATAGCGTTAGCCCCTTCCTGTGGCTTAGTAAAGGGTTTTCCCGTCCTGTAATTAATACCGATTCCAATCTTGAAATTTTCATAGGTATAAGTACTCGCAAAGGTAAGCGTGTGTCGTATATCCAGGTTATTTGGAAACACATTCGGAACAATGTCTTTGAAGGTATAGTTGTTTAAGTTATAAGCGTAACTCAACCAGGTACTGAAATGCCTGTTTTTATGATTTATTAAAAACTCCAGACCTTTCACATCGTATTTTCCAATCTCACCATTGAACTGATTTTGGTTCTGAAAACCCTGGGTTACTGTGCTGATTCCATTTACTTCTTTATAATAACCTTCCAATCCAATAAACCATTGCCCCTTGTCATAATTAATGCCCAGGGACCCTTGTTTGCTTTTTACAATAGGTAAATTAGGGTTTCCCGGAACCGTGTCATTTTTATTATTTGATAGCATCCAGCGCCTTTTTTCAATTCCCAGGAAATTCTGTTCCAGGTCAATTATTTGATTCGTAGTCTGGTTTTTAAATTCGCCTTTTGCTTCCAATTGAAGATTGGGGTAAAGTGTATAACTTACATTTAAACGGGGTTCAATTATAAATTCATCAAAATATTTCACATTTACAATATAGTTAAGTCGGCCTCCGGCCCTTGCCACTAATTTCTTGTTAGGTGAAGCATAGGAAATTTCGCTGTAAATTGAATTTGTGCGTATGACCCCCTTGATGTTGCTCTCATAAGGCGGTTGGGTGACGTCTGTAAAATTTGTGATGCCAACTTCGGAAAATTGATACCCGTTAATCCAGTTCAGAGAAGAAGTAAGTTCGTAATTGGCAGTAAACTTTATTGAGGTATCTATGACCTCATTTTTTTGGTCAAGTATCTGTTGTCCATTATTTATCCGGTTCTCAGAATCAAGATTATAGTGAGAATAATACGTACTAAATTTTGTTGAGAACCGGTCTGTCCATTCACTTACAAGATTTCCACCAAAAGAAAGATTGGTTTGATTCAGGTTACTTTGATCTGTCCTTCCTGAACTTAATGCAGTTTCTGTATAATCCAGGTTGTTGTTGATATTAATAAAACTAAACCGTGCCTTATGTTGATCATTAATATCATAGAGCACTTTCGCAGTAAAATCATAGAAATAAAAATTTTCATCCTGATTAATATCTGCATTGCTGTTTGGGATTGAGCCTCCATCAATCTCGGTATCCTGGAAAGCCCTTTTAAAAAACTGCTTATAAGTTGGGGTATTCAGAAAATCTGTAATTGAACGTCGGGCAGAGATTTGCAGCGCTAATTTATTGGAGATTGGGATTTGTCCGAAGACATCCCCGCTAATCATGTTAAATCCGGCACCACCAAAGAAGTCCCCTTCAATTCTGTTTTTTGATTGCATATTGATAATGCCACTGACCCCATCCCCATATTCAGCGCTGGTACCATCTTTTATAATAGTCACGTGTTCTGTCAAATAGGGGTTAAAGGCCGAAATCAAGCCGAAAAAATGTCCGGACTGATACATTTTTATATCATCCCACAGTATCAGGTTTTGATCGTTTGTACCACCTCTTATATTGATATCGGATACAGTCTCATCTATACTTTTTATACCGGGAAGGGCTTGTACTGTTTGCAGGACATCGGGCTCTATAAGTCCAGGAAGAATACCAAAGTCTTCTGTATTGACAGTAATACTGCCATCCGTTTGTTTGGTAAGCCCTGTGGTCAAAAATTTAAAAACCACAACTTCATCCAGTTGTTGATAGCTTAAACTCAATAATAATGTTGTACAGGGATTTTTACTGACCAGTTCTTCAGCAGTAATATATTTTGGTTTATAACCTATATGTCTTATCCGGATAGCTGCCTTTCTGGGGATATTATCTAAAGAAAACTGGCCGTTACTATCCGTTACCGTAGATATGCTGCTGCCCAATACTTCAACTGAAGCCCCGGAAGTGCTATTTTCACTGTAATTGTCCAGTACCAGGGCACATATGTCCACGGTGACGCTTTTGGAAAGCGTATAGTAGCGCTCGCTTAATTTTTTAATGATTAGCTGGGTCTGATTCTGGATAGCCTTTAATATACTTCCGAGATCGCTTTCCGTAGGTCTATTTACCTGTAGTGGCCGGAGGTCTTCATCAACATAAGAAAATTTGACATCAAAATCCTTCTCTAACTGTCTTATATAGGAAACCAGACTTATGTTTTTGGGGATGGTATCTACCTGTGCCTGACCTGAAAAAAGGGCAAACAATATTATCAGGTATAAAAGACGTATACTATTGTGGCGCGTTTTCGGCATAGAATAGCACATTGTTCCCTTCTAACTTAAACTTAATCTGAGAAGGAGTACTAATACTCTGTAACGCCAAATTTATATTTGTGTTGCTGAAAGAGCCGGTAAATAGTTGTTCAAGATTAACATTTTGCGTCTTTACCTCAATATTGTATTGTCTTTCAAACTCATCAAGGACATAGTTCAATGGAATACTTTTAAAAGTACTTTCATTGTTCATCCAGGATGGAGTAGTATTTACAGGCGACTCTGATTTTGATACAACGCCGTCAATTGCCACAAAAGAATTTCCGGCAGGGAGTTTGGTTTTTTTGCCGTTATAAGTAACACTTACCAGGCCTTCATAACAGGTAACCTCAAAAAATCCTCTTCTATTTTCAACGTTAAATTGAGTACCCAATACAGTGACCAGACCATCCTTGGTAGCAACTGTAAATTTTTGTCCTTTGGCAACCTTGAAGAAAGCTTCCCCTTCAAGAGAGATATTTCGTTCTTTACTCCAATTCTTTTCACTATATGTTATCCTCGAATCGGCGTTTAGAATAATTTCAGAATTATCAGGAAGGGTAACTTCACTGCGCTCTGCATATTGTGTGGAAACAGATTCATCCAGTGTAGCTATATAAAAGTAGGATGCTACAAAAATAACCGCAATGGCAGCTGCAATGCGCCATAGCTTGCGCATTGGATTCATCGGAATTACTTTAATTTCTTTTTTCTGATTGTTTTTGAAATCATTAAAAGCTTTATCGGTGTCGAATTCCGGTGCCTTCAAAGAACCACCTGCATCAACTAACTTCTTATAAGAAGCATACTCATCAGATTTTTTAAATTCTGCGAGTTCTTCCTCCGAGAGGTCATTGTTCAGCCATTTTGCTAAGTAGTTTTCTTGCATGATTTCCAGCTTTATAACATTAAAACAACTAATTCTAAAAAAACCCTACCCTCAGGATTAAAAATAATTCCGTCTGAACTTAGAATAGCTCCTTGTCCCGTCCATTATATTCCTTCAATCTGATCCCTAAGAGATTTTAATGCCAAATGCATACGCTTTTCTATTGCCTTTACGCTCACGCCCTCCATATCGGCTATTTCGGCATATTTCTTACCATCAATTCGATTAAGTAAAAATGTGGTTCTCTGATTTTCGGGAAGATTATTCAAGGCCCGATCCAGCTTTTCTTTATATTCTTTTTCTTCCAACAGGAACTCCGGGGATTCATAGGAAGTGTCATTTGATTTATTGGCATACTTTAATCGAACCTTCTCTGCTTTGATGACGTTCAAATAAAGATTGTTCGCCACGGTATAGACATAAGACTTCGCTTTTTCAGGGCTAACCTTAGCACAATTTTCCCATAGCTTGACAAAGGCTTCCTGAACAGCATCATAGGCTTTCTCTTCGTTTCCGAATTTATAATATATATAGTTAAAAACCGTTTTGGAATTGGTTTTGAAGAGGCCACTGAACACTTCCTCTTCACATACGTTGTCCATAATTTCTTAAATTCTAATAGATGGTTCTACTCAAAGATATTTTAAAAAAAATTAAAAAAAGGGTAGGGTATTTTAAAAAGTAATTGTTTTAGGATTATACGAACAACAAAAAATTCCAAATCGTTATGAAAAAGTTTTTTAAGTATTCACTGCAAATCCTACTGCTTTTAATGGCATTTACGTTCAATGCGTGTCAGGAAGCGTTTGAAGAATTACCACAACCGGATGAGAAACAAACAATAATAGCAAGTTCCTCTACGGCCAAACTAATTGAAAATACGACCGCCAATGACGGGTCTTTCGATAATATTGTGGATGGTGCAAGCTGCTTTGCAGTTGAGTTTCCCTATACTGTAAAGGTAAATGGAATTGAGGTTACCATAGAATCTGAAGAAGGCCTTTATTTAATTGAAGAAATTTTTAATGAGTTGGAGGATGATGAAGATATTCTTGAGATTATTTTCCCAGTGGTTATTACACTGGCTGATTATTCAGTTATTGAAATAGGCGGGATAGATGACCTGCGCGCGCTTGCCGAGGAATGTCTTGAAGGAGGTAAGGATGACGATATAGAATGTATAGATTTTGTATACCCTATTACCATATATACATTTGACATAAATGAAGTTGAGACAGGTTCTGTTACTGTAGAATCTGATAAAGACCTTAGAACATTTTTTACCGGCCTGGATGAAAATGACCTGATTGGTATTGATTTCCCGGTAACTCTGGAACTTTATGATGGCACCAAAATTGAAGTAAGGGATAATGCCGAATTGGCTAATGCCCTTGAAATGGCTAAAGAGGCTTGTGACGAAGATGATGACAATGACTACCATGATGATGATTTTACCAAGGAACGTTTAGATAATCTTCTGGTAGAATGTCCATGGTTGATTCATGAAGTTATCAGGGATCAGGTAAATCAGACAGATCAGTACTTCGAATACCTGATGAATTTTACAGAAGATGGCGGAGTGACGGTAAAAGATAGAATGGGTAACAACTTAATGGGAACCTGGACTACACGTGTTACAGATATGGGAGTACTTATTGACCTTAAATTTGATCAGTTGGTTGATTTTAACCTGGAATGGATAGTATACAAACTGGGAGAAGGTAAGATTAAACTCTATACCGAAGGAGGAAACAGGATAATAATGCACACCGTTTGTGATCTTTTTAATAATGATCCCAATACCCTGAGAGAAATCCTGAAAGAATGCAGCTGGGTTATAAAAAAAGTAAAAAACCAGGGCGAGGAAATAGACAGATTGCTGGGTTATGAGTTTAACTTTCTGCCAGAAGGATTACCTGTAGGTACTGTAACCCTTAGTAATGGTGAAAACACCTCAGAAGGAACCTGGGAAATTACTACTAATGAACAAGGCAGACTTGTGATGGCAATTACCATGGGATCCGAACCAGGAGTAAGCTTTGAATGGCCATTGTCAGACTTAAGAAACGACAGGTTGAAGTTTGAAGTTGAAGATATAGGCTACGAGCTTGTTCTCCAAAGAGTATGTGATGATAATAACAGTGATGGTGATGTTACTGAGATCAGAAATATTATGATGGGTGGCGACTGGGCGGTTGCTCTGTTCAAAGAAGGTACTATGGATGATACTCAGACATTTGAGGGTTATACCTTCAATTTTATGGCCAATCATTTAATATCCACTACGTTCACCCCTACAAGTGTTGCTTACCCCGGCCTTTGGAGAGTGCTGCGAAATAGTGACGGGAAGCTAAAAGTATATCTGAACTTTGGTGATGTAGATCCTCTTTTTGATCTTACGGATGATTGGGAGATAGTACCATCAATTACGAATGATAGAATAGAATTGAAACATGTTAGCGATAATGAGGCAGGTACAGCAGAAATCGTGACTATACTGGTTTTTGAAAAGTTACCATAGCCGGAAAAATATTTATAATACCTTATTTGCCCCCCTATTTTGCTGAAAAGGGTAACTTCTTTAAGAAGTTACCCTTTTCTCTTTTATATTTCTTTCAACAGCCTTCCATCATCCCATTGTTATTATTAAATTTGCACTTCTCTATAATTGACTAAAAGATGTTTGATAATTTAAGTGATAAGCTGGATAAAGCGTTACATGTCCTCAAAGGGCATGGTCAGATTACGGAAATTAATGTTGCTGAGACCACTAAAGAAGTAAGAAGGGCCCTGCTTGATGCGGATGTTAATTTTAAAATTGCAAAGGAATTTACCAATAGGGTTAAGGAAAAAGCCTTAGGTCAGAATGTACTGACTACCTTACAGCCGGGCCAGTTGATGGTCAAAATTGTTAAGGATGAGCTTACTCAATTAATGGGTGGAGATGCAGAAGGCATTAATCTTTCAGGGAACCCCTCGGTTATTCTCATGTCTGGTCTTCAGGGATCTGGAAAGACCACTTTTTCAGGGAAACTTGCCAATTACCTTAAAAATAAAAAGGGCAAAAACCCTTTATTGGTAGCTTGTGACGTTTACAGGCCGGCGGCTATTGATCAGTTACATATTGTAGGAGACCAGGTAGGAGTAGAGGTGTTTTCGGATAAGGAGAATTCGGATCCTGTTGCCCTGGCAAAGGCCGGGTTAGCTCATGCTAAAAATAATGGTTACAATGTGGTAATTATTGATACGGCAGGCCGATTGGCGGTAGATGAGCAGATGATGACAGAAATTGCCAATATCAGGGATGCGGTAAATCCTCAGGAAACCCTTTTTGTGGTAGATTCCATGACAGGGCAGGACGCAGTGAATACGGCAAAGGCTTTTAATGATGTACTTAATTTTGACGGTGTTATTCTCACGAAACTGGATGGAGATACACGAGGCGGTGCAGCTATATCTATTAAATCTGTAGTTGATAAACCTATAAAATTTATTGGAACCGGGGAGAAAATGGATGCCCTGGATGTGTTTCATCCCGCGCGTATGGCCGATCGAATATTGGGCATGGGCGATGTTATTTCGCTGGTAGAAAGGGCTCAGGAACAATTTGATGAAGAAGAAGCCCGTAAAATTCAGAAAAAAATTGCCAAGAATAAGTTTGGATTTGATGATTTTCTCAAGCAGATTCAGCAGATCAAGAAGATGGGTAGCATGAAGGACCTTATGGGAATGATCCCGGGTGCAGGCAAGGCACTAAAGGGAATGGATATCGATGATGATGCATTTAAACATGTTGAAGCCATTATTCATTCCATGACTCCTGATGAAAGATCCAATCCCTCCAAACTTGACGCAAACAGAAAAAAAAGAATTGCTAAAGGCAGCGGACGAACTATACAGGAGGTGAATCAATTGCTAAAGCAATTTGACCAAATGAGTAAAATGATGAAAATGATGCAAGGTGGGGGAGGTAAAAAAATGATGCAGATGATGCAGAATATGAAATAATAGATTGTAAAAACCATAATTGTAAACCAAATGACGCTTCTCAACGGAAAAGAAATTGCAAATCAGATTAAAGATGAAATTGCCGCTGAGGTGGGCGAAATGAAAATACGCGGGGAAAAAGTGCCTCATTTGGCTGCAGTCCTCGTTGGAAATGACGGTGCCAGCCTCACTTATGTTGGAAGTAAGGTACGCTCGTGTAAACGCATAGGATTTGAATCCACCCTTAAACATTTGCCAGAAGACACTACCGAAGAAGATCTTTTAAAACTGGTAAATGAACTCAATGCCGACCCGGATATAGACGGTTATATTGTGCAATTGCCCTTGCCAAAACACATAAATGAAGAAAAAGTTTTGCTGGCTGTGGATCCAGACAAGGATGTAGATGGATTTCATCCTACCAATTTTGGTAAAATGGCCTTGGATATGCCATCATTTATCCCGGCAACTCCTTTTGGAATCATGGAATTATTAAGAAGGTATGATGTAGCCGTTGAAGGGAAACATGCAGTGGTCATAGGGCGCAGTCATATCGTGGGAAGGCCCATTAGCATCTTGCTAAGCCAGAAAGGAAAATATTCCAATGCCACTGTGACTTTAACCCATAGCAGGACAAAAGATATCAAAGCTCTTACCTTACAGGCAGATATCATAGTTTCCGCATTGGGAGTACCTGGTTTTCTGACTGCAGATATGGTGCGTGAGGGAGCTGTAATTATAGATGTAGGGATCACAAGGGTGCCCGATGCCAGTAAAGAAAGGGGCTATTACATAACAGGTGATGTTGATTTTGAAGCCGTTGGCAAAAAAGCATCTTATATTACACCGGTGCCCGGCGGTGTAGGCCCTATGACTATTGCAATGCTTTTGCAAAATACACTTCTGGCCCGCAAAAGACGCACCCGGAAAAAATAGTGGATATATCATCGTGATCTGTCGGGAATAATGGGCAGAGAAATTTGATGATTTAAGGGAAATGAGTACCTTTTGTCCCAAATCCAGCCATATGATGTTCAAACCTGTATCATTTCTTTGTTTCCTGTTTATTTGCTTATCGGGATGTCAAACTTCAGAAGAAAAAAAATCTGATATCTTATTTAAGGTTTCTTTTTCCGATAAAATTAGTTCTGAAACCTTGGATGGTCGCTTATTATTAATGCTGTCTGTCAATGATGATGCCGAACCGCGTTTTCAGATTAATAGTGGACTTAACACGCAAGTCGTATTTGGGATGAATGTAGATGGGATGGCACCAAATGTTGAACAGACTTTTGATGTTTCAAACTTTGGATTTCCATATGCCAGTTTAGCTGAGTTACCTCCTGGAGAGTATTGGGTACAGGCCTTGTTACATGTCTATGAAACCTTTAATTTAAGTACAGGTCATACAGTTAAGTTACCCATGGATAATGGTGAGGGGCAACAATGGAACAAGTCGCCGGGAAATTTATTTAGCAAACCAATTAAGATCAGTATTACAAAAGAAGGATTACAAGAGGTAAAAGTTGTAATGGATGAAATTATTCCACCTATAGCAGAACCGGCAGATACCGAATGGATAAAGCATATAAAAATACGATCTGAGAAGCTTTCGGAATTTTGGGGAAGGGATATGTATTTAGGGGCCCATATACTTCTGCCGAAAGGATTTCAGCAGCATCCGGAAGCTAAGTACCCGCTAATGGTATTCCAAGGTCATTTTCCAAATGATTTTGGCGGATTCAGAACTGATCCGCCAGATCCCAATCTGGAACCGGATTATGCAGAGCGATTTAAAGTATCGGGTTATAATATTATCCAACAACAGGAAGCCTATGACTTTTATAAAAGATGGAATGAACCGGACTTTCCAAGGTTTTTGATTATTGAAATACAACATCCTACTCCTTATTATGATGATTCATATGCAGTGAATTCTGCCAGTCAGGGCCCTTATGGTGACGCCATTACCCATGAGCTTATCCCATATATTGAAAAAGAGTTCAGGGGATTAGGTGAAGGATGGTCCCGTTTTTTATACGGGGGATCAACAGGGGGCTGGGAAGCCCTGGCGGTGCAGGTTAAATACCCGGATGAGTATAACGGTTGTTTTGCTGCCTGTCCGGATCCAATTGATTTTAGTGCATACTGTCTTACTAATATTTATGAAGATGAAAATGCGTATTACTATAAAAGTGACCATAAAATGCTGGAAGTACCTGCGCATAGAGACCATTTAGGGCAGATTCAATCTACAGTGCGTGAGGAGAATCATCTGGAATTGGTATTGGGAGATAAATCGCGGTCCGGTCAACAGTGGGATATTTGGGAAGCGACCTATTCACCACAAGGAAAAGAGGGATATCCGGAACGCATATGGGATAAAATGACCGGAAAAATTAACCCTTCGGTGGCGGATTACTGGAAAGAGAATTATGACCTACGGTATATATTGGCGAGGGACTGGAATAAATTGGGCGAAAAATTAAAAGGTAAAATTCATATTTACTGCGGGGATATGGATAATTATTATCTAAACAATGCAGTATATAAAATGGAGGAATTTCTGGAAAGCACCTCAGACCCATATTATGATGGGGAGGTTTTATATGGAGACAGGGCGGAACACTGCTGGAACGGAGACCCAGAGGAACCTAACCATATTTCGAGGCTTAGATATAACAGTATGTATATTCCAAAGATAATGAAGCGAATTGCAGAAAGTGCCCCTCCGGGTGCCGATCTGAAGAGCTGGAGGTATAAATAAGATTAAGTTTAATAAGCGGGATAATTAATAAAAGCAATATGAATACCAGAAAATTTGGAAAAACGAACTGGATGGTCAGTGAGATTGGATATGGCATGTGGGGAATGGGCGGTTGGACAGAATCTGATGACCTGCTGTCTGCCAGCTCTTTAGATCTTGCGGTTGAGCATGGGGTTAACTTTTTTGACACCGCCTGGGGATATGGAGAAGGACATAGTGAGCAACTTTTGGGACAGTTACTTAAGAGACATCCAAATACCAGATTATATACTGCCAGTAAAATACCACCTAAAAATTTTAAATGGCCCGCCAGACCCGATTATACATTTGAGGAATCGTATCCGACCGAACACGTTTTGGACTACACGCATAAAACATTAAAAAATTTAGGATTAGAACAGATAGACCTTATGCAATTTCACACCTGGGATGAAAGTTGGACGCAAAAGGAAGAATGGAAAAGAGCTGTAGAGGATTTAAAAAAAGCAGGTAAAATAGCAGCCATGGGCATTAGTGTTAACAGATGGGAGCCGGAGAATGGTTTAGAAGCATTAAAAACCGGATTGATTGATGCGGTTCAGGTGATCTATAACATTTTTGACCAGGCGCCTGAGGATGTTTTGTTTCCTTTATGCAAAGAGCTGGATATTGCTGTGATTGCCAGGGTTCCCTTTGATGAGGGTACCTTAACCGGCAATATAACCAGGGAAACTACTTTTCCAGAAGGCGACTGGAGAGGGACCTATTTTGTGCCCGAAAACTTATTTGCTAGTGCGGAAAAAGCGGATTTACTGCGGCCACTTGTTCCTGAAGGAATGACCATGGCTGAAATGGCATTGCGTTTCATTTTAATGAATTCTTCAGTAAGTACTGTGATTCCTGGCATGCGGAAACAAAGAAATGTTTTGTCTAATGTTGGGACCAGCGATGGTAAGGAATTACCAAAAAAGCTATACTCAGAACTGCGAAAACACAGATGGGATAGAAAACCTACATCCTGGTCCCAATAAAAGAAATGTTATGGATAAAAAGAAATTCACATCCCAAACATTAGCAGCCATTTTCTTTTATACGCTATTTTCTGTGATACTGGGTAAAGATTATTCCATGGATGCCATTTTTGGTGAATTAAAAGAAGGAGTAATTTTTGGTATAGTATACGCCATAATTACCTGGTTATGGTACAGATATAAAAATAAGTATTAGGGGGTTTAATACTTATTTTGCAAACAACTGCCCCATGTCTTTAAATGCCTTAAATTCAAGGGCATTCCCTGCCGGGTCTAAAAAAAACATGGTAGCCTGCTCCCCCACTTGCCCTTCAAACCGGATGTAGGGCTCAATAATGAAGGAAACCCCTTTATTTTTTAACTCCTGTGAAAAGGAGTTGAAGGTATCCCAGGGAAGCACCACCCCATAGTGTGGTACGGGAACATCTTTTCCATCCACAGGATTGGAATGTAATTTTTCAGTCGATTTTGGCTTGTAATGAATTACCAACTGGTGTCCAAAGAGGTTAAAGTCCACCCAATGCTCACTACTGCGTCCTTCCTCGCAGTTTAGGATTTCTCTGTAAAAAGTGCGGCATTCATTCAGGTTGTGGACAGGAATAGCTATATGAAATGGTGAAATAATGGCCATAGAAAGTGAATTAAACATTAAAATTAGCGCTTTTCTTTGATTTCAAAAAATCTATAATTTGATTGTTTACTTCCTGCTGGTGCATGGAATGGCCTAATCCCCTGGTTGTAAATAGCCTGCTGTTTTTCCAGTTGGCATGCACCTTTTTAGAATTATGAAAGGGGGTTATCGGATCTTCCTCGTCGTGAATTAATAATCCTTCAACTGCAATTTCTTTGACAAATTGAGAACTGGAAAAATCGCGAAAACCCAAACCAAAATGTGCCTTGAAATAATTTTCCAGAGCCCAAAGGACCTTATTGTTAAAGCCAAGCAGGTTTTGATAGTGTTCCATAAGTTCATGGAACTCGGAAGGGGATCCTATGGTTACTATTTTTTGAATAGAATTATGGGGATAAAGATACTGATGATACAAGGCTGTCATCCCTCCAACAGAGTGGCCAATTACATAAGTGGGTTTATAATTTTTTACAACATAATGGGTACATTCAGCATATAAAGGTACGTTCCAAATTGTGCCGGATGAATTTCCATGGGCAGGCGCATCAAAAGCAACTATATTATAATCGGCGGCACTCAAAAAACCAATCAGGTTGCGCCATCGAAATGAATTGCTCTCCCAGCCGTGAAGTAATAGAACTGTTTCTTTTGTACCGGCCCAGAAATAAGTCTGTATTTCTCGCCCGCCTACTTCGATCTTTAAATCTTCAGCTTTTTTCAGGAAGGAAGCTTGTATGGGAAGTATTTTGCCTTTTCGTGGGGTACAAAACAATGTAAATGCTTTTTCTGCTGCTGTTTTTTTAGAGAAAAGAGCAACTATATTAAAATAAGCTCCATAAGTCAAGGCAAGGATTTTGATTAGTAGTTTTTGCATTTTACGATAAAGTAACTTTTGGTTACCAAATACAGCTAAATTTTTAGGTTGATATCAATCCTTAAAAAGCCCTGTTTTTTTAATCCCAGCCAATCATCAAGTATTTTATTTTAGCCTCATCGGGTATTTGCACTTCTTCAATATTAATACTTGTATCATATCTCAGACTTGCCGGTAATTCTTCTTTAGCTATGGTGTAATACACATCACTGTCCTCAATGAAAATGATTACATTATTTAAAGAAGTTACTATTTTCTTAATGACATATTTATCTTTTATGTCCTTAAATGTACTTTGTAGTCCAATTCCTTTTTCTGTTTTATATCTGGGATCAAATACGCGAATTATCCCAATTTTGGGAATACTATCGCCATTAGGGGTTAAAGCAAGTAATTGCTGTCCACCCTTTTCAAAGATTTTAATGGTATTAGCATTAGATACTAAAGTAGGCAATGAAGTATCCCTCACAATTGAGTCATGGCTGTAAATACTTTCCAGCTCACTAACAAGACTGGTTCGCATTAATTTTCCTACTTGTGAATCATTAATTAAAAAGTTTGGGTCCCTTTCATTTTTACAATTTGCAAAAATCAAAACTATGCCCAAAACAGCTATAAGATTATATTTTTTCATATTTTATTATCGCATCACTTTTTTTAAAATTCCCATTACCCCGCGAATAAAGGTTGCGCTGGTCAACACTTTTATAACGGGATTCTGACGTGTACTTTTGCGTGTTTTTGTTGTTCTTGCCGAAGCGCTCCGGGTTGGGTATTCTTTTTCCTTTTCTGCTTCTTTTTCTGCTTTGTCTATTTTTTCATTTAAGATTTCGTAGGCACTTTCCCTATCAATAGTCTCGTTGTATTTACCTACCAGCTTAGATTTTTTAATTACAGAAGCCAATTCGCTGTCAGATAAAATATCCATACGACTCATAGGGGCCCGTAACATTGTGGCAGCAAGAGGGGTGGGCCTTCCTTTTTCATCTAGTGCCGTAATAAGCGCCTCCCCAATTCCTAAAGAAGTGAGTACTTCTTTGGTGTCATAATATTCCGAGATCGGGTAGTTTTCCGCAGTTAGTTTTATGGCCTTGCGATCTCTTGCGGTAAAAGCCCTTAGGGCATGTTGAACTTTCAGTCCTAATTGTGCCAGCACTTCATTGGGAACATCTGTTGGATTCTGGGTGACAAAATAAAGACCGATACCTTTGGAACGGATAAGTTTCACGATACTTTCTATCTGGTCTAATAAAGCATCAGAAGCTTCTTTAAAAATTAAGTGGGCCTCGTCTATAAAGAAAATCAGCTCCGGTCTGTCGCTGTCTCCCTGCTCCGGGAAAGTAGCATATACTTCTGCCAATAAACTAAGCATAAACGTACTGAATAGTTTTGGCCTGTCTTGTATGTCTGTTAAACGAATTATATTAATATATCCTCTACCATTCTCATCAATACGTGTAAGGTCTTCCACGTCAAAAGATTTCTCGCCAAAAAACAAATCGGCTCCCTGCTGTTCAAGTTCTATAATTTTCCTCAGGATAGTTCCAGTTGAGCTTGTTGAAATTCTCCCGTATTCCTTGGAAAACTCTTGTTTGCCGCCTTCGGTAGCGTATTGCAGAACTTTTTTAAAGTCTTTCAGATCCAATAAAGGAAGTTTATGATCATCGCAATATTTAAAAACGACCGATACAATTCCTTCTTGTGTTTCGGATAAATCGAGGATACGGGAAAGCAAAACTGGCCCAAATTCCGATACGGTAGCACGCAGTTTTACGCCACCCTGTTCCGAAAGTGAAAGTATTTCAACCGGAAAACTTTTAGGTTCAAAAGGCAATCCAATCTTCGCATGTCTTTCATCTATTTTAGGATGTCCGGGGCTGGGTTCAGCTAAACCGCTGAGATCACCTTTTAAATCCATCAAAAGTACTGGTATTCCCTTATCTGAAAGGTTTTCGGCAATTACCTGCAGGGTTTTGGTTTTACCGGTCCCCGTAGCACCTGCTATAAGCCCATGTCTGTTCAGGGTTTTTAAGGGAATTTTTACATGGGCACCTGTAACGGTTTCTCCGTCTAACATGGCCGCACCCATTACTATAAAATCCCCCTTTGTCGTATACCCCTGTTCTATATGTGCGTAGAATTCTTCTTTGCTACCCATATGGTCTATTTTTGATAAAAATAGGGTAATTTTAACCAACAATAAAACCTAAATTGAATGAAAAAATATTTACAATTATTTACTGTTCTCTCATTAGTTTGGTGTTCTTCGGTAAGCTCACAGGAAAAACCGGGTATTACTTTTCATGAATCTCATGAAGAAAAGAAAAGGAGTGCACCTTATAGTGATGCGGTGGAAGCCGGTAACCTTTTTTTTCTGGCCGGTCAAATAGGAATGGACCATACTACCCGAACTATGGTGACACCTGGTATTGAATCCGAGACGGAACAGGCAATTAAGAATATTCGGGCAGTTCTACAGTATCACGGCCTGACCTTAGACAATGTCGTGAAATGCACGGTAATTTTGAGTTCTATGGATGATTTCTCCGCTTTTAATGAAGTATACTCCAAATATTTCACAAAGAAGCCTGCCCGTACAACTTTTGCTGCCAGTGGGCTGGCCAGGAATGCAAAGATTGAAATAGATGTCATAGCTGTCAGGAATTGAGTTAAATGAGGAACTAATTATCCTTGTTTGCAATACTAAAGGGCAGGAAAATTTTTGTCTTAGCTTATCAATTTGTCATTTTTTTATAAAGATTCCTCTCAAAATACCCTTTACTATATCTTATCTTTGCCCGATGATTGATAAAGAGGTTTTAGAATTGGTGAACCGGGGGGAAATGCTCCCGCTAATGGAAGAATTCTATACTATTCAGGGAGAAGGTTTTCACAAGGGAACTGCTGCCTATTTCATAAGAATAGGTGGCTGTGATGTTGGCTGTCATTGGTGTGATGTAAAGGAAAGCTGGAATGCTGAAACCCATCCGCCAACTGCAATAGAAAGTATTGTTCATAATGCCGCCAGTTTTTCGGATACCATAGTTGTAACAGGTGGGGAGCCCTTAATGTGGGACATGGGGCCACTTACAACAGCACTAAAAAATAAAAATTTAAAGACTCACATTGAAACTTCAGGCGCTTATACCTTGTCGGGTACATGGGACTGGATATGCTTATCCCCTAAAAAGAACAAATTACCTGTTGCTCCTGTTTATGAACAGGCACATGAATTAAAAGTAATTGTCTATAACAGAAATGATTTGGTTTTTGCAGAAGAGCAGGCAGAAAAGGTTGGCAAAAGCTGTATTTTGTATCTGCAACCAGAGTGGAGTGTGAGGGAGAAGGTAACCCCAATGATTGTGGATTATGTCATGAAAAATCCAAAGTGGAAAGTATCTTTACAAACCCATAAATATCTAAATATTCCTTGAGAAATATGACTGGCTCTATAGCCAAGTGGAATTAATCGGGTAGATAAATCAAGGGAAATATAACAACCACTTGTAATGGAGCCGAATTATCTTCCTCCGTTGGCCTGAAGATCCAGGATACATTCCGGATCCAAATCGGGGACTGCTGCACCTTTGGAAATTTTGCTTTTTTCCAGGACCCCCATCATTCCGCCACCAAACTCTAATTCTCCTCGCATAAGGCATTCAGTGGCATCGCAATGATTATCTGCAGTCGGATCCTCATGATTGTTTACCATATTGGTTCCGAGGTTAACCAATCCAAACAAATGGCCAAATTCGTGGTTTAGTGTAGACGTTTCCACATCTGACACCGTGATAAGCGAACTCCGGTTTGCCAGCTTGCGCACAGTATCTTCATGGATGACCATAGAAGTATTTCGGTATACGGCACCAAGTGTTACAATGCCTTGTTGCTCATCATCATCGTCTGAAGGGGCATCCGCAAAATAAATATATATGGCAATAGTCTCTCCCTCATTGTACGCAGTACGGTTTTCATTTTCAAGATCGGCAATCTCCTGTAAGGTCAGAGTTTCTTCATTTGGGGAAGACAGCTGCTTGTAAATAACCTCAATATTAGTCTTAAACGTTCGCTCCCTTAGATAGTTTTGAAAATTATTCATGCTTTCTGTTGTAGGCCTGAAACCCTCAACGTAGGCAACTTCTATTAACAGTTTTGTGAAATTAGTATTGGATAGGATGTCATTTGCAGAATCTCCGGTTGCCAGCAGATTGGCAGACTTATCAATACCATTTACCGGTGAATCTTCACTGTCTTTTGAACAGTTTAATAGTAAACCAATGGTTAGGAATAGTATTAATATTCGAAAGTATTTCATAGTTTTTTAATTTATTTTCAAAAGCGCAACATAAATTTATACAACGTTAATTGCTAGTTTCTATTATGGTTGAGCACAAAGTCTCGCTAAATAGTCGTAATGTGTACCTTCATAAACAAGTTCACAGCTTAAATTTTGTTGCCCGGCAACTTGCTCAAGACTCTTGTAGTCCACATATAACCAATAAAAAGGATCACTTTTTAACCTTTTATACTCTAAAGTAAATTCCACTTCACCATAGTATTTTCCATTGTCCGGAACCCAGTATCCGCCATCTTCATCTTCATCAAACATATAAATAATATCGCTTGAATCCAGCAAAATCTGACCTCCGGGTTTAAGCAACACTTTTAAATGCATGAGTAAACGAGATAGCTCATTTAGTTGTCCGGCTAATCCTATCCCATTCATTAACAATAAAATAGTATCAAATTTCGTACCAGAGTAATGGTAAATATCTGAGTGGATTACATTGTAAACCCCTCTTGATTTAGAAGTGATTACGGCACCTTCGGAGTTATCAAGGGCGGTAACATTCAGACCTTTACTTTGCAGATAGAGGCTATGGCTCCCGGCTCCACAGCCGGCATCCAGCACGGTTCCCCGGCAGAGATCCAAAGCTTTTTGCTCAATTATGGGCATGGCATTGTACTTTCTGAAAAGGTAGGGCAATGGAATCGTGTCTTTGTCGCCTAGAGAAGAATAGGTTACGATATCTTCAGAATAATTTCCATTGTGAAAATCAATTAATGCACTGCCAAAAATATCCCTGCTCATTAAATTTGTAATTTTACCTGCAAAAGTGGACTTTTTGTGTGTAATGTAAAAACAGTCAGCCAATAAATCCATAGAATCGGAATCACCGGATGGAAGAATTACTTCATAATTTACCTTTTAGGGCAAAAGATAAGCATACCGAAAATAAAAGGTTCTTTTCCAAACTCAAAAAGAAGCCTCCACGCAATTTGGACTATCTGATGCAGGAGTTGCATCGGGCAGAATTTAGTAAAACAAATTGCCTGGATTGTGCCAATTGCTGCAAGACTACCGGGCCACTTTTTACCAATGCTGATATTGTTCGAATCTCCAGAAGCCTTAAGCTAAAACCGCAACAATTTATAGACACCTATTTAAGAATTGACGAAGAAAATGATTTTGTGCTAAAGCAGGTACCCTGTTCCTTTTTGGGCGAGGATAACTATTGTTCAATTTATTCGGTCAGACCCAAGGCATGCCAGGAGTTTCCTCATACTGATCGCAAAAAATTTCAGCAGATTTCAAACCTTACACTTAAGAATGTGGCCATATGTCCGGCTGCATATCATATTGTTGAAGAAATGAAACGGAGGATTAAAACCTAGAGTGATACCAAAATAGCTCTTATGAGAAGATCAATTCGCTTAAACAATTCATCCGAAAATAAGTAACTTTACATTTATGGAGGCGCTAATACATTATTTTGAAAACATACCGTCTACCCACAGGAGCCTAATCCTGGTTTTGGGAATAACTTTTTTCTGGCTTCTTGAGGGTGCTTTGCCGCTTTTTAATTTCAGGTATAAGAAATGGAGGCATGCCCTGCCCAACTTTTTCTTTACATTAACTACGATAGCAATCAATTTTACACTGGCTTTTGTGCTGTTGAAATCAAGTGATTGGGTACTGGTAAATAAGTTTGGAATTATTAATTGGTTGCCGGAAATCCCTTTATGGCTCTATGTTATTATAGGTGTATTGCTCCTGGATTTTATAGGAGCCTATTTGGCTCATTATGTGGAACATAAAGTAAAACCCCTATGGATGATTCATTTGGTGCATCATACAGATCATGAGGTGGATACAACCACAGCCAACAGACATCATCCTCTGGAGAGTCTTATCCGTTTTACATTTACATTAATGGGTGTATTTATAGTGGGCACGCCTATAGGTATTGTAATGCTCTATCAATCTTTGTCACTTGTGGCAACTCAATTCAGCCATGCCAATATACGTTTGCCAAAAAAAGTGGATGAGGTGATAAGCTGGGTGATTGTATCCCCGGATATGCACAAGGTGCATCACCATTACATGCTGCCGTATACAGATTCCAATTATGGAAACATATTCTCTGTCTGGGATCGTCTATTCGGAACTTTTATGAAACTGGACCGTGCGCAAATCGTTTATGGTGTGGATACCTTTCCGGACAAGAAGGTAAATGGAAGTATAGCCGGGCTCTTAAGGCAACCGTTTCACAAGTACAGAAAGCCTACTACTGTAAGGGCGGATAAATAACCGTTAAGGGTAAAGGAGGTATTTACTTCGAATTCCCCGGAATTTATCCAAATCGTTCTTCCAGCTGCTTTTAATTTCTTTTTCGCTCCATCCGGCTTCAATTTGTTGCTGCAGTTTTTCTGTACCGGCATGTTTGGTAAAACCGATGGTGTTAAAGAATAATTTTTGGTCTGTGCTATGCGAATATGCATCAATTAGCCACTGCAATGATACTTCATTCATCCTGGGCCATGAAGAGAGATCCTTGCCATAACATATTTTATCTAAATGTTTGGGGTTTTTAGAACCAAAATTGGATTTGGGAACATAGCTAAAATTATAGGTCGTACTGTCCAGAAAAGGAGCTCCGTATCTCTGAAATTGATTTTCTGTGCCACGGCCGGCATTAATATTCGTGCCTTCAAAAAGACCCAGGCTTGGATAAAGGTTAATGGCAACCTGGTTGGGAAGATTGGGTGAAGGTCTGACAGGAATGCTATAGGATGAATCATGGGTGTAATTTCTGAGGGGGATGACCGTTAAATCTGCCTTAATACCATTTTCCAGCCATCCTTCATTATTGATCATTTGGGCATATTCTCCAATGGTCATACCATAAACTAAAGGAATAGGTGTCAGGCCCAGAAACCCCATATGTTCATTTTCCATTGTTGGGCCATCAATATAGTGGCCATTTGGATTGGGGCGATCAAGGACCAAAAGGGGAATGCCTTTTTCTGCACAGGCTTCCATTACCAGCTGCAAGGTGGCAATGTATGTATAAAATCGCACCCCCACATCCTGAATATCAAACACTACAATTTCCAGGCTGTCTAATTGTGCTGAGGTGGGTTTTCTGTTTTTACCATAAAGCGAAATAATAGGAAGTCCGGTTTTTGTATCCGTACCATCTTTTACATGTTCTCCGGCATCCGCCATTCCACGGAATCCATGCTCCGGGGCAAATACTTTTTTTATGTCAATACCCAGGGCCAGCAAGGAATCTACAAGATGGGTATAAGACCCCATATCTTTACTTTCAGAGTTATAATTCTTAAAAATTATGCTGGTCTGGTTGGCAACAACCCCAACCTTTTTATTATTGAGGTAGGGAAGGTAATTTTCAGTATCATTGGCGCCTACGATGATAGGGGATTCTTGCAGATTATTCGTCTTTGGTAATTCTAAAGCGGCCGAATCTATATCTTTTTTTACAGGGTTTCCACATGCCGTTAGTATCAAAAGCCATATTAAAAATGTATTTTTGAAACTGGATAAAAAAGCCATCTTTTGAATTTAGAATTTTTTATAGCAAAACGCCTTATTAAAGGTAAGGAGCATAAAATTAGTATATCCGCGCCAATAATAAAAATAGCCATTGCGGCAATTGCATTGGGGATTATTATGATGCTGGTCGCTATTGCAACAGGGGTAGGGTTAAAACATAAGATTCGGGAGAAAGTTGCCGCCTTCAACGGCCATATCCAAATCTACAATTACGATAATAATGTTTCTGATGTTTCTGTAGTTCCCGTGTCTGTCCACCAGGATTTTTATCCGGAATTTACAACCGTGGAAGGTATTTCACATATCCAGGCTGTTGCCAGTAAAGCTGGGATTATCAGGACCGAGGATACCTTTGAAGGAATTATTGCCAAAGGAGTTGGTAAAGACTATAACTGGGGTGCATTTAGTGAATATTTGCAGTCGGGACGGTTGCCGGACTTTAAGGGAGAGTTGAATACTGAGGTGCTGATGTCGTCATTGATGGCCAGAAGACTTCAGTTGGAAGTGGGCGATGAATTCTTTACTTTCTTTCTAAAGGATGAAGATCCCTCCAAAACTCCAAATCAAAGAAAATTTAAAATTGTAGGAATCTATGACAGCGGATTTGAAGAGTTTGATGCTATGTATGTTTTTACTGATATCCGACATATTCAAAGAGTTAACAAATGGAATGATGACCAGGTGGGTAACTTTGAAATATTTCTGGAGAATTTTGAAGATATTGATGTCAAAACAAAAGAAATATACGGGAAAACGCTCAGCAATTTAAACACCACAAATATCAAGAATAAGTATTTCAAGATTTTTGAATGGATTGGTTTATTCGATTTTAATATTGCACTTATTATTGGTATAATGATTATTGTAGGAGGGATAAATATGATTACTGCACTTTTGGTACTCATATTGGAAAGAACTCAGATGATTGGAATACTTAAGGCCCTGGGATCACCAAATTGGAGTATTCGAAAAGTCTTTTTATATAATGCAGCTTATCTGATCACCATAGGTTTGCTTTGGGGGAATTTATTTGGTCTTGGGATTATTTGGTTTCAGGGAACCTATCGAACCTTTAAATTTCCAAACCCCAAGGAATACTATATTGATTATATTCCTGTGCATATAGATATCCCTACAGTTTTTATTTTAAACCTTGGTGTACTTATACTGTGTCTTCTAATGCTATTGATTCCATCTTATATTATAACAAAAATTACCCCTGTAAAAGCTATTAAATTTGAATAGTAATGACAGATTTTTGAGTGCTATTAGCGAAGGATTTTTTCTTGACCTGTCTCAAAATTATGCCAACCCTGGTGAATTCATGGAAGCAAATGCTGTAATCTACTTCTTGAAAATACTATCTTTACTGAGCCTATGAAATATGCCAAAAATATTCTGGAAACCATTGGAAACACCCCTTTGGTTAAAATAAACAAATTGACCGCAAAATTACCCTGTCAGGTCTTGGCCAAGTATGAGACATTTAACCCGGGAAACTCTGTTAAGGACCGGATGGCTGTTCAAATGGTTGAGGATGCCGAAGCTGAAGGCAAATTAAAGCCGGGAGGGACAATAATTGAAGGAACTTCCGGTAATACGGGGATGGGGTTGGCACTTGTTGCAGTTATAAAAGGCTATAAAATGATCTGCGTGATCAGTGATAAGCAATCCAAAGAAAAAGTGGATATCCTTAAGGCAATGGGAAGTGAAGTATATGTATGCCCCACAGATGTTGCTCCCGAAGATCCCCGAAGTTATTATTCTACAGCCAGGCGGTTGTCGGAAGAGATTCCTGACTCCTGGTATGTAAACCAATATGATAATCCATCCAATACCAAAGCTCATTTTTTGACCACAGGGCCCGAAATATGGGAGCAGACTGATGGCAAAGTAACCCATTTTGTAACCGGGGTTGGCACCGGTGGAACCATTTCAGGAGTGGGTACTTTTTTAAAATCAAAAAACCCAAAAATCAAAATCTGGGGGGTGGATACTTATGGATCCGTTTTTAAGAAATTTCATGAAACCGGAATATTTGACAAAAATGAGATTTACCCTTATATCACTGAAGGAATAGGAGAGGATATTTTGCCAAAGAATGTGAATTTTGATATCATCGACGGATTTACCAAAGTAACGGATAAAGATGCAGCTATTTATACACAGCGGCTGGCTAAGGAAGAAGGTATGTTTCTGGGTAATTCTGCCGGTGCGGCCATAAAAGGCGTTCTGCAGTTAAAGGAACAATTTAACAGGGATGATGTGGTGGTCGTTCTATTCCATGATCACGGCAGCCGATATGTTGGTAAAATTTATAATGATGAATGGATGAAGGAGCAAGGATTTTTAGAGAAATAATCTTAAATTAAAGATGCATATGAATTTTAAAAGATTAATGAGCGCAATACTATTTCTGTTTATTTGTGCTCCATTACCCGCTCAAAAACTTTCCAGAGTTGAAAAAAAATTGGTAAAAACGGTTGAAGCTAATAATTTGGAAGCCATCGGGTTTTTAGAAAAGGTTGTCAATATTAATAGCGGTACTTTAAACACTGAAGGTGTAAAAGAAGTAGGGATGGTTTTCAAAAATGCCTTTGAAAACATCAATTTTAATGCACAATGGAAAGCGATGCCGGAAGAAATGAACAGGGGTGGCCACCTGTTCGCGGAGACTGAAGGCAAAAAGGGTAAAAAACTTTTGCTGATAGGCCATCTGGATACCGTATTTGAAGAAAACAGCCCTTTTCAGGAATTTACGAGAGTCAATGACAGTATCGCGCATGCCCCCGGGGGTAATGATATGAAAGGTGGAGATGTAATAGTCCTATATGCCTTAAAAGCTTTGCACGCTAATGGGTTGCTCAATGATGCCCAGATTATTGTAGCATTTACCGGCGATGAGGAAAGTACAGGCAAACCTTTGGATATTAGTAGAAAGGATTTAATTGAAGCGGCAAAGCGAAGTGATATTGCACTCGGATTTGAAACCTCAACAGGTTTTAACTACGCTACAGTGGCGCGAAGAGGGGCTTCCGGATGGGAAGTAGAAGTTGAAGGTAAGCGTGCCCATAGCTCAGGGATATTTAATGAGCGGGTTGGGGCGGGGGCCGTTTTCGAAATTTCAAGAATATTGAATTCTTTTTATGAAGAAGTTCGGGGTGAGGAATACCTTACTTTTAATCCCGGGATACTTATGGGTGGCACTTTTGTTGAGTTTGATGAAACTACCGGCAAAGGTGAAGTTTTTGGGAAGAGTAATGTAGTCTCTCAAACCGCAATGGTAAAAGGAGGGCTGCGATTTATTTCCGAAGAACAAAAAGAAGACGCAAGAAAAAAAATGAGGGAAATTGTAGCAAACAATTTACCCCATACATCAGCGACAATACGTTTTACTGATAGTTATCCGGCAATGGAACCCACGGAGGGAAATAAAATGCTGTTGACTGAGTTAAATCAGGTGAGTCTGGATCTGGGTCAGGGTGAAGTAATAGCTTATGATCCTGGAAAGAGGGGGGCTGCAGACACATCCTTTGTAGCAAAATATGTAGACTGCCTGGATGGCTTAGGCACAATGGGAAGTGGTGCACATACACCTCAGGAGACGGTAAATTTAAATACCATTGAAGCCTTGACAAAGAGAACAGCAGTCCTTATTTACAGATTGATTAATCAGTAGCACATGGTACACCTTAGCTTAGGTAACGCAAAAGCAGGAATAGAAGCAGGTGAATTAATAAGTTACCAGATTAGCGGCTTTGAATATATACATCAAAAGGGGAGTCCGGGCTGGCGAAACTCGGATACGGAAATGTTTCCGGTAATCGGGCCCACTGCCGAAGCTGGATTCCGGGTTCATGTTCCAAGAGGAAATGCTATACAGGACCAGCACGGACTATTGCGAGAATTGGAATACAGCCTGCTTTCAAGTACAGAAAATACCGCTCAATATATAAAATCCTATAAAGCAGGGACGGTTATTAAAAACTCCAAATTCCCAGATAAATCCACTGCCCGGTTACTGATTTGGCCCTTTAGTTTTGAATTCTTCAAGAGCTTCGTATTGTCTGAAAATGGTCTGGAGATTAACTTCAGGATTTCCGGGGAAAAAGATATGCCCTTTATGCTTGGGTATCATCCTGCATTTAAGTTATATACCAATAGCCCCGAAGTAATTGCTGGAAATCATTCGATTACATTGGAAACCATTATGGAAGCCGGCAGCAGGGCACTTGAAGTGGCTGATTGTCAGAGGGTAATTTTAAAAGATCAAAAAGAGCTTTGTATAAAAACCGAAGGTTTCAGGCATTTTATGTTATGGACGGAGGTGCCAAATATGATTTGTATTGAGCCTATAACCTTCTACCCTTATTCCGTTGATCAAATGCAGTTACATGAAGGTTTTGATTACTTGACTGATGAGGACAGGAATTTCAAAGTCACTTTAATTCCATAATTTAATGGAGTATTTATAAAAATATGAATCTGTTTTAATCCAAATAACCTAAAAAAATGAGAGTACTGTTGGAACGTAATTACGGTTACCTTTTTGAGGAGGAATTGTTAAATGAGATAGAAGCTGCAGGGAAATGTAAACTCATAAAACAGGGGGAACGTTTATTGGATATAGGCCAGGATATTAAAGTCATGCCCTTGCTTTTTAGTGGTGCCATAAAAATCCTCAGGGAAGATGAACAGGGGGATGAATTGCTCCTCTATTTTATTGAAAAAGGGGATACCTGTGCCATGACTTTTTCTTGTTGTATGGGTACAGGCAAAAGTGAGATCAGGGCAGTAGCCGAATCAGATACCGAGTTATTATTGATTCCTATTGAAAAAATGGATGAGTGGATGGCAAAATATCAAAGTTGGAGAGTATTCATATTAGATAGTTATCACTCCAGAATGACAGAATTGTTGGAGACCATTGATACCCTGGCATTTATGAAAATGGATGAGCGCTTGATGAAGTATTTGAAAGACAGGGCAATGGTGACTAATGACGATGTTATTTATTCCACACATCAGGATGTTGCACAAGACTTGCATACCTCTCGTGTAGTGGTGTCCAGGCTGTTGAAAAGTTTGGAGAATGAAGGCAGAATAGAATTGAGTCGAAACCATATTAAGGTTATTGATTTATAGCCCCCGGGTTTTATTTAATCTGTAACAAGTGGCATGCAAGTGCATCTTTAGTAATAGTATTAATCAATTACATAAAAGATGAAAGTGTCCATAATCCTTTCTGCAATTCTGGTTTTAACGATAATAAATGCCAGCAATGCACAAACTGCCGCGCTATTCAATGGAGTTGAACTAGGGGAATCTCTGCAAAGTGTAAAAGCCAAAATGAGGCCTTTTGCCGGGAAACTGGCATTATTTGAAGTAGAAAACCCAACCTTCCCTTTGTCAAAAGACTTAGAGGCGCACTTGGTTTTGACAAATTATAAGTCGAAATACGGCACAATTGCCGAGTTGGTATGTACCTTTGCCGATGATAAACTGGTATATATTGAGGCCCTTGGGAATGCCGTGGAAGCCATGACGGCTAAAAGAAAGGATACTGCCCAGGCATATATGGATTACATGTTTTATCCAAGCGATTTTATTATTGCCAAGCCTGCCGAAGACAAAGTTTGGATAGTAACCGAAGAAGCACTTCATCCCAATTTATTTGCCTGGGACAACCCCTATTTACCTTCAAATAAGGAATTTAAAAAAAGTTATAACCCGTCGGTAAGAATTCCCGATTTTATAACAATGGGAGATAGTCTTTATAAGTTAAGGCCCAATTTGGAGAAGGAATCCGCATTTACCAATAGCATGGAATTGGATGGCAGTGATCCTAATGCCCAATTACAGATAGATTGTTTTGGTATTGAATATGGCGGTTTTCCCAGAAAGTTTGAAGCGCGTTTCGGGGATGGCAAACTCAATGTCTTATGGATATTAACCGGTAAAGGGGAGGAAGATCGTATGAGGCAGAAACTTATTTCTGAATATGGCCAGGTTATTTTTAAAAATGATAACTGGGAAGTTTTTAATGACTGGCAGGTACTACTTCGCAAGGATAAACCGGAAGTTCTTATGCTTACAAAGGAGCTGGCGGTTTTTTACAAGAGGGATTACTTTAAACAATAGCACTTATAATTCTTGAATTCATTTTATGGGGTAAAAACAACAGGGAAATTTTTCATTTATTGATTAAGTAGTACTTTTGAATAATGCACAAAATTTTCCCAGTACTGCAAAGGCTGCAAAGCTATAAAAAGAAGGATTTACCAAAAGATATCCTTGGCGGCTTAACCGTGGGGATCGTACTTATACCCCAGGCAATGGCCTATGCCATGATAGCGGGACTACCTCCTGTATACGGCTTATATGCCTCAATAATGCCTCTGCTGGTTTATGTCTTATTGGGAACTTCCAGATCACTTGCCGTTGGCCCGGTTGCTATGGATTCTTTACTTGTAGCTCTGGGTTTGAGCACATTGGTAGTGGTCGGACCGGAAAATTATATTGCCCTGGCCATTTTGCTTGCTTTTATGGTCGGCTCTATTCAACTTATATTGGGTGTTTTTCGCATGGGCTTCCTTGTTAATTTTTTATCTAAACCTGTAATTAGTGGATTTATTTCTGCGGCAGCGTTGATTATTATTTTTAGCCAGTTAAAGCATTTACTTGGCGTGGACATTGAAAGCAGTAATCAGTTTCATCACTTATTTCTAAACGCTATTGAGAAAGTTACGGGAACCAATTTTTATGACCTGACCATAGGTCTGGTGGGGATAATACTACTAATTGGCTTTAAAAAGTGGAACAGGCATATTCCCGCTATTCTTATCATTGTTGTTGTCGGAATACTTGCTGTATATTTATTAAAATTGGAATCTTTAGGCATCAAGATAGTTGGTGAAATTCCAAAGGGATTACCCGGTTTCGTTTTGCCGGCAATTGACATGGAGAATATGATACAACTATGGCCCATTGCATTAACATTGGCATTAATTGGATATCTTGAAGCTATTACCATTGGAAAAGGTTTTGAAGAGAAGAATGAGGAGGATAATATTAATGCCAACCAGGAATTAGTGGCTTTGGGATCTGCAAATTTAGTTGGTTCCTTTT
>Ga0316195_10000073_pt1 | contig 29860 bp, 25 predicted proteins | sample Phised1_MG_FD_204937 | JGI IMG/M metagenome (GOLD analysis project Ga0316195, IMG submission 204937) | Coastal sediment microbial communities from Maine, United States - Phippsburg sediment 1 | ecosystem: Environmental > Aquatic > Marine > Coastal > Sediment | place: USA: Maine | collected...
TGACAAAAACAAAAGCCGTTAAAATCAGAAAACATGGCAGGGGACTTAGGCTTTTTCCTTTCATCTTTTTAATGGCTTCCGGCATAGACAAATTTGTGATTTTTAGTTTCCGGTTTAAAAAATCACTCTCTTTTATGCCTTGAAACATGAGGATAGTCCAAATGTTCACCAGAATGTTATCCATTACTAAAACCGTTAAAAAAATATTTTCAGGACATTCCACTAACTCTTTCAACACCAGCTGACTTGTACTGCCACCAATCCAACTGCCCACAACTGGTGGAATACCTTTCCAATACTGTTGATTGATAATTAGTTCAGATATCAACTCACTCTCCAATAGAAACAAAGCCAGAATTACAGGGAATACAGCAATCCAGAAAGAGCCGGCTACAAACAGGGCTATAGGCTTCCATCCAATAGACTTTAACTGGAGGAAAGACAAACTGCTCATTACCGCAATAATGGCCATAGGGATAAAATAGAGTTTGCTGTATTCGTGAATATCGTCCTGGGAAAAATCCTGGCCTGTTAAGGATGTAATACCCGCCGGAATGAGGTAAGCAAATAAAATTGCAGGAAACCAATCAAACAAAGATTTGATGTGTTTATTTTCCCAACGGTCTAAAAAATAAACTGCAATAACGGTAAAACCGCTAATTATCCATGGAATCATTTGATCCCGCTTTGAAGAATTCCCAAATGTATAATTCGCCCACCGTTCATATTTACGGGATTACTACTTCTTCCTATAACAATACCATCTTCGGGACAGAAGTATTCTTTAATAAGTTCTCCGAAAGGATTTCTTAAAACAGCGATTAACTCATTTTTTTTAATTTTTTGGTTTAATTCTGCCTTGACTTCCAAATAACCTCCGCTGTCTACATAAATCCAATAAGATTTTTTACAAATAACGGCGGATTGGTTTGTGATAATTGGATTTTGGCGCATGTCCAGCCAACTCATAATATTTTGGATGCCTGCCTTGCCTCTTGAAATCATTTCAGGTTGAAAGACCTGTGGGTTGCCATATTCTATCGTAATGGTCGGAATTCCTTTTAGTACGGCCTCAGCCCGCATAGTTCTGGTAGCTGAAATTTGTTCATTGGCACTTGGGACACCTTTATTGTTTAAAATAATATCCGCATTTTGGAGTAGGGCCATTTTGGACATTGTAGTATCACTAAGATCGGCTCGTACATAAAATGTGTTCTCTCTGCCAAAACTTGCGGTATGCATATCTACTAAATAATCTACTTTCGAAAGGATCTTTTGTCCTATTTGCCATACATATTGTTGTGATCTGTTGCCTTTCTCTTTGCCCGGAAAGTTTCTATTTAAATCTTCTTCATCAATATATCTTCGCTGATGTAATGGGATACTTATAGCATTTAAACCGGGAATTGCGATTACGGTACCTTGCAGAGATTTCAGGTCTATCTCTTCCATCACCTGATGAATTATGGCAATCCCATTTAATTCATTTCCATGAAGGGCAGCGGTCATACCCAAAACCGGTCCCGGATTTGCACCCCTTGCAATAATTATGGGAATTGTGACTGGTTGGGACATACCGTTATCAATAATCCTGAGCCAGTAATTTTGCAGACTTTCTGGTTTTAAATTTTCGAGTTGTATTTCATCAATAACCTGAGGCATAGTTTGCCCGAATATTGAAATTTGAGTTACAAAGAATAAAAAAAAGCATGCCGTTCTCATAGCTAAGGTCCTATTTTTGGTTTGGTCAGATTTGAAAAAATTGAATCATATCTGCATAAGATATATCAGGCTCAATAATTATATCTAAATGTAGTAAAAGCGCAAATGCCCGGGGCTCCTTCCTGAAAGAAAAAGTGACCGTGGTTACGGATCCGGAAAATCGGTACTGTTTTTAATAACAAACCGCCGGGAAGCTTCTCCATCTTCCAGTTTGTATTCAATTTGCCTGATGCCGCCAGTGGGATTGGCGTTAGTGTCCCCTTCCTTATAAATCGGGAATCGTCGGGACAAGCTGGTTTCAATGATAGAAAACTCATCATGGCCCATATATCCTTTACTCAAAGTCGGATCATCTGAGATAGGGGGGAAGTAAACAGGACTGATAGATTTTCCATTATTTACAGAATAGCCAATTACATCGCCATAACTCCCACTACCATCTGAGGACAGATATACCAGGAGCTCGGGAAAACCATCAGAATTTAAATCTTCAATTTCCACATCGACTATAGAACCCTCCATAGTATGTGTGATGGCCCTATTGTCTGTTTCAAGTCCATAAGGAAGAATTTCAAGCATTTTTTCATTGTTCCCGGCTTTAGATGAAACCAAAAACCCAATTCCCTGTAATTCCAGGTTTTTTGTAAAAATGGTGGGATCTATCTGGGAGCTGTCTAATTCTCCTTCAATTCTTCCATAATCACCGGTGAAGTTTCCTCCTCCCGAACAATAAAACTGCAGGGCATCTGCCTGTTCAGGTTTTTCAGCACTGATATTGAGCGTGTCTTTATGAAAAGTAAACATCACCGTTACTCCATTCACAACAGAACTGAAGAGGGAATCATTAATCTTATAGGCTTTTGTATCCAGGGTGCAGGTAGGCCTTTTTTTATCAGCCCGTGATCTCACCGAGATGCCAATAGTACTATCACCCTTGTCTCTAACAGCGATTGATATCCAGTCATATCCTTCATTTCTTTTTTGATAATAATCTGAAACATAGTTTCCATTCACTTCAGGAATTTCTTGTTTGGTTGTTTCAATTACGCTTTCTTGATCAACTTTTTTAATTTCTTGCTTACAACTGATCAGACAAAAAGTAAAAAAACTGCCAAGTACAATTTTAAATGATGAATCCATAGGTCAAAAGTTATCTGTTCAAACAAAATTTCAATAAAATGCTTAAGAATAAATCAATTCTAATGAGCTTTACCTGAGACTGGTACAAACTTCGCTTTTAAATCCGGTTCCTCCATGTCCTTATCTAAAGGATACATAGGTCTAATAATGTTTTTATATCCCAGGCGTTCCAGATCCTGATCTACCCCTCCGGGGGTTAGCGCCATAATCCAATCGCCTCTCATATCATATAATTCAGGCACTAAATAGCCAATTTTGACCACTACAATATCTGTATTTATTGGGTCCAATCCAAGACTGGTAAAATCTACTTCTTTGTGGTAGGGTTTGCGCTTCTTGGTTACAATTACATGTACACTACCTACTTTAACTACCACTTCTGTTTCTGCGTGCATATCACCTTCCTTAATGGATTCTATTGTGCCAGAAAGCATTACAGGCCCGGCAAAGCGGTTATCAATAGCCGCTCCCACAGGGGCCACAATAGAATCTCCTATTTTTAAATTTGAGGCTTTTGCTGTTAATGCCGGACCGGGAATGGAAGCATAGATTAAAGAAGGCCCATGTCCGGACTTAAACTCTTTTCTCTTTAGTATCTCGTTTAAAGTCCAGCTTACATCCCCTGCACCCCCCGCAGTAGGGTTGTCTCCCATATCACTGATCATGAAAGGTTTCTTTTCACTGCCAATGGCCAAGTCAAGACTTTCCGATAAAGTGGCGCTAGGGGCCACAAATTCAAATTCTGACCTAACCTGCCAAAAATGCTGTGCTAACTTTTCTGCGGCATCACCCACTTCTTTTTTATTATCTCCTGTTACCATTACCACTGCATGGTTACGCGGTTCATCTGCCCAGGCATATCCGATCCAGATAGCGGCATCAATAACACCCTCACTTTTGGCAGCTTCAGGGAGCATGGCATATAAGCTTTTTCCCGGTTCTATCCTTGTACTGGTTTTTTCTCCGGGCAATAATATTGGAACAGGTATCCATGCCTTATAGGGCGGTTTCCCTTTCCCGTTTTCTAATCTGTTTAAGAGGTTAACAACTGCGCGTTTTTTAGATTCAATTGCATCCTCGTGCGGTGCCATTCGGTAACAGGTAATCAGATCTGAGTTTTCGGCCAGGCGGCGGGATACATTGCCATGTAAATCCATTGAGGTGGAAATCATGGTTTCCGTTCCCACAGTTTCCCGAACACGAAGTATAAAGTCGCCCTCCGGATCTTCAAGACCTACAACACTCATGGCTCCATGAATATCAAAAAATAAACCATCGTAAGGCCCATTTTTCTCTAACAAATCCAGTGTTTTAGAAACCAAAGATTCATAGGCTTCCCTGGTGACAGTCCCACCCGGAAGGGCATGTGCCCTTAAAGTGGGGATCCATTCTGCCCGTTTTCGGTTAATTGAATCTTCAGCAAGAAACGGATAAAATGAGAAGACATCATCGGCAATTCTTGCGTGAAAGGCTTCCTCATGCGTTAAGGCCGGGGAAAAAGTACTGGATTCTATGGCCAGGCCGGCAATTGCGATACGCGGTAATTTTATTTCTGGCAGCTGTTTTCCTTCACTTTGCTTACAACTGCCTGCGATTATAAAAATCAGGATGAATGGCATTAAACTTTTCAGAACACTCATTTTCACTTCATCTCCTTTTGCTGTTCCAATTGATCATTTCTTAAGGTTGGATATGAAATGCCTAGTTGTTCCATGTAAGAACCATATTTGGATTCATCGTAATAAAACGGAACCAACAGTGGAGCATATTGTTTCATGATTTCCTTATTGAGATATGTTGCTGGTTCATCTGTTTCGGAGACCATGGGAACGTATTTTTGCTTACTAATCTGTTCTTCATTATAATATTTCCACGCCTGCTCCACCAATTCCGGTTTTAAGAGTAAATCAAGAAGCGTCATGGCTTCAACTTTAGCCCCTGCTACTACCCCTTTATGGGCAATTGGGGTTGCCATGGCAATGGCATTAGACCAGTGGTGCCCCTGTAGGCCTGGAATATTAGAAGGATACCTAAGCGTAACAGTGGGAACTTTCCATGAAATGTCACCTATGTCATCAGAACCGCCACTTACAGGCTCTATTACCGGAAGGCCTATGGTATCCAATTTTACAGCGAGTCCGGTAGTGTCTTTAGGGGAGTTCACTTCACGCTGCACCGCTCTTGCCAGCTGTTGATCTGCTTCACTCCACTCCGGCAGGCCTACCTCCAAAATATTGGAATACATGTCTTCTGCAATTGGTTTATTGAAATGTCTTGGCCAGGCGGTTCCCAAAACCTTGCTGCTCATCGTGGTCCTGGTCATCATGGCTGCACCTTTTGCAATTTCGTTTGCCCTTTCATAAACCTCCATAATTTTCGGGTAGGTAATTTCCCGGAAATAATACCAAATTGAAGCTTTGGAAGGGACTACATTGGGTTGATCACCGCCATTGTTTATCACCGAGTGAGATCTGCCCAGCGGGTGCAGGTGTTCCCGGTTGTATTGCCAGCCTATATTCATTAATTCAACTGCATCCGCTGCACTCCTGGCTCTCCAGGGTGACCCCGCCGAATGTGCCGATTCTCCTTCAAAAGTATACTCCACTGAAATCATACCGGTACCTCTCGAAGGCCCGTAAGAAACATTCATATTATTGGAAACATGTGTAAAAATGCAAAGATCCACGTTGTCAAAATAACCGTCCCGTGTGTAGTAAGCTTTAGTACCTACCTGTTCTTCCGCGACTCCCGGCCAAATAATCAGGGTTCCCGGAATATTTTCGCGTTCCATTATTTCCTTTACGGAGAGTACCGCCACTACATTAAGCGGTGTTCCTGAGTTGTGGCCTTCTCCATGTCCAGGGGCACCTTCCACAATAGGATCATGATAGGCTACGCCAGGTTTTTGAGATGCTTTAGGAATACAATCCAGATCACTTCCAATGGCAATAACAGGTTTTCCTGTTCCCCATTTGGCCCACCAGGCCGTTGGAACCCCTGATATGCCATATTCTATTTCAAATCCATTTTCCTTTAAAATTTCTGTGATGTATTTTGAAGTTTGTTCTTCCTGAAAGCCCAGCTCAGCAAAACTGAATACCTTATCTACCATTACCTGAGCCATTTTTGCCCTTGCCTCTACCTTCTCCTGCACCTCTTTTTTTAATACTGCCAACTGGTCTTCCCGGGTTTGTGCATTAACGGCATGGAAATAGAAGATTAAAGTCAGAATTGTAATGTATTTTTTTTTCATGGTCGGATATTAATAGTGTTATAATCTAAATGTACAAAAGGATTTTAAAAAATCAATTGGATAAAAAAGCTCTGATATCACTGGATAATTTAAGGAAATCCGGTTCGTGGATATACATCATATGCCCGGCTTCATAGTAGGCCATGTGTATTCGTTCTCTGCTGATTCCATTTCGGGAAAATGTATATTCTGCATCGAAAAACGGGCAAATCAGATCAAAATAACCATTGGCTACAAACACTTTCATTTCTGTATTCCTTTTCATGGTTTCGGCTAATTTACGGGCTACATTAGGTGCAGAAGGTTCCCAATATTTTCCTTCAGGTACCGGCCTCCATTTCCACTTGTTTCCTATTGAATCATTGGATGTTATATAGGGGCGGTCCATTTTAATTTTAAGGCTACCAGCAAAATAATGATTCAAAGATGCTGTAAATGCAGCACTTATCTGATAGTCTGCAGGATCCCCAAGATGCGGATCTTCTGAAACTTTATCTACTTCATCCCCCATGAAACGACCATCCAGGCGGCCCACTGCCAGGCCTTTGTCTGCAAGCAATTGCTTTTGGAAGCGGGGTACTAAAATCCTTAAATCGGATTTTAAAATATAGTCTTTATTTAGGCCTGTGAAATAGCTGAGTTTTTCGGCCAGTTCATTTTTTTCAGCACTATCCAATAAAGAGCCCTTATACAAAGCCGGGCCGTAGACATTATACGCAAAGTCCCGGGCCTCATTTAGAAAAGCCTGTAACTCTTTCCCTTGTCCTGCTTTTTTATGATACCAGGCCGTTGCCGCCATGCTCGGCAGATAGGTCAAATAAGAGGTAATATTGTCGTGTTCTGAGGTGGAGCCGGCATAGTCCAATGCCTGTGAAATTAGTATCAGGCCGTTAAGGGCCATATTCTGCCCATCATTTTCCAGGGTATTTGCCACAGCAACTGCCCTTGTGGTTCCAAAACTTTCACCAGCAATATATTTAGGTGAAAGCCATCGGTTGTTCTTAGTGATCCAGACACGCATGAATTTGGCAATAGAAGCTGCATCTTCATTTAAACCCCAGTATTGTTCTACTTTACCTTTCCCTATCACTCTGCTATATCCAGTGCCCACCGGATCTATAAATACAAGGTCTGTAAGATCCAGAATTCCATTAGTATTAGAAGTCACTCTATAAGGAGCTGCTCCATCGTCTTCCAGGGCATCTGAATTTACCTTAACCAATTCCGGGCCGAGCATTCCCATATGCAGCCATATGGAGGCTGAGCCGGGCCCACCGTTAAAAACAAAAGTAACGGGCCGCTTAGTAAGGTCACTCAGGCCTTCCCGGGTATAAGCAACAGACCATATAGATGCCACTTCTTGATCCTTCTCATTTTTTAAATAGGTTTCAGAGGCCGTGGCGATATAACTGACAGTTTTCCCACCATTGATGATTTCATGTTTGGTGATAAATGATTTAGCCTCCGGAACCGTCAGGCTATTTTCTTTTTTTTCCTGAGCCTTTAGAAAAAACACTGGTAATAGTATAAGAATTACTAATCTTTTATTTAATGGTACTATCATTTATTAGTTTTTAGGGTACAATTTAGATTCAATTAAGTCTGTATTTTTAGATTGCATTATTGTTTCGAGAGCCAAATAACAGCTATACGCCAATTCCTGCAGTTGAAGTTTCCAAGATAGTAAAATGAAGAAGACAGTTTTAGTTTTATTTAAACCTTTTTATAAAACTGTGAATATTCAAGGTTAGTTTAATATGTGCTTTAAAGACATTCCAAAGTGCAGACTGCTAATTTTAATCTTTTGCAGTTCCTAACTCAGTATCTATTAAACTGACAATGGTAACTATTTCCCGGATTGCTCTGCTATAAACCGAATCTTTTGCCGAGGTCGGATAAATACTTTCAACAATAAAATTTTGCATTTCCACTTCAAAAAGCATTCCTTTTTAAAAATATATGAATTGGCCCCGGCTTATTTAAGGTCCTTATCCATACTGTTCTGAACTGAAATCATTGACTGTTGCCCTATTTTAAATAAGCCTTTTTGGGGACGGTTAATATCTGCGATAAGGGTAGTTAGCGCAGCAAAGGCCATTATCATGGGAATAACAGCAATTAAACCCCTCGGTTTTGTAAAACCTGCTTTAATACCTATTGTAGCCATAGTCATAAAGGAGATGGCAATAAGTGTTATCCAAATGCTAAGAGGAATCCGATTCCGCAAACCGGCGGTAACCCTTTTTTCATGAACATCAATAAGGTTATTCATCGATTGAATCATCAGAGATGTATTCGTATTGGGTGAAACCAGGGCGGCTTCCGTTACTTCATTCCATAAAAGACCATGCAACTCAACTGATCTGGTGAGCTCCTTGTTAATATCAGTACTGCTTAAAGCCTGCAGGCGTACGTCAACATATTCCCTCAATAATTTTTTTACTTCGATTTTGTTTTTCGTATCAATAAGGTCTGCCCTTAAGTAGGTGGTGCCAATTTCGTTGGCTTCCTCAAGAACATATTGTTTGCGCTGGGTATATTGTGAGGTAGCAATTGAAAATGTAAAAGCCAGCAGGAACCCTAGAACGCCAATAAGCCCGCCTACCATGGGTGAGAGGGTGCCCGGTTCCACCTCTTCTTTAAATTTTTTGTTACGCCTTGTAATCTGATAGCCAATCTCAAAAGCAATCAATTGTAAAAGAAAAAGGCCAATATAGATGACATAAAGCGGGATCGATTCCAAAGGGGTGTTATTCATATTTCTATACGTTGGTTATCGTCAGCAAAGATTGTGATTAAATTGGATTTTGCTTCATGAAATCTTAGATTTTTAATACAAATACCACGGCCATCCAAAAGTCAAAATAAATGGTAAAATGTTAAGAATAAAAAGACGGTCCACCTTCTCAAATTGAAAGGCATTGAAAAAAGATAAATCACTTTGTCCACTCAAATAATATCTAGAACGAAGATTTATGGATTACTCCTTTAAGAACCGCCCTGGCATCTAAGCCAAGTCTTTTATATATTCTTAAGACACTTATCTCGGGTAAATCCAATATTCTGAGACGTTCTTTCTTAACAAAAACAACATCTCCGGACATCGCATTTGGTGCTCCGGGAATAAAGACAGCACTTAATTCTTCATCAATTTTATCCATTAGAAAACCAATTTGCCAGACTTCTTCAATGTTTACAAGAACTACTTCTTTTAATTTATCAGAATCCAGGCCTGCCGCAGATTCAGTCATACCTTTTAAGAGGATATAACCCGGTATCTTTGATAGGATTTTATCTTCGATCCATTTCATAAATTGACTGGCCTTTGTTGTTTTAGTAAACAAACCAGCCATAAAACAGACCAATAATAAAGCAACCAAGGCGATAGTTCTGGATATGGCAATTCCTCCAACAATATCTATCGGAATTAGATCAGTAATGGGTGCAACCAATTCCCTAAAAAATATCAGGGCTTTGTTTAAAATAAAAAAAATTAAAACAATAGGGACTACAAAAAAGAATCCTCCAATCATAGTTGTTTTTATTAAGGATATAATATTTTTCATAAGTGCGAATTTTATGGGTTGTACCAAATATCAAAGTGGGTATTTCAATTTAATCAAAATTTCACCTAAAGATAACTAAGCCACTATTTATCCCGGTTGTTGTTCCTGTAATTGTTTTTCCCCTACAATAATGGAGACATTTCCGGTTTTTTGGCCTTTTTCGACATACCTGAATGCATCAGCAATTTCTTCCAGCAGATATGATTTGTCTATAACAGTTTTGAATTCACCTTCTTCTATCAGTTTTTTAACCAGGAGTACGCTTCGCTTTATATTGGGGGGATAAGGGAATTTGACTTTTTTTCCTTCCTGGCCCGGGAGGTGACCAAAGATGGCAGTAGTAAGGGCATAAAACAGATTTTGCGACCAGGGCCCTAATTCAGAAGAGATATAAACACCACCAGGGTTTAATAATGACTTGCATTTACCAAAAGTACTTTTGCCTACAGTATCAAAAACATAATCATATTTTCCAGAGTCCTTGGTGAAATCTTCAATGGTATAATCAATTACTTTATGTGCGCCTAATAATTTTACCAAATCTATATTTTTGGTACTGCAGACCGCAGTAATATCTGCGCCAAAATGCTTTAACAATTGAACGGCAGCAGAACCAATTCCTCCGGAGGCGCCATTGACGATTACTTTTTGACCTTTTTGGAGTTCAACTTTGTTGATGATGTTGTATGCATAATGAGCACCTTCTATACAAGCCCCGGCTTGTTGATAGTTGAAGCCTGCAGGCATTGTTGAAACACCTTTGCTCTCAGGGAATACCAGATATTCAGCATAAGAGCTCAGGACACTGTCGTCAAACCCAAAAACTTTATCCCCGACTTTAAATGCAGTTACTGCTTTGCCAATTTTGACGACGTCGCCGGCAAATTCAGTTCCCGGAATACTTTTATTTGGTTTAAAAAAGCCCAGGACAAAACGCATAATAAATGGCTTTGCCCTTAAGTTGGCACAATCTGTTCTGTTTACAGAAGTTGCCTTAACCCTTACCAGAATATCATGGTCCTTTGGTTCAGGGATTGCCATTTCACGAAGTTGTAAGACATCCGGGGAACCGTATTGGGTGTAGACTATGGCCTTCATGATTTTATCTATTTTTAGCCAGACGGAAGCATATTCCGTATAGCACTTATTTTCCACTTATTTGCAGTGAATACTACTATGAACGTGCTCCACATCTTCCGAGAAGTGCCATCCTGGTTTTTTATTTCATATCGGGCGTCCACTATTGCACACTGCTGATTGAATAGACGTATTTTATCAATTGTAAGGGTTCTGGTTCCCGGGTTATTTGAAGAACTTTGAAGCATCCCTTTTATGGATTCGTTTTTACCATTTCTCCATTTCCCGGAAGAAACCAATTGATCCACATCTGTCGTTAAAATACTTTCGAGTAGTACCGTATCTTTATTTTCTCTTGCCAGGGAGTAGGCGTCAATTAAGGTATGGATATCACTTGCCTGTTTTTTATCCGGAATAATTTCCTGTGCATTACTGATGGCCATGGTCATAAAATGGAACAGCATTAACGCCAATATATTTTTCATGATTTTATTTTTTGCATTAGACTACTATCCGTTCCAATAGAGACAAAGCCATTCCCTTACCAAGACAATGGTTTTTTTGCCAGTAATATTCGCTCAGCGTAATTAATCCTTCACTGTAAAAGTTTTAAGCATGTTCTTACCTGATGCATTGGGGACTTCAGAAACGAATGCATAATTTCCGGGCTCAAGGTTTATTTCGAAATATCCGGTGGAGCCGGCAGGCATATCATTTACGCCACCCAAAAAGGTAATTCCATCCGGGGAGGGTGTTATAAGACCTTTTGGGTCTGCCCAATTCATCCAGCCTTCCAGGGCATCAAGATTGGCATTATCATTCAATTTAACCAAATTCAAATCATGTCCCACGAAATTTTCATGGGTAATCTGATCTTTAAAATGAACTGAAAAAACCTGAATTCCTTTGGGAATGGAGTTTTCAAAGCTTATTCCTTCGGTACTAGAGATATTTATTTCAACCGTTGCCTTCGGAGGTAAATTGCCACTGTCCTGAGTGTTTACCACTATGGCTTTTGTCATCCCCATGGCATTGTGGAATATTCCGTTGGCCATTTTCACATAGCACTCCATAATGTAGTATCCGGGTTCAAGCTTTATGGTGGTCAGGCTGGAGTTTTTTGGAGAAACCAATCCGGATCCGCCCGAAAAAACGACTTCAAAAAACCAGGCAGGCAGCTTATTAAATTCGGCAAACCCCTCTTCGTCGTTGCCTTCATTAATTAAGTCCATTCCATTTTGAAAGGGGGGTATTACTTCCTTTACTGCATCCTCCAATGTTTTACCTGCAGGATATTTGTCTAACAAAAAGAAATGAGTTTCATTGGATTTATTGATGTATTTAAAAGTGTTCCAGCCAGAAGGAATGGTATCAACAGATTGGAAATCCATAACCTCTGTAACAATTTCAATGAATTGATCCTTTTTTTTGTCAGGACTGCAACTTTGTATGATTGCCAAAAAAATAAGAAAGAGCGACAGGTTAAAAGTTTGAAAAGGAAAGTGATATTTATTTATAGTTTTCATAATGCTGGTTGGTTTTGGTCCATACAATTTAAGTTAAATAGTTGAAATATAGATACATCGATTTATAAATTTAGAGGGAGTCTTTCAAATATTTATATTTCTATGTTCAAGCCTGAAATATTAAAATCATAACCTAAAACTTTATATTCTGTTTAAATTGATGGAATTAAATTCATTTTCTAACTCACCAAACCTGTCCAGGGCATCTTTCCCAATCTCCTGATCGGCCTCGTTCATCATACTATAGAGATAGTAGATTTGGCTTGTTAACATGGGTTGCTCATAAATTCCTTCCCTGGTCTTTAATTTATCCAGAACTTTCTCTATTTGTGCTAATAATGATTTCTCGGCAGCCGTAGTAATCTCTTTATTTTCTATACTTTTTTGCTCTTCCTCCAATTCGTCTACCAGCAACAATGCTTTATTTAACAGGTCACGTATCTTCAGTTGAAAATCTACCTGTTTATTTATAATTTCTTCGGAGATACCGGTTTCCTTAACCCTGGGATCTATCTTAATCTCAAAAGACTGCAACAGCACTCTATCATTAATCGTCAACTTTGCCGTATAGGTGCCGGGCTTTACCAGTGGGCCGTTTTTATATCTGTTCTCGGCTTTTTTATTCCATGGACCTGTAGCTGTCATGTCCCATTTAAAACGATTGTAACCTTTCTTTGCTTTTAATTTATCGGTTACCTGATAATTCAGGAATTCGGTGCTCATATTCCGTTTTACAGTATCTTTTGAAAGTTCCGTTGTGTCACTTATATAGGTATTTACAAGTGCCTGGTCTTCGTTTAGTATTTCCAGTTTAAAGGGAGAATTCACATCTTCGTGTAAGAAGTAATCTATGGAAACAGCAGCTTTGGGATACTTTGGATATTCACTTGTACGGGCTCCTGAAGGTGAGCGGTATCGAATGGCCGCATTGGGTTTAAATAAGAAATCCTCCTTGATTTGGTTCAAATTCTCTTGTCTCAGCAAGTTAATATCATCCAGGATCCAAAATCCGCGGCCCATTGTCGATAAAACCAAATCGTTCCTATGAATTTTTATATCGGTAATTGGGGTTACGGGTAGGTTTTGCTGGAATTCTTTCCATGAGGCCCCGTCATCAAAAGAAACAAAAAGGCCATATTCTGTACCTGCAAATAACAAGCCTTCTTTTTCAGGATCTTCCCTGACTACTCGTGCAGGGTACTCCTTTGGAATGCCATTAGTTCCTGTACTGAGCAACTGCCATGATTCACCATAATTATTTGTTTTATATATATAAGACTTCCGATCTCCCAACAGATGTCGAAGTACGCATATATAAGCTTTTGCAGGATTATGAGGAGAGGGTTCCACTGCATCTACCCGACCACCCGGGGGCAGGTTTTTTGGAGTTACATTTTTCCAGGTTTTACCTCCATTCCGGGTTACATGAACAGGGCCATCATTGGATCCTACCCAAATAATCCCTTCCTCTGCTTGCGATTCCTGAATGGAATAAATTGTGCTGTAAAATTCTTCTCCGGTTATGTCACGCGTAATCGGACTTCCGGAAATCACCTGTTTATCGGCTTCAAAAGCTGTAAGGTCGGGGGAAATGATTTTCCACGTTTTGCCCTCATCGGTAGTTTTGTGAACATATTGCGAGGTATGGTAAATTACTTTTGGGTTATGTGGTGAAACCAGAATAGGGGATACCCTTTGAAATCTGAATTGCAAATCTTTGGGGTTGTGCCCGTACATATTTGAGGCCCCCACATAAAATGATTTTTCTGTTCCTGTTTTTTTATTATAGACCGTAAACCGGCCTTTACAATTAGAGTATACAATATCCGGATTGGTTGGGTGGGGGACAGCGGGTCCGGTTTCACAGCCACCTGTATTTATTATGTAACCAATTCCGGGAGCCTGAATTCCATACGGAGGCATGCTGGGTACTGCCACAGTGGTATAATTATCCTGCTGCCCCCCATAAAGCCAGTAGGGATATTGGTTGTCTACCTCTACCTGGTAAATTTCTGAGGTAGGCTGGTTAAACTGGGTAGACCAGCTTTTACCTCCGTTATGAGTAACGTTAGCCCCACCGTCATTGCTTTGAATAAATAGATCTGAATTTTCAGGATTGATCCACATATCGTGATTATCACCGTGGGGTACTGTAAGGGATACCCATGTTTTTCCCCTGTCTGCCGATTTCATGTAATCTGTGGCCATGCTATAGATAACGTCGGGGTTTTGCGGATCTACTTTTATGTTGGTATAATAAAAAGGTCTTGTGCGTATTTTTTTCTCGTCAGATACTTGTTGAAAGGTTTCACCGTGATTATCTGAAATATATAACCCACCTTCTTCTTCAGGAGCTTCAACTAATGCATAAAGCAATTTAGAATCTGCCTGACAAACTTCAAGGTCTATTTTTCCGATCAGATTTGCAGGAAGGCCACTTTCAATTTTGGTCCAGTTTTTCCCTGCGTCATTAGATTTATAAATCCCCCCTTCTTCAGGAGTTCCCCCACTTATTATGGTCCAGGGTTTTCTTTCCGCTTTCCATGCAGCTGCATAAAGGATATTTGGGTTGGTTGGCATCATTTCTATATCGGAAATACCCGTCTTGTTGGAAATAAATAAAATTTTATCCCAGGTTTTGCCACCATCGGTGGTTTTGTAGAGTCCACGCTCGGGATTTGAGCTAAAAGCCCGGCCCAGGGCGGCAACATATGCGATATTATGGTCTGTGGGATGAATTCGGATAGCTCCGATCTGTCCAACGTTTACCAAGCCGGTTTCCAACCACGTTTTCCCGCCATCTATAGATTTATACATGCCTTTCCCTTCAATCAGGTTACTTCGCAAACCTTCTGACCCTGTTCCGACATAGACAATATTCGGATCGTTTTGGGCTACCGCAATAGCCCCAATCGACGGGGTCTTAAAAAAACCGTCAGAAACATTTTGCCATGAGGTACCATAGTCTTCCGTTTTCCATACACCACCACCTGTAGCCCCCATATAGAATGTGGAAGGCTGGGCGGTAATCCCCGCCACGGCAGTAACCCGGCCACCACGGTATGGCCCGACATTGCGGTATTCTAAGGATGAAAAGTCCTGAGAATGAAGGTTGAAGAAAATTGTGGATAGGAGAGAAAAGCCAACAGCTATTGATAAGGATTTGATATTCATCATATGGTATTATGGCATTTTAAGCAAGACAGGATTATCTTACTAAAGGCCCGTAAGATAAATTCCTTTGATCAATTTACCAATTACTTTTGATGATTATAGGCAGATGACTTTGTTGTCCTGTTCTTTAGGTCTCCATAATTTTCACCGACTTATTGCCTGTAAAATAATTTAGTTAGAACGAATGGGCTTATTATTTTTTATCAGTATTCTCTTTATTTGATTTCTTATCCATTAGAGCTCCAATTGCTATACCAATGGCTGTTCCAATTCCCACACCAGTTGCTATTTCTTTCATAGCTACGCCAATTGCTGCACCTATTCCGGCGCCAAGGGCAATGCCAACTCCTATATTATTTTTATGTTTCATATTTAGAAAGTACAGAATTTCGGATTAAACTTTTTCAGAATTCTGATTATTGCCTTGCATTTAAGCCAAAAAGTTCTTCTACAGAATTGTACCAGTCATCATCATTAGCGGCATTCCAGTCAACCCATTCTTCATCTGTCATAGATGCCCGCCAATCCAGAAATGGTTGCGCATCCGGACCAACAGGATGTCTTAATTCCCAGTTTTTACTTTCTGCTACTTCCAATATCTTATCGGCTACCATTGAAGGTGAGGTTGGTGTTTCAAGAGAAGCTTTAAAAAGACCGCCAAAACGGTTAGACTGAGGATAGACAGATTCACCACCAACACCTATATCTCTGGCCATTTGCGTATCAATAATGCCAGGTTCAACTATTTTAACTTTTATATTAAAAGGTTTAACTTCCTGGGCAAGAGCTTCGCTTATTGCTTCAAGAGCATGTTTGCTGGCCGCATAAGCACCCAGAGGAGTGTTTGAAATTTTTCCTGCGACTGAGGCAATATTAATAATACAACCATTTTTATTAGAGCGCATCAGCGGTAAAAGCTGTTTAGTACATCTGAGTACGCCAAAATAATTGGTATTCATAATAGCTATAATTTCTTCCATACTCAATTCCTCAACGGATCCATGACGTTCAATTCCGGCATTGTTTACAAGAACATCTATGGTGTCATTCTCTTTTAGGATAGCGCCAATTGCCTTCCTGACAGATTCATCAGAGTCCACATCCATTGCAGAGATAGTAATATTTAAAGATTCATCTTTGATTTTTTGTGCAAAAACAGTTGCATTTTGAGGGTTGCGCATGGTAGCGTATACTTTATAGCCGGCTCTCGCGAATGCTAAAGCAGTTTCAAGGCCAATACCTTTGCTGGTTCCGGTTATTAATACTGATTTCATAGTTTTACGTTTAAAGTTGGTTGTTTTAATATTCAAGAAATGCCTGATAAGATAGTAATTTCTTTATGATATAAACTTAATTATGCAGGTAAACTGAAATGGTTTACCCTGTTTTTGTGTCTAGTTCTTGTCTATACTTCTTTAAAGCCAATAATGAAAAATAGCGTTTGTAGTTCCTGTAGGAAACCATAGTAGTTTTATAAAACAGCCCACTCATTGGCTGCACCGGCCAGTCGCCATCCTCAAGCTGTTGGCCAATAAGCCAGTCTATTGCTTTAATTAACCGGGGATCTTCAGCATAACCCCCATTTAATAATGCGAGTATGCACCAGGCCGTTTGGTCCACCACACTGGCATCTGCCTGGATATAGTGCCTTGCAAGGGCAGATTCCTGTGCTTCCCCCCAACCACCGTCTTCTTTTTGTTTAGACCATAGGTAGGTACATGCACGCTGTATGGCTTTATGGTCTTTGCTCAGCCCATACATGGTAAGGCCTTCAACCACAAAACAAATTCCATAGGTAAAGCAAAGGCCCCAGAGGGCTTCCCAGCTTCCATCTTTATATTGAGATTTCAACAGGTACTTAACAGCCCTGTCCATGGCATTCTTCATTTCAGAGGTAAACAAATGGGGCCTGCTCTGTTTTATCTGTACGAAACACTGAATAATACTCGCCGTACACTCCACATACGAATGGTCAACCATAATATCAACAAACACATTTGCCGCATTAAACCACTCGAGTTTCGGGCTCCCTATTGCTTTGTCAACACTTGTCCACCCCCCGTCATCTCCCTGCAGAAGCATAATAAAGCCTATAGCTTTCTTTACCCTCTCATCAGATATCAATTCATCACCCAAGCCTTCCGTTTCCAAAAGAGCTTTAACCGCCTCCGCAGTGCAATCAGATACTACCCATCCATTATCCAGATAACTAAATGTCCAACCACCTGCCCTGGGAAGGCGATGGTACTTAAATGGGTCTTTTAGCTCCTTCATCACCTGATTATCCAGCAGGAATTTTCGGGTTTTTAGGGCTAAAGGCTTTAAATCAGTATCATTTGCATCTTTGCCAATAGCCTGAAGGTAAAACCCGCAATCCCAGGTATACGTATTGGTAAAACCCTGCATCAATATTTCATTGTCATTTTCCCATAAATACAGGGGAAGTTTTTCCCAGGACTTTTCCAGTTTATCCTTTTCGCCTTTAAAATAATATACCAGGGTATTATACACTGCATTTACAGGGGCCTGTCTTATAAATGAAGAATTTTCATCCTCATATTCTATGTGTTCGTAGACTAGAGCAAGTGCCTTCTTTTTGATAAACTTCGGGATGAGAGGATCAATTCTTTTGATCCACCACATAGAAATTTTAAATATCCGTGTTTCCGGAAAAATATTATCTGTATCAGCAAATGTCCCCCTGTGTTTTGCGAAATTAATCTGGTCAAAAGGTTGCTGATATAGTTCTTTCCGCAATTCCAGTATTAACCCGTCTGGTTCTATTGTAAGTCTTTCGCGATAGAAGTAGCACATGGGTAAATAAATAATCCTTACATAACCCGAAATTTTGCGCGGATGAAAAGGAAACCAACTGGGTAACAAATAGAGTTCAGGGGGAACGGGAGCCACTCCGTTATAAGAGTATAAATTGAGAAATGACAATATAAATTTGCACCAGCTCGCTGAATATAAGGGCCCACCTTTCTCATGTATCCAATTCAGAGCATTTTTTAATTCTGGTTCTGAGGCAGAATGTTCCAAAAAACGAAGGGCAACATAATTAATTATAGTGGTAAAAACAGTACCCGATTTTGATTCCTGATGTATTCCAAAGCTACCATCTGCCAATTGATGCCTCAGAATATAGTTGCTCATCTTTGTTTTTGTTACCAAAGACATAGGCTGTGCACAAATTCTCAAAGCGAAAATGTACAACGGCAAAAGAAAAAAGGGGCCATCATAAGGCACAGGCCAGGTACCTTCTTCCGTTTGATTTGAAGCCATCCAACCGTAAATATTTTGGATTGCCTTCGCAATTTTTTGCTGTTGATCAACCATTATAGGTTATTGAGTTTCAATTTATGGCAATGAATTCATTAACCTGGGCATACCTGTAATTGATGGTAGGTTTGAAGAATTTATTTGCATGGTAAATATAATTCAATTTAGTTTTGGAATTTTCTCTATTTACAGCCCTTTGCAGTTTTGGGCAGAAGAAAAACAATTGAAATTATTTGGTTTTGCCATGAAAGCAATACATTTGTATAGCAGTTCTAATAATTGTCCTTACCGTTTGCTTTTCGCTGTTTTCTTATGAAGGAAAATCTGGCTGGAAATAAATTCGGTGATATTTAAAAAAGATAAATGTCCAATACCGTAGTTGATAAAAAAGTTGACGTCCTGATTGTTGGTGCGGGGATAGCTGGTGCAACTCTTGCCGCCAATTTAGCTAAAAAAGGCAAGAATATTGTGGTTGTTGAAAGAGACCTAAGTGAAAGAGATGTCATTATAGGTGAATTATTACAACCAGGGGGAGTGCAGAAGCTACAGGAAATGGGATTTACCTCATTCTTGGAGCATATAGATGCTCAACCTGTTTATGGTTATGATATTATTTATAAAGAAAGAGATTATCTTATTCCTTATCCCAATAAAAATGGCGAGCCATCCGGTTTTGGATTCAGAAATGGGGCATTTTTGCAAAATATCAGAAAACACATTTTAGCTCATAGGAACATCAGGGTAATTGAGGGCACGGTAACCCAATTAATTGAAAAAGATAATGTTATACTAGGGGCTACTTATAAATCCAAACTGGGCGTAGATGAAGAAGATGTATATGCCCAACTTACGGTAGTTACTGATGGCCCTTTGTCCAATTTAAGAGAGAAATTATCCAATCCGGTTAAAAAAGTAAATGGGTATTTTCTTGGACTATTATTGAAAAATTGCGAATTACCTTTTGCCAATCATGGGCATCTTGTAATGGGAGACCACCCGCCCATGGTTATTTATCCCGTAACCTCTACATCCTGGAGGGTCTTAATAGATTTTAAAGGAGAAAAACCTCCCAGGTTGGGCCGGGATTTTAATAAATTCCTTTTGGAAGAATTTGAACAGGCAATACCCCAATCTGCAAGGTCTGCCTTTGTAGCTTCAGTAGAAGAAGGGAAGTTCAAGACTTTTCCCAATCACAGGCTTCCCGCGTGCCCCAATAAAAAAGCAGGCGCTGTTCTTTTAGGAGATGCATTAAATATGAGGCACCCATTAACAGGGGGAGGGATGACCGCTGCATTGAATGACGTACTGAGGTTGAGTACTAATCTGGAAAGTGTTACTGATTTTAGTAACAGCAAGCAGGTTGGAAAAGCCATCCATAAGTTTTATGAAACACGCCACCTTGGAACCCAAACGACTAATATTTTGGCAGATGGCCTTTACGGGGTTGTCTACAATCCAGATTTAAGACAAGCGTTTTTTGAATATGTAAGCAGGGGCGATAAGTATGCCGAGGAAACCTGCTCTATCCTTGCCGGACTTAACAAAGACAAGAAATTGTTATTGAATCATTTCATTGGAATGGCCCGTTATGGTACTCAATTGAGAATAACGAATTCTGAAAAATCTAAGGAAACAGTAACCCAATCTCTTACTATGGTAAAAGATGCCGTAGGGATTATAACTCCTTTGCTTCTTTCGGAAAAACCAGACACCGGAAATAAATTAATGCTGGAAGCCTTAAACCGGATCGTATAAAATAGGGCAAATTATTTATCAGGACTTCTCCTCCGGAAGATTAACCCCCTTAAGTAAAATTGCAACCCCTATACTAAGTAGCCAAATAACTTTTACATGAAATAAGGGTTTGTAGATTTCAAAATTGTCCGGTATGGCTAAAATAATACCCATTGCTGCGAGGCCCAAAATAAGGGTAAACCATCCCAGCGCAAGGTTCACGATTTTCCATTTTACCAACCCAAAACCTAGAAGGACAAGGCCAACACCTGAAAAGATACGTCCAAAGCGAACAAAACAAGTAACATATTGGTTTGTGAAAAGGATATTGTCCATAAACTCCTGAACTTCAGCAGCTGATACTCCCATTGTCATGCCAATTCCCCAGGCCCCGAAATTATAATAAAATGCAGATGCGATAGCCAGGGTCATTGTTCCAATTACTATCATTCCCGCACCGGGTACAAGCACAACCCTGTAGGGTTTTTTAGCTGTAATAGACGCCAGGGCAAATATGGCTATCGCCATGGTAACCCAACCAAAAATATGAAAACGAAACATCCATATCCAGTACCATAAATCCTCTTTAATTATAGCAAAGTCTGAAGCGACAATGTATTCGCCTATATGATGTGGAGAAAGTGCCCAGCCACCCCATAGTAAAACAGCGGCAAAAATGAATGCCCACCCTGTGAATTTAGTTTCGAAATCTTTTTTCATGATAATACAGTTGAATAGTTATTAATTAATACAATTTACAAAAAACCATTTTTTAAATTTGCTGGTTGGTTAAATTTCTGATCAGAAAACGTTTTCCGGGTTCCCGGAGACATCATATATTTTTCTGCTTTTGTTTAAATCAAAAGTCAAGATGTATTTTATTTTCTTTATTACCAATGACCTCTATCATATGATAACACGGAAATTCCAAAAGATTTAAAGCAGTAAAGGCAGACAGGGTTCCCGTGCTTCCATAACCTGCCCCGATTATTTTTAAGCTCATATCTGGTGTCCTTTATTTCACATACAATCCCGGCCTGTCTATGTTACAGAACAAATAATTCTTTAAACCTGGCAATATGATATCCTTTTGATAACACCAGTTTGGATTGTTCGCTTTCCGGGTTCAGCATTGGATTCGTGTGGTTCATATGAATAAACCAAACTTTGTTTTTTTCTTTGGAAGGTAAATCTTCGAAAAGTTGCATGCTCTCCAATACAGTGGGGTGTGGAATCTCTGATATATCCCTGTTATCTATTTCTTTCTCACTAAAAAAGCCTGCATCCAGAAAAGCATAGTCTACCTGTTTTATTTCATCAATAATATTAGTTTCCCATTTGTACCATTTGTCAATATCCGGGATAAAAAGGGCTGTTTTATCCGGACCAATTATCTTGTATCCCACAGTTTCCGAATACTCATCCCGATGTGGCACAAGAAACGGGATGACACTAAGGTTTGAGGTAAGCGAAATTTCCTTCCCGGCATTTATAGTTTTCAATGAAATATTCTGATTCTTCACAAGCTGGCTCCAGGGTCCATTATTCCTTAAATATTCATTCATAACCGGCATTGCAAATACGTTGATATTTGCAGCCCCCAATGCTTCTGTCCCAAGATACATAAGACCGGTGTAATGTCCTATATGGGCATGCGTAAGGAAAATACCATCAGCTACCTCATTGGTGTTTTCCGGGAGGTAATATTTTAGTATTTTAAGCTGTTCCGTCATATCAGGAGTTGCCTCAAACAGATATTTCCTGTTATTTTCAGGATCAACAACACCCAATGAGACTACTTTTCTGCTATCATCAGGATTTTGAAAAAGTTCACGGCAACACTCCTTTTTACAGCCAATATGGGGCGAACCGGCATCCTGTACATTGCCCAGAACTATTAATGAAGTTTGGGTGGCTGCATTTTGAACTGCAGCCGGTGTCCTTATTGTTTTGGTTGCATTATTACACGCAAAAAGGCTGGCAAAAATTAATAGATACAGTTTTTTCATGTATTTCATCTTTTACTATCGGTTAATTTGGGCCCACTCAGTCCAAGAACCATCATAAACTGATTTTTCTTTTTTTAATACCAACTCACAGGCGAGCAGGATAATACAGGCCGTTACTCCTGAACCACAGCTAAAAACCAGGGGTTTATCATTAAGATCCATATTAGTAAATATCTCCAAAATATCTTCCCGTGCCTTAAACTTACCATTTTCCAGGACATTGGTATATGGTAAATTCAAAGATCCTGGTATATGTCCGCTGGGCAAGTATTCTCTGGGTTCGGGGGCTGTTCCTTCAAATCTGCCAGATGAACGTGCATCAATCAGGACGGACTCCTGCAAGTTTACATTTGACTTAACAAATTCATAATCCTTAACCATTTCAGGTTGAAAATCGGCTTTAAAATTACCGGGCTTAATATCATGCTTTTGAGGTACTATGGTATCATACCCCTGACTTATCCAATCAGGAAGGCCGCCATTGAGCACTGATATGTTTTGATGCCCCATAACAGTGAACATCCACCATACCCGCGGACTCAAATAAATCCCAAGATTGTCATAGACCACAATTTTACTGGTTTTGTTAATCCCCAGCTTTCTGCAGCTATTTTCAAATTGTTCAGGGCCCGGAAGCGTATTAGGAAGTTCACAGGTGGTATCACTAAACTTATTTTTCAGGTCAAAATACCTGGCTCCCTTAATTTGTACATTTTTAAAATCAGAATTATTTGGTTCAGCACTGGCATCTAACACTACTAATTCCGGATCATTTAAATTTTTTTGTAACCAATAAGAACTTACGAGTGGTCCTGTCATAAATAGTCCTATATTTTTTAACTCCCGGCAGATTAACTTTTATTGAATTGTATTAATCTAAGGCCTTATTACAACTGTAAATTAAGAATTGATTGTATCAAATTCAATAAATTCAAATTCTGGTGACGATTCTAACAATTGTCTTAATATTTCTGCATGGCCATTGCCAAAAATCACCAGAATTCTGTCGTCCGTGTTTTCTGTTATCTGCTGTAATTTTCTAAATATCCGCAAATTTCTGTTATACCACCAAATGGACAGAATATCGGCACCACGAACATTATCTAACTTAAAGTCACCTACCAAATATGCACCGAACCCATACTGATGTGATTCTTTGGAATTTATATGTTTTAGATATTCCAGTAAATTTACTTTTGGAATATTCCCGGAATTTTCTTTAAACCAGGCCTGATAGTATGCATTGTAAGGATCATCGTTTTGAAAATCGAAATCGCGAAAAAGTTTTTCAAAATAGACACTATCCAGTTTTATCAAATCTTCATCATAGGAGGTCGCATTTATGCTGTACAAGGTGTCCAGTTTTAACTCCGAAGCCAATCTAATGGCAAGTTGGAAGCGCTCATCCCTTTCATCCCTGTATTCTCCTTCATTGTAACCCCTTAATTTATCTGTAGCCTTCCAGCTATCAAAGGCCTCAATAGCAATTTTTGTGGGTTTAAATTCTTTTATATATTCTACCACATCTGTTACTTCAGACTTCTTTGGCTCAACCAGAACATCAATCTTATCTTCCTCTGCAGTTTTATTAACATCCAGGCCGGGATAATCAAAATGAAAAGTACCTACCACCATAACTCTGGTTTTTTCTTTTGGAAAGAATTCCGAGGCCGGTTTTAAATAAGATGTTTCAACAGGTTCTGATTTTTGAGAACAGGAGCATAGAATTACAAAGATTAGTAGTAAGGAGACAGGCTTCATTAGGATCATTTTATTGGTTTAAACAACTGATGGAATTTCCGGTATGATTAACTTTTTGATTTATATATTGAATACAATGGTAAAACCTTTCAGGTTTATTGATAGGAAGGAATAAAAACTTCCAGTACGGCTTTTTTAATTAAGCGGGGGGGTAATAATCCCTGTCCCAATACAAAATCATGAAAAGCCAGCTGATCGAATTTTTCACCCAGAATAAGCTCGGTTTCGGCTCTGAGTTCCATCAATCTTAAATATCCGTTGAAATAGGAGGTTGCCTGGCCCGGGGCCCTAAACTGATAACGTTCCAGCTCTGACCTTACCAGGGCTTCGGAAAGTGCTATCTCGTGACTTAAGACATATCTGGCATCCTCCGGCGTAATAGTGCCTAAATTCAGTCCCGGATCCAGAAAAGCCCGGCCGGAACGCACCAATCTGCTCCAAAGTGTCATAAATTGCCCTTCAATGGGCAGAAAAGGTTGAATGATCTCTTCGGCATACAAGGCCCAACCTTCTATGTTTACACTATTTGCGGCAAAAATGACCCGTGCCTGTGAGACCCCTCTTTCTACCATTGCCGTAAACTGCAATTCATGACCGGGACGACCTTCATGCGCGGTCAAAGGCCAGGAAGCGGCAAGATGCGTAAAATCATCAATCTTTAATGAGGTGCCATCTGAACCTCCTGTTGCCTTTAAAGGCAATACAAACTCACCGTATTCGCCCGTATTCCCAATGAGTCGCGGAGGGCTCATAAATGGGGCAGGAGCTGCCGCACTTTCAGCCGGGGAAGCCAAACGTATGACCATATCCCTATCTGGCAAAGTTAATAATCCCCTGTCCCTGATAATGCTTTCAATTTTCTTGATCTGTTCCCTGTAAACTGTCAAAATATTTGCACTGTCCAGTTGCTCTTCTTTCATAGAACGAAGAACATCCCGGTAATCATCAGAAGGATAGTTGTTTTTTACTGCAATAATTTTGCCCAGTACCTGTAATTGGGTCTGCAGTTCTTTAAAAGAAACCATCGCTCTGCGTTGTAGTTCCTCTATGGGCATATCTACCCCATATTCCTTTAAATTAAACGAATAGATTGCAATGGGAAGTTTAAAGTCCGTCCGTGCATTAGGTAAGACTTCTTCCCGAATATAATTATGATAACTTTCCAATTGTGTAACCAATTTTTTATAATCTTTTTCAAACCCTTCAATTTCATATTTTTTAAACAGGCCTTCAATTTCTTTGATATACTCTACGCTGGTTTTCAGGTCACGATCTACTTCATCTTTAAATGGTGCTATTCTATCCCTGTTTTTATTCCACTCCCGCTCCATTTCTGCCCGGGCAAGGGTAGTCAGTGGCTCATAGCCCTTTTCGCTGCCCACATATTTTTTTAGACGGACCAGCGCATTAAGTCTGCGTTCCTGCGGAATCCGATCTTCCAATAAACTGCGAATTCCACTGTAGATCATGCTTGTAGCATTGTAATAGGGTAACAGATTAGTTTCCTCCAAATGAATTTCTTCTATATTGTTTTCCGCACTTTCTATCAATATCATCAGATCTTGCTTTACTAACTCGTTCTCAGTTTGCGCTAGTTGGGATTTTAAATAATCGTTAACCTCGTTTAAATCCCGCAGCGCTCTTTCATTAAATCCTTCCGATAAATCTGTAATTTGATCATCCAAACCGTCTATTCCAAGTCTTGCGGCAGATTCCGGGTTGTTCTTTGCAATTACATCAAGCAGTTTCGCCGTATGATTATTGCTTTCTGTAATCCATTCAGGTGTATCCTGAGCATAGCCGAACGGTGTATTAATTACATAAAATAGAAGGATTATCAGAAGAAAGATTTTAGGGGTGTATTTTATTGAATGTAACATTTGATTGGTGCTAATTATAGAATATTTTGTGTTGAGATTTTGCGCAATATATAATTGTACTTCTGAAGTTTTTAAATACTATTCAGGAGTTGAGTTTTAAAAGGGTTAAACTCTTCAACTTAATTGCTTTTATGAACTTCCAATTCAATTTCTATCATAAATTCCGGTAAGGCTAATTCTTTTACTCCAAGCCACGAACCTGTTGGAAATTGTTTGGTGTATATGGAGTTGCGATATCCGGAAAGTTCGAGGAACAAAGGCATATTGGTTGTGAAGATATTTTCAACAACTACATCATCGAAGGTGCAGTTAAAATGTTTTAAAATTTTGTCCAAATCTTCATAACAATTTTTCATTTGCTGTTCAAGATCACCAACTGCGGTTGGATTTCCTTCATAATCCATACTAACTGCTCCTGAAATTTTAATGTCGTTTCCAATTTTTACCGCATGAGAATATCCATAAGCCTTTTCAGTTTCTGGCCGAAGAAGAAAATATTCCGGCTTTTCTTCATGAACTATAGGGGCTGTTGTTGTTTCTTTTGGAACTTCCTGACAACTTTGAAGTGTATAGAAAAGGATAGAAAGGGTAATTAACATTAGGGCTTGAATGCATTGCTTAAATGATTTTTTCATATGGTTTATGATTTTTAGTTAGCTATTTTGTTGGGTTTAGGTTTCCTATTTATGATTATGTGTGGCGTTAATATAAATAGGGTACAACTAATTCAGGCTTTTGATTACTTTAATAAGTTTTTGTTGCACCTCGGAGGCGAGTCCTCCCAAGGTCTCATTTTGAACCGTGCTCATTGATGCAATCGGATCAACAGCGGAAACTTCAATTTGCCCATTTTCGTGCTCCTCAACAATTACGTTGCAAGGAAGAAAAACTCCAATTTTATCTTCACTTTGCAGGGCCTTATGGGCAAAATGAGGATTGCAGGCCCCTAAAATCTTATATTTTTTAAAATCGACATCAATTTTATTTTTTAATGTCTCTTTGACGTCAATTGTAGTCAATACACCAAATCCTTCTTTTTTGAGCTCTGCAGTCACCAGTTCGACCGCTTCCTCAAAGTTTTTTCCTTTAACAAGGGTATTAAAATAATAGCTCATGATTTATTAAAATTTAGTATTGGATATTTCCTGAGATAACACCAAATAGCAGGAAAAACTTCCGAAATTTGTACAGCAGAAATATACTTAATTAAAACGAAACAACATATGAGAACGGTCATTTGAGCTAATATTCTTCAGATTTAATACTGTAATTCAAAAAATGAAAAACAAAAGCCTAAAAGGCTTCCATTACCCCAAAATATAACCCTTGATTTCCATCAACGCCCAGGGCGTAATCCAGGCGAACATTTATTTTTTTGGCTTTAGACACCATAAAACGCAAACCCATCCCTGCACTTGGCAACCAATCTCGTTCAAACTCTTCTTCACCATTGTTTTCATTTCCCCAGATACTACCTGTTCCTGCAAAAAACACAGCTCCCCATTTTCTGTAGAAGCGCCATCTGTATTCTGCCTGCAATGCAATCATATGGCGACCTTTATATTTGCCGGTTTCATATCCCCTTAGACTATTGCGCACCCCATAGTTTTGGTACCCATCAAACGGCACATCGCCAAACGCAAAACCACCGGAAAGATCAAGGGCCAATATTTTATTTTCTTTAATGGAATAGAAATAGTTAAAGGAATAGTCAGTATCTATATAGTCATTGTCGCTTCCAAGCCAATTGGCATTAAGTTTAGGGCGGACACTAAAACTTAATCCTCTGGTAGGGTAATACGGGTAGTCTCTGTTATCAAAGGAAATATTAAGCCCTATACTTGAAACAAAATTATCCGTAATTCCATTTTGTTCAAAAAAATCTTTGGTGAACTCATTTTCTTCATCTGAGCCCTGATCAAATTTATAACTGGTTTTAGTTCCCAGATATAATAATCCCAAATAGAAATCTCCAATGACTTTCCGACTGTACTCGGCAGACATAAAATTACGAATTTCTGAATAAACCAGGCGCAGGTCGTTTCCCTGCTCGTTATATAAAAAATCATTATTTATCTTCAAAGCACCAATGCCAAAAGTTGCCCTGTTTTTATCTTCATTCCAGAAAAACCTTCCGAAGGGGGTAATTATATAACTGTTATTTGAACTGTAAATGGCATAAAGAGAGACCATAGAGGGTGGTGATGCTTCATCGTCTTTCCTGAGTTTGAAAAAATACATTCCAAGACCGCCAAATCCTGTACCCATAGCAGGATTATTTGTAATTAAGGGGACTGCCACAAAGGTTTTGGAGTTTTTATCGAACGCTGAATCAATTGAAATAGAATCCTGGCCAAATGAAGTGTATGAAAAAAACAAGATTGAACATGGGATAAACAGATTCTTGAGAAAATATATGAATTTTTTAAAGTTCATTAGATTTTCATTTTGCAGGTATAAATTGTATAAAAACATTCAGCAATCCCCTGAAAGCAAAGGCACTGATTATATTTGTGGATTTATTCTTCAGGGATATTAATATCTTCATCCCAAATGTATTTTCCAAACCATTTCCAGTTATGCCATGTAGCAGCCAGCCTTTCTTTTGGTTTATTTATTCCATGCCCAAAGCCTTTGTATATAATTAATTCCGTTTCTATTCCTTTATCCTTAAGACCCTGGAACAATTCAAAGGCATTTGCAACAGGCACTCTTTTGTCTAATTCGCCATGCTGGATAAGCGTTGGAGTGGCTGCTTTATTTATGTTGGTCATAGGGGAAGTTTTTTCATATATTTTTTTATCACTCCAGGGTGTTCCCTTTAAATATTGCCTGGTAAATGGATGAATATCTGTATTTACGTAATAGGTCATCCAGTTTGAAATCCCGGCACCAACCGAAATTGCTTTGAATTTAGTAGAGTTTGTGGTTAGAAAGGCTGAAATGTACCCACCCTGGCTCCATCCCATGGACCCCACTCTGTTACCATCTATGATGCCTTTGTCTTCCAGATAGGCAACACCGGATAGCACGTCCCATGCATCTCCAACCCCCAAATTCTTAACATTTAAAGACCTGAAATCTTCCCCGTAACCCGCTGATCCCCTGTAATTAGGTCGCAATATCAGTGCACCTTTATTTAGCCATTGCACCATGGGGTAGACATATGAAGGAGTAGGGCCCGGGGTGGAAATTCCCGTGGGGCCTCCATGTATGATTACCAGCAACGGATATTTTTTAGCAGGGTCATAATCCTGAGGTTTGTGCAGGATACCTTCAATAAGTGCACCATCTTTACTTTTCCAGGATATAACCTCACTTTTGGCCACAGACCAATTGTTTAGTTGCCCAGAGGATTCGGTAATTTTTCTTGAATCTTTAGTTGGGTAATCGCTATGGTAGATTTCCGTAATATCATTGTCATTTGAAGCTGCATAAGCCATTTTGTCACCATCTTTTGAAAAGGAATAATTCCAGATTCTTTCGGAGCTGATGGCCAATATTTTTGCCTTACCATTTTCCGGGTCTATTCTGAGCACCGGGCGTTGTGTTTTTTGCCAGGCGATTCCGAATATCCCGTTTTTTGTCCACTTCAGACCGTTGATGTTCTCATCAAAATCTGCCGCCAATTGTTTATTCCGGGAGCCGTCGGTATTTATTCTGAAAAGCTTATCATTTAAATAATAATTAGAGGTACTGTCATTGAGGTTGGATGTATAGAGGATAGCATCTCCAT
>Ga0316195_10000074_pt1 | contig 29594 bp, 21 predicted proteins | sample Phised1_MG_FD_204937 | JGI IMG/M metagenome (GOLD analysis project Ga0316195, IMG submission 204937) | Coastal sediment microbial communities from Maine, United States - Phippsburg sediment 1 | ecosystem: Environmental > Aquatic > Marine > Coastal > Sediment | place: USA: Maine | collected...
CAAAACAACTAGAAACCAATCAAAGAATAAAGACGATTTACACCTCTTTAATTGCTTTTATTCTTGGGTATAATGTGTATACACAGGATACCATATTGCCATTATGGCCAAAAGATGCTGTTCCCAACCGTATTGAAACGGATGAAAAGGAGATAAGGGAGATCGGGGCTATTGAAATAATTAGTTATGTCCAATATCCTCAGATAGAGGTGTATTTGCCTTCCGAAGCTAATAGTACGGGTAAGGCTATGCTTATTTTCCCGGGAGGAGGGTATCAGATACTTGCTTATGATTGGGAGGGTAGTGACATCGCTAAATTTTTGAATTCAAAAGGAATTGCAGGGATTGTGGTTAAGTATAGGCTGCCCGTTTCAAAATCTCTGGTAAACAATAAAATGGTTCCTTTGCAGGATGCACAACGGGCAATCAGGCTCGTACGTAAAATGGCAAACATTTGGAATTTTGACAACGATAGGATTGGAGTTATAGGGTTTTCTGCAGGCGGACATCTTGCCTCTACTCTCGGGACTCATTTTGATGATGAGGCATACATAAAGGTGGATAGCACCGATTTATTAAGTGCTCGCCCCGATTTTATGGCATTGGTTTACCCGGTTATTTCCTTTTCCGCTCCTTCAGTACACAGCGGATCAAAAAAAGCTCTGTTGGGAGATAAAACGGACAGTGAAAGCATAAAGTATTTTTCAAATGAACTTCAGGTTTCTGAGAATACCCCTCCAACTATTCTTTTCCATGCTGCGGATGATAAGGGCGTGCCACCGGAAAACAGCCTGCTGTTTTTTGAAGCTTTAAACCAAAACGGAGTACCGGCAGAACTACATATATATCCTGAAGGCGGACATGGGTTCTCTTTAGCTACAAAAAACCAAAGCCTTGGCAGATGGACCCAACATCTTTATGAATGGACACTCGGCTTTTAGATAAGTTGTTTTTTAACTGAACTGATTTGGATGGGGATGCTCGTATGGACTTCGATAAGGCCGTTGCAATAGTTTGGTCGCCTCCGGATCATTTACCACTACCAAATTTTTAGGATCATAAATTAAAGGTCTTTTTACTTCCATCGACATATTAGCCAGAATACAACTTGCGGTAGAAATATGACCATCCAAGATGTCTGCAACCGGTTTAGTGCCTTTATCTATGGCCGCCAGAAAATCAAGCATATGTAATCTTGTGGCCGGTGCGGCATTTAACTCAATATTTTTTTCTGTCAAATCCTCCGGGTATTTCTCTTTTTCATATACCACATCCATATGCATGGGCTTGCCATCCCCGTAAGGAACAAAATCATATTGCATGGTACTTCCGGAAAGTGTTCCTTTTTCTCCAAATAATTTAAATGACCACGGATAATCCGGATCAGCAGGTGTCCCCCAGCTTCTGTGCTGCCAGATGCAGTTGAGATCATCATACTCAAAAATAGCCGATTGAGTGTCTGAAATATTGGATTTACCATCCTTTTGAACATAAATACCTCCTGTAGAACTTATGCGGTTAGGCCAATCCAATTCTAACATCCATCTAACCGTATCCAACATATGAACACACATATCACCCATGATTCCATTTCCGTATTCCATAAAAGTCCGCCACCATCTTTTATGCGGTAAACCGTCATAGGGTCTTAGAGGTGCAGGTCCTGTCCACATTTCATAATCCAGAAAATCCGGTACTTCCTGTAAAGCCGGATTTCCATTGGCACGCATATGAAAATAGCAGCACATCTCTACATGAGATATTTTTCCTAGCATCCCGGTGTCCACAATATTTTTTTTGGCATGGATGAGGTGAGGAGTGCTTTTTCGCTGGGTTCCTACCTGCACAACTTTATTGTATTTCCGTGCGGCAGCTACCATTGCCTCACCTTCTATAACATCAACACTAATGGGTTTTTGTACGTAAACGTGAGCCCCGGCCTTTAAGGCGTCAATACACTGGAGGGCATGCCAATGGTCCGGGGAGCCAATAAGTACAATTTCCAGCCCTTCTTCCGCGAGCATTTTGCGGTAATCTGAATATGTTTTTGGCCGCTTACCGGATCTCTGTCGCTGTGCTACCAGGTTAGCCGTATCGGCCACAAAATTACTGTCTACATCACATATTGATATAACTTCAACATTAGCAACCTGGATAAGCTTAAAAAGGTCACTGCTACCGTACCAGCCGGCTCCTATAAGTCCTACGCGCCACGGTTTATCTCTGTACATGAGTTCAAATCCGTAGGTTCCGAATGACGATAACACGGCCGCCGCCGTAGCACCTTTAAGAAAGTTTCTCCTGTTAATGTTGAAAGTTTTGGAATCCATATGTTTATGATCAAAGGTTATACTTAGTTGGCTAAATTATTTAAAGATACCTAAAAATATTTTTGCTCCATTTTTGAACATTTGATTATTTGGAGTTTATTTTGGAAATCCTTTACAAAAAACAAATAGAGTTCCCCACCCTCCAAAATTTTATGTTTCTTCCTTATATCAGCCACTTGTATGGGGAAGTTGCGAATAGTAATATTTGCTTTGGCAACGCCCAGTTGTCTTATTGACTTTTTATTGTAGGGACATACTGAAAGGATTTTAAAAACCCTTCCTGGAAATCTCACTTCCTTTTCAGAGGTATACAAATGTGTGTGTTCGTGCAACTTTTTTAAATGGAATTGGTTACCTATGGTTTTAAATGCCCCGGCCTTCAGAATAGCAGCATTCGGTTCATAAAGGAAGTCCAGAGGCCTTGAGTAAAGAGATTTAGCGGTATTTTCATCGGAAAGCTTAAATGCCAAAACCTCATCTTCTGAACTTTTGATATTGACGGTTTTTATAAAAGGGTCGTTCTGATTTTGACCCTTAATAACCCAAAGTAATTCCTTAACCTCATTATTCACGGCCACTATATGTATTTCCTCAACATATTTTAATTCTTTAAGCCCCATTTTGATATCTAACAGGGGCGAGGTTTTAAGGAGGATTCCTTTTGATTTATCCAGTAACAGATCTAAATGTTCGGAGATGTCAGGTGTGCATTCTGATAGCATAAATACTTTGCCCCTGGTTTTATCTCTTCTGGAGGGATCAATAAAAATCCAATCAAATGTTTTGTCAGATTTTTTTAAATATTCAATGCCATCAACATTTTGAATTTTAATATTATGTGCACCCAGTACAGTCAAATTATGCGCGGTTATTTCGGACAAGGTGCTATTAATTTCACAAAGAATAATTTCATCTATTCTCTGACTAAAAAAATAGCTGTCCACACCAAAGCCACCGGTGACATCCAGGAGGGATTTTCCATGGAGTAAACCTGCTTTGTACAATGCTGTTTTTTCGGAGGATGATTGTTCAATATGTAGCTTTGGTGGATAGTAAATTTCTGTGGTCCGGAACCAGGTCGGGAGTTTAACAGCGCATTTTTTTTTACCTTCTATCTGCTGTGCAAGTTCTTTAGATGAAATTGTGTCAAAATCACTCTTCCGGAGCAATACTGACATGATGTCAGTATCTAAATTATTATTTATATAGTCTTGTACACCAGCTTTTAAGATATCTTTATTCAAAGTAAAACTATAAATTTCTTGTCAAAGATTTCACGATCTTGTTTTCATTAAAAAACTCCTTTAAAATTACTTTAATTACGGTGTAACCGGGTACCGCAATGATCATTCCGGTTATTCCAAATAGAAGTCCTCCAATGATGATGACAAGGAATATTTCCAGTGGATGAGATTTTACGCTGTTGGAAAAAATAAAAGGTTGTGAGAAAAAATTATCTACTAATTGCCCTATGGCAAAACCAATCAAAACATAGATGGTTTTTGGCAAAATCACAGCACTGAAATCTGCACCTAAATTACTGGTCATGGTCAACAGTGCCATTAAAAAACCACTGATTACTGGTCCAATATAGGGGATAAGGTTCAAAAGGGCGCAGAGAAAGGCGATAACCACCGCGTTTTCAATTCCAAATATTAAAAGAACAGCTGTGTAGATAACAAAAAGTATGGTGATTTGCAGCACTAATCCGACGAAATATCGGGACAGAAGGACTTTAATTTTGTGCATTGATTTTTTCAACCTTGGCTCTTTGTCGTCAGGAACCAATACCATCAGATTTTCCTGTAATAATTTACTGTCTTTAAGGTAAAAGAAAGCAATAAACAAAACGGAGAAAAGGCCAATGCTTAAACTGCCCAGCAGGCTAACTATTGAATTTAAAAACTCCGGGATAACACCGAAATTTATTTTAGAAAATATTTTTGATTCTCGTAACCGCATCTTAATATCCACGGTGGTTATCCCAAAATAATTGGTAACCTCGTTGTAAAGGTTTTCCAAATTCTGTTGTAACGCATCAATATTGAGTAGGGAGAGGTTCTGCCCCTGTTTGATCAACAAGGGTATAAACATTAAAACTATTCCGATTATTATCCCCAAAAATGAAGCCATAGTTAAAATCACGGCAAGGGAGTTACTCATCTTCAGGCGGGTTTTAAGGAATACTACCAAAGGTCTTCCAATGAGTGAGATAACAACTGCTATGGCGATATAGATCAATACCGTATTTATTTTAAAAAAGAAATAACAAACAAAAAGAACCAGCGCAATAGTAGCCACAGCCCTTAATATTCCATCGGCAATCATCTTTGAATTCATATATTAATTTTTAAATGCATATTGAATTATATTGGCTCCCATCTGAAGCGCTTTGAGGCGCACTGGTTCAGAATCGTTATGTACTTCCGGATCTTCCCAGCCATCCCCAAGGTCGGACTCATAGGTAAACAATAGGATCAACCTGTTTTCATGAAAAATTCCGAAGGCCTGTGGTCTTTTGCCGTCATGTTCATGAATTTTAGGCAAACCTTCGGGAAATTCATATTGGGTTTTAAATAAGACATGATCTTTGCTAATCTCGACCAATTCTTTATCCGGAAAAACTTTGTTAAGCTCTTTTCTTAAATAGGGTTCCATTCCATAATTATCGTCTATATGGACAAATCCACCCGAAAGCAGGTAGGTTCTCAAATTATCTGCTTCTTCCTGTGTAAAGAAAACATTGCCATGACCTGTCATATGGATAAAGGGGTACTGAAAAATTGTTGAACTGCCCACTTCCACGGTTTGGGGTTTAGGCTCAATAGCCGTTTCAATATTTTGGTTGCAAAACCTGATAAGATTGGGCAGGGCCGTTGGATTGGCATACCAATCCCCGCCTCCGTTGTACTTTAGAATTGCGATTTCCTGTGAATTTATATTCAGAATCCAAAAAGTCGCAAAAAATAAGCTGAGTAATTTCATAAAAAAGGTCACATATCACATTTCTAAAGATACTATAATCACACTAAAAATAATCCCAGCCGCTAAATTATTCGCCTTTCGAACAGTTCATTTTTTCGACTTTAAATCCCCCTTATGAGTTTTCAAATGATGATTTTCAAAAAGGACCTAATGATGTTTATGATCCACTGTTTATTAAAGTAACAGCAGTACACGCAACTAAGGCAGCCGTTTCTGTTCTAAGCCTGGCTTCACCAAGTGAAATTGGCAGGAAGCCTTTTTCATAAGCCTCCTTTATCTCCTTATGAGAAAAATCCCCTTCGGGGCCAATTAATATTGTCACATCTTTATCAGCAGCGATGCACCTTTTTAGATCCAATTTCTCTTCCTCTTCGCAATGTGCAATGAACAAAAGTTCTTGATGGTCCTGAGCAATAAATTCTTCGTATGGAACAGGATTATTTACTTTAGGAAGGTATGTCCGAAGTGATTGTTTCATGGCCGACTGAACAACTTTTTGAAGCCTTTCCATTTTAAGTATTCTGCGCTCAGAATGGTCACATATAATTGGCGTAATTTCGTGAACCCCAATTTCTGTGGCTTTTTCAAGAAACCATTCAAAGCGCTCTGTGCTTTTGGTTGGTGCTACGGCCAGGTGAAGCCTGTACATCTTAGGATGATTCTTTTGTGTTGAAATAATTGATGCTTTGCAGTTATTTACATCCGCTAAAATTATTTCTGCAGTAAATAGCTCTCCCTTGCCGTTAGTTATAAAAAGTTCGTCCCCTTCTTTTTTGCGCAATACTTTAACAATATGTCGGCTTTCTTCTTTGTCAAAAGAAAACTGATGTATATTGTTATCCAGTGAAGGGTTATAGAAAAGTTGCATTGTAAAATGATAAAGTTTAATTACTTACTATCTGATTTATTTTTAGCATGTTCTATTCCAAGCTCTATCCACTGCTGAAGTTTTTCTTCATTGTTAAAGCCCTCTTCTGAGACATATATAAATTCTTTTAAGGGCCTGTTCGTAAAATCCATGGGGCGTACATGTTTTTTACTGAGCACAGCATCCATTTTAGTTGCAGGCACCCGAACCATTAAATCACTTTTTACGATACCAACGGTCATTTTACCCCTGTACAAAAAAGCTAAACCTCCGAACATTTTCTTTTCCTCCAAATTTTCGGTGACGGACGGAGGGAAAAAATTTAAAGCCATTCTAATCCGACTCGCTAACTCTTCATTATAGGCCATTGATACTTTAATTTTAATCAAATAACATACTTTGCCTTGGCTGCAATGCGTTCATCACTAAACACCCCGTCAATATACTTTAAATAGCCAACAATTCCAATCATTGCGGCGTTATCGGTGCAGTATTCAAATTTTGGGATATAAGTGCTCCATCCGTATTTGGTTTCACTTTCGTGTAAAGCCTTTCTAATACCCGAATTAGCAGAGACACCCCCTCCAATAGCTATTTGTTTTATCCCGGTTTGCTTTACTGCCTTCTTTAGCTTGTCCATCAAAATGGAAACAATTGTAGCCTGAATAGAAGCACATATGTCATGCAAATTCTGATCAATAAAATCTGGGTTTTTACTGGTTTCCCTTTGAATAAAGTATAATATGCTGGTCTTTAAACCACTAAAACTAAAATTCAGGTCTTTTACCTTAGGCTTTGGAAAGGGAAAAGCCTTTGGATCTCCTTCTGCCGCATATTTATCAACAAGCGGCCCTCCCGGATAGGGCAAGCCTAGAATTTTGGCGCTCTTATCAAATGCCTCTCCAACTGCATCGTCAAGGGTTTCACCAAGGATTTGCATATCAAAATAATCATTGACTAAAACTATTTGAGTGTGTCCGCCACTAATAGTCAAAGCTAAAAAGGGAAAGGGGGGTACTCCTTTATTATCTTCCTTTATAAAATGCGCTAAAATGTGTGCCTGCATATGATTCACCTCTATTAATGGCACATGGAGACCCAATGAAAGTGATTTGGCAAATGAAGTCCCTACCAGCAAAGAACCTAATAGTCCTGGTCCGCGTGTAAATGCTATGGCAGATACTAGTTTTTTGTCGATATTTGCACTGGCTAACGCCTGGTGTACTACCGGAACAATATTTTGTTGATGTGCTCTTGATGCAAGTTCCGGGACAACACCTCCGTAAGCCTCATGAATTTTTTGCGTTGCTACTACGTTACTAAGCACCCTGTCATTACACAAAACAGCTGCAGATGTATCATCACAAGACGATTCAATAGCCAGGATATAAATATTTTTTTGATCATTCATGGTTTGGAACAAAAATTGGAAGTACAAAGGTAAAACATAATAGCCCTATCAAAAAACTGAGAAAAATACTCGTTAGAACGTTTTTAGTTGTACTCCTGACTTGCGTTATAGGTACTATTATTCTTTCTCTGCCGATAGTTCAGACAAAGTTGGCGCAATACGCCACCCGGACTCTGAACAATGAGTTTGGCACCAACATTAATATAGAAAGGCTTCGGGTTTCACTTATTTCATGGGATACCGCATTAAACGATGTTTATGTGGAAGACTATAAACAGGATACATTAATATACATCCGGGAATTAACCACCTCCATTCTTAGCGTGCGAAATCTGATAAATGGGAAATTGCAATTCGGAGACATAGAGTTAGATGGGTTGCTTTTTAACCTTAAGACTTATGAAGGTGAAAATGATAGTAATCTCGGTGTTTTTATTGACAAACTGGATGATAAAAAGCCTCGTGATCCCGGGACACCTCCCTTTTATTTTTCTTCTTCCGATGTGCTAATAAAAAATAGTGCATTCAGGTTAACTGATATGAATAAGGAGAAGGCCGAGGTTCTAAATTTTAAGAACCTCAACATTAAAGCCGGGGATTTTCAAATTTTAGGACCGGAAGTCACTGCAGTAATACAAAACTTATCATTGAATAGTAACTGGGGTATAGATGTTGATAAACTCGCTTGCAAATTTAAATATACGAAGGAACAAATGCGTTTTGACACCCTGAATATCCAAACGCCCAAGTCCAATATTGTAGGTAATCTGGTATTTGATTACAACAGGGAAGACTTTGGGTATTTCGTGGACAAGGTAAATTTAAGTGCAGAATTTATAGAGTCTACTGTGGCTTTGGATGAAGTTAATTTGTTGTACGATAAGTTTGGCGCAGATAAATTGGTGAATTTTTCCGCCGGTGTAAATGGGGTGCTAAATGATCTGAAGGTGGAGAACCTGTTTTTGCAATCAAACAATACAGGAATCAGAGGGGATTTTAATTTTAGAAACCTTTTCTCCGGGGATAATCCTTTTGAACTGAATGCTCAGATTAAAAATATTACTACCAGTTATTATGAACTTAGATCACTAATGCCTCAAATTTTAGGAAAATCTCTCCCCATCGTATTTCAAAAGTTAGGACAGTTTACGGTAAGGGGAGACGCTTTTATTACGGAAACATCAATAGAAACCAAAGCAAACCTGAACACTGCAATAGGAAGTAGCTACGTAGATCTTACCCTTACCGAAATAGACAATATAGATCAGGCTAAATATAAGGGATTTGTATCCTTGATTGATTTTGATTTGGGTCGTTTTACGGATAGTAAAAATTTAGGTAAAACAACTATTGACGTAAATGTGGAGGGAAAAGGTTTTGTTAGCAAGCATCTGAATACAGAAGTTTTTGGACAGGTATACAACATTAACTTCAATAACTATGAATACAAGGATATTAAGGTTTCAGGGATATTAAAAGACCAGTTGTTTGATGGGTCTTTAATTAGCAATGACGAGAATTTACAGTTCAGATTTGAAGGACTGGCAGATTTCAGACCGGATAAAAGTAGTTTCAACTTTAATGCTTCTGTAGATTATGCAGATCTGAAAACTTTGAATTTTATAAAAGACAGCATTTCCATATTTAAGGGTAATGTAAGCATGGACATTACGGGAAGTTCTTTTCAAGATATGGAGGGAGATATAAAGTTCACCCAAACAAATTATCAGAATATAAATAACACCTATTACTTTGAGGATTTCAAAATTGAATCCACATTTTCAGGGGATTCAACAAGGGTGATAGAAATTAATTCTCCGGATATAATTACAGGTTATATGAGGGGTAAATTTAAAGTTAGAGAGCTGGGCAGGCTCATCCGGAATTCCATAGGAAGTATTTATACAAATTACAGACCATTTGAAATATCTAAAGGGCAGGAGCTTGCCTTTAATTTCAAGATTTATAATAAAATTGTAGAAGTTTTTTTTCCAGAGGTCTCCTTTGGCCCAAATACCTTTATCAAAGGGAATATTATAGCAGATGAAGGGGATTTTAAACTTAATTTCAAATCACCAAATATTTCCGCATATGGTAATGAATTAGATAGTATAGACTTCCGGATTGACAACAAAAACCCACTTTTTAACACCTATATATCTGTTCATGATGTTTCAACTCCCTATTATGATCTTAAAGATTTTAACCTCATAAATACTACCTTAAACGATACGCTGTTCTTTAGAACTGAATTTAAAGGAGGTAGTGAATATAACGATAGCTACAACTTAAATTTTTACCACACCTTCAATCAGGAAAATAAATCCGTGATTGGATTAAAAAAATCTGATATAAGTTTTAAAGGAAATACCTGGGTTCTTAACCGCGAGAGCAACAGTAAAAACAAAGTGATTATAAATAGCGCCCTTGATAGTATTACTATTGAAGAAATAGTAATGAATAATGATAACAGGGAACAAATAAGGCTGAGAGGCCAACTTGCAGATTCTACCTACAAAGATCTGGAACTTCAGTTTAAAATTGTTTCACTGGATAAAATAACCCCCACCTTAGATAGCTTAAAGCTCAAAGGGGAGATTAACGGAACGTTAAACGTTCTTCAAAAGGACAATATTTATTTGCCGGTATGTAATTTGGACATTTCTGACTTTGGAATAAATGAGATAGATCTGGGGCACCTGACCATCGGCATAGTCGGTAACCGTGATCTCACCGAATTTTCAGTAAACTCACAAATCAAAGAAAACGGACTTGAAAAATTTGGCGTATTTGGCAAGGTGACCAGAAATGAGCAAATACCTCAGGCAGACCTGGTAGCTACATTCAGCAATTTTAATCTGGAACCATTCAGCCCTTTGGGTAAAGATATTATTTCCAACATCAGAGGATTGCTAAATGGTAATGTCCAGATAAAAGGGGATATAAGGAATCCTCATATTGACGGCCTGTTGACCATGAATAACGCGGGCCTTTCTGTGCCATATCTTAACGTGGATTACGATTTTGGAGCTAATTCTACAGTGAAATTGTATGACCAGAGTTTTAATTTTCAAAATATCAAACTTACCGATGTAGCCATGAAAACACAGGCTACCCTGGATGGTACCATAAGGCATCATTTCTTTGAGAAATGGAATCTTGATTTAGACATAAACACCAATAGGGATAGATTTTTAATTTTAAATACGCCCTATGAGGAAGAAGTTCTTTACTATGGTACTGGTTTTGTCAGTGGAAAGGGAAGAATCTATGGTCCGTCAAATGCTCTGAATATTACTTTTGAAGGCTCTACCGCCAGGGGAACATCTCTAAAAATCCCCATCAGTGATGTAACATCGGTGGGAGATTACTCTTTTATCACATTTATTGATAAAAATGAAGTGGAGGCTCTTGAACTTCAGGGTCAAAAGGAGAAATATGATGGGTTGGAGTTAAAATTCGATTTAGATGTAACCCCTGATGCGGAGGTAGAAATAGTGGTTGATCAAAAAACGGGCAGCTCACTGAAAGGAACCGGGGCAGGTTTGGTTTATATAGAAATTAATACGAACGGTAAGTTTAATATGTTCGGTGATTTTGTGGTAGTAACCGGAGAGTATAATTATAAATTTGGAGGAATAATTGACCGGGCTTTTAAAGTTAAGCCGGGTGGGAGTATTGTATGGGACGGGGAACCACTTGCCGCAACTTTAGATATGGAAGCAGTTTATTCCTTAAACGCCAATCCGGCCCCGTTGCTGGATAATGCCGGATATAGCAGGCGCATTCCTACCGATGTAGTGATCCGGCTGACAGATCAATTAGAGCGACCAACAATAGATTTAAATATTGAATTTCCGGGCACAAGCTCTACGGTGAAATCTGAGTTGGAATACCGGCTGCAGGATCCGACTATAGAAGAACGAAATGCGTTTTTCCTTCTGGCTCAGGGAACTTTTGTTAGTGATGGTTCTGGAATTAATCAGCAGGCAGTTACGGGCAACTTAATCCAAACGGCTTCAGGCTTGTTAAACCAGGTTCTTGGATCAAGTAATGATAAGTTTAATTTTGGGGTTACCTACGAGCAGGGTTATCTCGATCCAAATGATATCGGAACAGATAATAGAATTGGGGTAACCGTATCTACGCAAATAAGCGACAAAGTTTTATTCAATGGCAGTTTTGGGGTTCCCGTAGGCGGTGTAAGTGAAACCGTGGTAGCCGGCGATGTGGAAGTTCAGATCTTATTAAATGAGGAAGGGACGCTTCGGGCTAAGATTTTTAATCGCCAAAATGAAATACAACAGTTTTTAGCGGATCAGCAGGGTTATACGCAAGGGGTTGGTATTTCGTATGAAGTTGATTTCAGCAGTTTTAAGGAGCTGATGCTCAAAATCTTCCAGAATAAAAAGACAATCGAAACTGAAGAACCACAGGCAGTCGCAACGCCCAATGCCGTAATGGGCAATGATAGCTTGATTAAATTTTACCCCAAAACTAATGGCCCTAAAATGTGAGATAACTTTTTCAGGAATATTTAATGAAATATTGCAAAAAAAAACACTCCGGATTGAAGGGGTGTTTTTTTATTATAAATTAATTTAAATAAAAGGATATAAAATATTAAAAATCAAGCAATTGTGATTTTATCATCTAAATATACGTCTTGAATGGCGTTTAAAAGTTCAACCCCCTCAGCCATAGGTTTTTGAAATGCTTTTCTTCCTGAGATTAATCCCATTCCACCTGCGCGCTTGTTAATAACAGCAGTTTTTACGGCCTGGGCTAAATCATTATCTCCTGAAGATCCTCCCGAGTTAATTAAACCGGCCCTTCCCATTAGACAATTCATTACCTGGTATCGCGTAAGATCTATAGGGTGATCCGTAGTTAATTCTGAATACACCTTTTCGTGTGTTTTGGCAAAATTTATGGCTTTAAAACCTCCGTTATTTTCAGCCTGCTTTTGTTTTACTATATCTGCCTGAATAGTGGAAGCTAAATGATTGGCCTGTCCGGTTACATCAGCAGATACATGATAATCTATTCCATCTTTTTTAAATGCGGGATTTCGAAGGTATGCCCATAAGACGGTTACCATCCCTAGTTCATGTGCATATTCAAAAGCTTCAGTAACCTCCTGTATTTGTCTGGTACTCTCTTCTGAACCGTAATATATGGTTGCTCCAACAGCTACACACCCCATCTCAAAAGCCTGATTCACACTGGCAAACATTATCTGATCAAACTTATTGGGATACGTAAGCAATTCATTATGGTTTAATTTGAGGAGAAATGGAATCTTGTGCGCATATTTTCTTGAAACGGAACCAAGGACACCAAGGGTAGATGCAACGGCGTTACAACCGCCTTCTATGGCAAGTTCAACAATCTTTCCGGGATCGAAATAAATAGGATTAGGAGCAAATGATGCACCTGCTGTGTGCTCAATCCCCTGGTCGACCGGTAGAATGGACACATATCCCGTGCCTCCCATACGTCCGTTGTTAAAAAGGGTCTGCATATTGCGAAGTACGACAGGGTTTCTGTCTGAAGGGGTCATAACACGATCCACAAAGTCAGGACCGGGTAAATGTAACTGTTCTTTTTTTACCGTTTTACACTTGTGATCTAACAGGTAAGTGGCTTCTTTGCCTAAAATTTTCTCTATATTAAATGACATAATACGACTGTTTTTATTCTACTTATAAAGATACGTCGATAAAGCCATTTTAAGGCTCGATTTTAAAGGTTTTTTCGATAAATCTTATTCGGATTATCGCTATAATTTAGTACCTTAACGTGGCGTTTTATTTTGTGGTTTTGAATTGAAAATTTAATAAAAATGTATCATGGCAAACATTAGAAAGTTCAAAGGAACTATTGGTATTTTAACAGGTGGCGGAGACGTTCCCGGACTTAATCCTGCTATCAGGGCGGTAACATTCAGGGCCATCCTGGAGGGATATAAAGTTATAGGTTTTAGAAGAGGATGGGGAGGATTAATAGATATAGTGCGAAACAGTAAACACGATAACAGCAATAACTTCACAGAGTTATCAAAGGTTGTTGTTAACAAGGCGGCACGAACCGGAGGGACTTTTTTGCATACTTCAAGAACCAGAGCAAGTCATGTATCTAAATTAATCGTTCCTGAGCATTTAAGGGATTCGTACAACAAAGAGATCAATGATCTCACTCCTGAGGTGATCAAAAATTTGGATTGGCTGGGTGTAGACTATTTAATTGCCATTGGAGGGGATGACACACTAAGTTATGCCGTACATCTTTTTAAACAGGGAGTTAAAGTTATGGCCATTCCAAAAACCATGGATAATGATGTTCCGGGAACAGATTACTGCATTGGATTCAGCACATGTGTTACCAGAACCATTAGCCTTACTAACAGCCTGCGGACAGCAGCAGGATCTCATGAGCGCTTCCTGGTACTGGAAGTTTTTGGTCGTTATGCCGGATTTACAGCTATGTTGCCTACTCTTGCCGGCGCAGCGCATCGCTGCCTTATTCCTGAAGTACCATTTAATATAGATTTACTTGCAGAACTTCTTACGGAGGACAGGAACAATAACCCCAGCAATTATTCAATTGTTCTAATCTCAGAAGGGGCAACCTTTGAAGGTGGTGAAATGAAATTTGAAGGAATGGAAAAAGATGCTTTTGGCCATGCCAAGTTGGGGGGTATAGGAGATGAAGTATCTCATGCCCTAAAAAAGGTTTCGCCCAAATATAATAATGGAAATGTCGTAAATGTCATCAACCAGAAACTAGGATATCTTGTTCGATGCGGTGATCCGGATTTTATAGATTCTGTAGTGCCCACGGCTTATGGTAATCTTGCATTAGATTTAATTCTTTCCGGTATCGACGGGCGAATGGTGGTTTTGAAAAATGGAAGATATGATCATGTTCCGATAGAAGTTGTTACTGAATCTAAAAAATTTGTAAATGTGGATAAGTTCTATAACCGGGAAAAACTCCATCCGTTTTATAAAAACTTTGAAATGCTTCCCTTATTTATCATGACGAATGACTAAAACAAGTAAAAAGGATAAAAATACCAGGTCCTTGGATGTAATTGAAATAACTATTTTAAGGTGATTTGTGATTTTGTTTGATAATTGCAATAGTCTTTATGATAATGATCATTTTTATTAAGATTTTTCGAGGGGCTAATTAGCTGTATATAAGTAAGTTTTTAAATTAAAATGTAGAAATTTGCAACGATAACGATATAGGTGGCTAGAATGTTAAATTAAGGGATGGTCTAATTCTTTTTCTCCAATAAGTTTAGTAATTTTGCAGTTCGAAATTTTTAAATGAATTCAGAAATCAAAAAAATTGCGGTCTTTACTTCGGGAGGTGATTCTCCGGGTATGAACGCAGCCATAAGATCAGTTGCCCGTACTTGTGCATATTTTAAGAAAGATTGCATAGGCATCTACAGGGGATATGAAGGCATGATAGAAGGGGATTTTATCCCTTTGAACGCCCGTAGCGTGAATAATATTATTAATAAAGGAGGAACCATGCTTAAATCTGCCCGATGCGACGAATTTAGAACGCAGGAGGGCCGTAAAAAAGCTTATGATCAGTTAGTATCCAATAACATCGATGCATTTGTGGTTATTGGTGGTGATGGTAGCTTCACAGGTGCCCTTGCTTTTTATGAAGAATACAAAATGCCCTTTATTGGTATTCCGGGGACTATTGATAATGATATTTTTGGAACAAATTACACTGTTGGTTTTGATACCGCATTGAATACTGTTGTAGAGGCAATAGATAAGATCAGGGATACGGCCAGTTCGCATCACCGTCTTTTCTTTGTGGAAGTTATGGGAAGAGATGTAGGTCATATAGCCTTGAATTCGGGAGTAGGGGCAGGTGCAGAAGAGATACTTATTCCTGAAGAGAATTTGGGGCTGGATCGACTTTTGGATTCTTTAAAACGAAGCAAGGCGAGGGGTAAATCTTCAAGTATTGTAGTTGTCGCTGAAGGGGATAGAACAACAGGAAAAAATGTTTATGAACTGAAAGAATATGTGGAGAAGAACCTTCCAATATACGATGTTCGGGTATGCGTTTTGGGTCATATGCAGCGTGGCGGGGCTCCGTCCTGCTTTGACAGGGTACTGGCCAGTAGAATGGGAGTGAAGTCTGTTGAAGCCCTGCTTGAGGGGAAAACAAACCTTATGGCCGGGATTATTGACAATCAAATTACATTTACCCCGGTAAGTGAAGCCATAAAAGGAAAGTCAAAAATTGATAAAGAACTCATCAGGGTTTCTGATATCATGACTATATAGTTTTAATCTTAAACAATAAAAAATGTCGACATTAAAAATTGGAATTAACGGATTTGGAAGAATTGGAAGACTTGTTTTCAGAGAATCAGTAAAACGAGATAATATAGAGGTTGTAGCCATCAACGATTTGTTGGATGTGGAACACCTTGCCTATTTACTGGAATATGATTCTGTACATGGCCGGTTCGACGGTACTGTTTCAATAAAAGACGGCAATTTGATCGTTAATGGAAAAACCATCAGAATTACCGGGGAAAGGGATCCTAAAGTATTAAAATGGGATGAGGCAGGAGCAGAATATGTTGCCGAATGCACAGGTATTTTCACTACATTGGAAACTGCCCAATACCACATTGACGGAGGTGCCAAAAAAGTAGTTATCTCCGCGCCATCAAAAGATGCCCCTATGTTTGTTATGGGGGTGAACCATAAAGAAGTAAAAGCTTCAGACAAAATAGTTTCGAACGCATCCTGCACCACCAACTGTCTGGCTCCATTAGCCAAGGTTTTGAACGATAATTACGGGATCACAGAGGCTTTAATGACTACTGTACATGCTACCACCGCTACTCAGTTTACGGTTGATGGTCCGTCCAGAAAAGATTACAGAGGAGGCAGAAGTGCTTTGCTGAACATTATCCCTGCTTCAACCGGAGCAGCAAAAGCGGTAACCAAGGTTATTCCTGCTTTGGAAGGTAAACTTACCGGGATGGCATTTAGGGTGCCAACAGCAGACGTTTCTGTTGTTGACTTAACTGTGCGTCTGGAAAAGGAAACTTCTTATGAAGAGATTAAAAAAGCCTTTAAAAAGGCTTCTGAAGGAGAATTGAAAGGTATTTTAGGGTATACTGAAGAGGCGGTAGTCTCACAGGATTTTATTGGTGACGCACGTACCAGTATTTTTGATGCAGGAGCCGGAATTGAGTTGAATTCACGATTTTTCAAAGTTATTTCCTGGTATGATAATGAGGCAGGTTATTCTAATAAACTGTTAGACCTGGCCCAATATATTTCTACATTGTAATTAATTGATTTTTATAAGTAAGAATCCTCAAAATAAGCAAAGTTTTGCTTTCTTTGAGGATTCTTTATTAATGCCTGATTTATGATATTAATTGTTGACAGCGGAGCTACAAAGTCTGATTGGATTGCCTTAGACGATAAAGGAAAAGAATTGTTTATGACTCAAACTTTGGGTTTAAGCCCTGAAGTCCTGACAAGAGAGGTCATAGAAGACAGACTGGCCAATAATTTTGAGCTGTCTAAAAACAAGGATAAAGTTACCAGTCTCTATTTCTATGGTGCCGGTTGCGGGACCGATAGGATGAAAAATTTTCTAAAGGGTATATTTAAAACCTTTTTCCCTAACGCCAAGGCAGAGGTTAAGGAAGATACCTATGCAGCGATCTATTCAACAACAAAAATTGGACATCAGGGTATTGTCTGTATTTTAGGTACAGGATCAAATTGCAGTTATTACGACGGTCACCAATTATTTCAAAAGGTAATCTCTCTGGGGTATATCCCTATGGATGATGGAAGTGGAAATTTCTTTGGCAGGAAATTAATCAGGGATTACTATTTTCATAAAATGCCTCAGGCGCTGGGAATTAAATTTGATAAGGAGTATGATCTTGATCCGGATGTTATCAAAGAAAACCTTTACAAACAGCCAAATCCTAATACCTACCTGGCCACATTTGCCAGATTTCTTATTGAGAATAAGGATCATCCATACTGCAAGGGAGTTATAGACAAAGGCCTTCAGCAATTTGTCAATAATTATATCATGCAGTTTGAATTGGCCACTAAAGTACCCATTCATTTTGTGGGCAGTATAGCATATTTCCTGAAAGATGAATTAATAGCTGTTCTTGAAAGAAATGACCTGATAGTTGGGGTAATCCGGCAAAGGCCAATTGAAGGCCTGGTTGAATTTCACAAGGATACTATCTGACGGCGATCATCGAAATCTCTACATTTACAAATTTCGGAAGATTGGAGACCTCAACCGTCTCTCTTGCAGGAGCTGTTTCGGCATTGAAAAATGAGCCGTAAACTTCATTAATATCGGAAAAACATTTCATATCCTTAACAAAAATGGAGGCTTTGACTACCTGCTCAAAAGACATTTCGGCGGCTTCCAGAATGGCCTTTAGATTTTCCATGCACTGAAGCGTTTCCTTTTTAATATCGCCTTCAATTAACTTGCCGTTTAAAGGATCCAGGGGAATTTGTCCGGAAATATATAATGTGTTATTACTTAAAACTGCCTGGTTATAGGGGCCTATTGGGGCCGGGGCATTAGAGGTGTTAATTATTTTTTTCATGATTGTGAATTTTCCTTTGGCCAGTTAATCTAATCAAAAAAATTCATCAACACAGCAAGGTTTCTGAATTTTTATTGCAGAGATTACCTGGGACGTGGCTGACTTCTATTTTCCCATTTAAGATCCTTGAGAATGGAACTTTTAATCCCTATAAAAAAGTACCATCGTTCATAATCCCCAAATGGGGTCCAGTCAAAATTCAATTTAAAACTTTTCAAGTCGCGCCTGAACCTGAGCTGGGTAACGGTAAACCCCTGTCGTACAAAATCATAACCCGAAGACACACCGACTTCCCATCCCGGAGACAGGGTAATATTTCCCGAAAACATGAGTGAATTATTGGAAATTTCATTTTGCCTGTTCGTATTGCTATACGTGACGGCATATTGCACGCGAAGGTCCCATTCTATTTTATTCTGATATATGGGGTTCTCCTTATCAGTCTCATCTCTATCATCAAATCTGCTTTCATCAAAATTATTTGCTTTGCCAAAAAGATCATCGGTCCTACCCCCACTGGCCGCAACATAAGCATCACCCTCCGTGGGATATTCTTTCTGGTCCTTAACGGGTTGAAATTCTTTACTGCTTATGGAGTAACTTAAGTTACCCCTGGCGGAGGTAAGTCTGAATAAGCCCCCTCCATTATTAATGTTAAACGTATTTATACGGGTGCCATTATTGTCAATGGCATAAGGATCCAGATTGGCACCAAAGTTTATGGACATTTTATTGTTGAGAATATTGGTACCACCTGTTAAGCTTAATGGACTTAAATTCAGGGAATCGGCCTGAAAATTATAACCTGTAGACAAATTAAAACTATTTAGCAGCATAATTTTTTTCGGATCTACGGCAGTGGAATCCTTGTCTTTAACTTTGGCTTCCAGGGTATTGGCAAGAGAAAAGCTTAAGGCACTGGATTTCCCGCTTCTTGGTGCACCGTAAAGCGTATTTTGAAAGCGGGAATACTCTATGGTGTCCCCGTTAATTCCGTTTATATATTCGTCATAATATTGTTCAAAAGAAGGTGCCCATCCATAACTTACTGAGGGTCTCATAATGTGTCTTATAGCCTGTAACTTTTTATCCTCTCCAAAGTTAAAAGTCCCATATACAGTTGTGCCTATACTGCTGCTAAGACTATACTGATTAAAACGGTCAAAACCCTTTATAGAATCGGTAACCACTTTCCCAGTCTCGGTATCAAAACGCTTTTCGAATGTTTCCAGGGACCATACGTCTTCATATGTACCACCTGCACTAACACTAAAAAATTTGGCAACTTTAAAATTTGTACTTATTGGTATCCTGTGTCTTGCACCTACTTTAGCATTATCAAACATCTTGGAAGTTAAAAAATCTTCCGTATTGGTAGTAATACTGTTACGAGCATTCAGATCATATTGAAAATTTATGTTCTGTATAGCCCCTTTTTTTATGCCATCCCTCTTAGCAAAAGGAAAAATCCGTTCCAAACTTCCCTGGAATGTCGGAAGAGTTAAATCTACCGCATCGGTATTGGTGTTTTGATTATGAGTAGCGGTTAAACTTAAATTGACCATTGGATAGGCAGGCAATGTTTTAGAATAGGATATGGATGAAGACAAATTATTGATCTGCGTATTGGGTAAATTCTGCTGTAATAAAGAGTTTCTATAGTATTGGCTACTACCCAGGTTAACAGAGGCTGATAACCTTGAATTAGGATTAGCCTTTGAATCCTGAGAGTGTGAAATCTGAATATTGTAAATGGTCCCACGGCTGTAGTCATCAAATCCCTTTTGACTTGTTACCTGATTTTCATATCTAAAGTTAAAACTTCCCCTGTACTTATAGCGTTTGGAGTAAACAGATTGCGTTCTGAAACCATAGCTGCCGTTTGTATAAAGATCACCGGTAAGGGTGAGGTCTACAAAATCATTAATGGGCACATAATAACCAAGGTTTTGCAAAAAATAACCCCTGTCCGGGTCGTTTCCAAATGTAGGCATCATAATTCCAGCTGTTCTGCCGGAAGTCAGGGGAAAATATGCAAATGGCAAGGCAATAGGGGTTGGTACATCTGCTATATAAATATTACTAAATCCGGCAATAACCTTTTTCTTTGGGACAAACTTCGCCTTTCTCACGCGAATATAATAATCCGGGTTTATAGTGTCTTTGGATGTGGTGAGTTTGCCTTCACTTAAAAAGTAAACTGAATCATTTTCCTTTTTAGTAATTGAGGCATAAACCTTCATGGCATCGGAACCAAGTTGTCCTAAACCCGCTTGTTGTTCTGTTCTGGAATTCCAAATCAGGGCTTTTTGTGTGTCAAAATTAAATCGAATTGAATCTGGAATAACCACGTTTTCTCCTTGTTTAAAATAAGGCACCTGCGAATAATTGCCCAGTGAATCTTTTATACGACCGGCATATACTTCATTTTTTATGTAATCCATTATTATGATACCGGCTTTTAATTCCGTATCCTGATAATAAATCTCGGCTTCATTATACAGGTAAATTTTTTGATCTTTTTGACTTAATTTAACATAATCCTTCGCTTTATATTTAATTTTATCCGATAGTAAACCTGGTTTGCCATTCAGACTATCTGTCTGCATAGAATCCGTCAAAACTGTATCTATTACTGCAGGCGCCGGCATTAGAGGAGCGTAAATGGTATCTCCAACCGCTTTAATGGGCAGCGGCATCACCAGATCTTCCTGTGCAGACAGGCGAATAATGCTAGTAATAAGCAGCAATAAGAAAAGTAGAGAATGTTTGTTTGATTGCAAAGCGATAAATCCTATTTTTGTAACGGTAAGGCTTCGGTTTTGGTAGTCAAACTTACATATATTTTTTGGTCTGCTTGTAGCACATTACAATAAATTTAACCATGGCAAATGCTGAGTAAATCCTTTAGGCAGATGTAATAAGATAATTGTAATTTTGATTTGTGATAGGAATAAATATTAAAGAGTTTTACCTTAGGAAAAGATATAAGGCATTTACAATTGTTCCATTTCTTTAAAATATAACTTAAAAATAGATGAAATTAAATAGGTTTTTTCATATTCTGCTTGCAGTAATAATCTTCTTTCTTTACTCATTTGATAAAAAGGAGTCAAATCCGGAAAATGATCCATTTATTGTTGTTTTAGATGCAGGCCACGGCGGTCATGATCCGGGAAATTTGGGGAATGGTTATATGGAAAAGAATATTGCCCTAAGCATTGTATTGAATATTGGAAACATGTTAGCATCCAACCCGGACATAAAGGTAATATATACAAGAAAGGATGACACGTTTGTAGATTTATATGTTAGGGGAGAAATCGCAAATAAGGCAAATGCAGACCTTTTTGTGTCTGTGCATTGTGATTCACATACTTCGGACGCCAATGGAGCCGGAACATTTGTATTGGGATTACATGCTAACAAACAGAATTTTGAAATAGCAAAAAAGGAAAACTCGGTTATATATCTGGAAGACAATTATGAATCCCGCTATGCCGGTTACGATATTAATTCGCCGGAATCTGTAATTGGCCTTACAATTATGCAGGAAGAATTTCTGGATCAAAGCATATTGCTCGCAAAAATGATGCAGGATAATTTTTCCGGTAATTTAAGCAGAAATGACAGAAAGGTTAAACAGGCTGGCTTTATTGTGCTTCACCAGACTTTTATGCCCAGTGTTCTAATAGAAACCGGATTTCTCACTAATAAGTCGGAAGGGTTATACCTCAACTCCAAAAAGGGGCAGGAAGAGATGGGCAAAGCAATTGCCGATGCCATCATTAATTATAAAAACAACACCAGAATTAATCTGGAGGATGCGGCTTCCAATAAAGCAATTGTTAAAACAACAGAGCCCGAAGAGATTCCTGCTTCCAATGAAGAAATAGTTACAACAAAGCCTGAAGAGATTCCTGCTACTGAGATTAAGGAAACTGTTAAGCCAGAGGTGATAACTGCCGTGGCGATTAAAGAGGATGCAGCCAAAAAAGAGATTAAAGAGCCAATTGCAATTGACACTTCTGATCAACCTTTAGTGGAATCGGCAGAATCTGCGGCGGACAAACCAACGGAAGTTTTACTAAAAGAAGGGGACCAACCGCTTGCCAAAAAGGAAATCGTTCAGGAAGAAGCTGTGGAAAAGCCGGTTAATAAAGCCAAAGAACCTGTTGCAATGGCGGTTATAGAAGAGAAAAAAGAAGAAGAGGTAAAGAAGGAGGAGGTAAAAGAGGTAGAGAAGGAGGAGGCTGTTTCAGAAACTGATATAATATTCAAAGTCCAATTACTGGCCAGTTCCAGGGTTTTACCTTTGCGCTCTGAAGATTTTAATGGATTGAGTTCTCTTTCTACGGAACGCTATGAGAACTTAATCAGATATATGTATGGAAAAACCAATTCTTATGCTCAGGCAAAATTATATAAGGCCAATGCCGATGCCAAGGGATACGCCTCTTCCTTTATAGTCGCTTATAAAGATGGAAAAAGAATACCGGTGCCCGAGGCCTTGAAATACGTATCGCAATAATGACAGGTCTTCTAAAAATTATTTCTAATTTTGTTTGTAATTTAAATCTGTCCATTTGAAGCTATCCAGGGAAATTAAAACAGGAATAATCGTTGTAGGAGGTATTTTGCTGTTTATCATGGGCTTCAGTTTTCTTAAATCAACACCTATATTTAATAATAGTAAGACTTTTTACGCGGTTTATAAACACGTTGGGGGTTTACAGCCCGGGACCCAGGTATCCATTAATGGATTTAATGTGGGAAATGTGAATAATATTACCTTTAAAAATAGAAGTGGTGACCTTCTAGTTACTTTTTCAGTTGACAGCAATTTTGAATTTTCAAAAAATAGTACAGCAGAGCTTTATGATACTGGAATTATAGGAGGGAAAGGAATTCAAATTAACCCGGTTTTTGACGGGGCTCCGTTTGCACAATCCGGGGATACTCTGTTATCAAATATTAAACCTGGCCTTACAGATTTGTTGCAACAAAAATTAGCACCGTTGCAAACCAAAATTGAGCTTGCAGTTTCCAATGCAGATTCTTTGTTAATAAATTTTAATGAAGTGCTGGATGAAGAGACAAAAAGGAGCTTACGGGAAAGTATCAAGGGATTAAATGTTACCGTTCAAAGTTTTCAGTCGAGCGCTGCCACCCTAAACACCTTATTAACAGATAATAAAACTAAACTGGACAGTTCCATTACCAATATTAATACAATTACCACGAATTTTTCAGTACTCTCAGATTCCATTGCACAGGTAGGTCTGACCAACACTATTAGGAATTTGGAGGCTACGATAAGTAATTTGGATAAAATGCTGGCCAAAATTGAACAAGGAGACGGTACACTTGGCAAATTGGTTAATGATGAGGAGTTGTATCACAATTTAACCGAGGCTTCCAAAGAATTAGACTTGCTTCTTCAGGATTTTCGCTTAAATCCAAAGCGCTATGTGAATGTATCGGTTTTTGGGAAAAAGCAAAAAGAATATGAGATTCCCGAAAATGATCCTGCAACAAATAAACCTAATGAATAGATGCAGTATCTCTCAACTATCCTTTTCCTATTTGTTTTAATTGCCGGAATTGGTTATTTCGCCAGGAACGTAAAGAAACTTATCAGGAATATCAACCTTGGCAGAGGTGAAATGCCCGGTGATGACAAACCACAGCGCATAAAGAATATGGCCCGAATTGCTTTGGGTCAAACCAAGATGGTGGTAAGGCCCATAGCTGGCATATTGCATGTTATTGTCTACCTCGGTTTTATAATTATAAATATTGAAGTCCTTGAGATCATTATTGATGGTATTTTTGGAACCCATAGAGTTTTTGCGCCGCTTGGAAGTATTTACAACGTGCTTATAGCCTCCTTTGAAGTGCTTGCGCTTTTAGTTATTCTGGCGGTAATAATATTTTGGTTAAGGAGAAACTTCATTAGGATAAAGCGATTTATTAAGCCAGAAATGAAGGGTTGGCCAAAAATGGATGCAAATCTTATTTTGTATATAGAACTGGTGTTAATGGCTTTATTCCTTACCATGAATGCCGCAGATTACCAACTTCAGCTTCTGGATACCCCACATTATACAAAAGCAGGTCTTTTTCCTGTCAGTCAATTTATTGCTTCAATTTTTGATGGGCTATCTGCAAATAATTTAATATTTATAGAACGCTCAGCCTGGTGGTTTCATATTATAGGAATATTGGCTTTCCTGAATTATTTGTATTATTCAAAACATCTGCACATATTACTGGCATTTCCAAATACCTATTATGGAAAACTTACCGCTGCGGGACAGTTTCCCAATCTGGAGGCGGTGACAAAAGAAGTTAAATTGATGATGGATCCTTCGGCAGATCCATTTGCAGTGCCGGCAGAAGATGCACTTCCCCCGGATAAATTTGGAGCTTCTGATGTCATGGATCTGAGTAAAGTGCAGCTACTGAATGCCTATACCTGTACAGAATGCGGAAGGTGTACCAGTGAATGCCCGGCAAACCTGACCGGCAAGAAATTGTCTCCAAGGAAGATAATGATGGATACCCGTGACAGGCTGGAAGAAGTTGGTGCAAATATGGATATCAGTAAAGGCAATTTGGTTGAAGACGGCAAACAATTGTTAGGGGATTATATAACCCCCGAAGAAATATGGGCCTGTACTTCCTGTAACGCATGTGTGGAAGCTTGTCCGGTAAGCATAGATCCATTATCGATCATAATGAGCATGAGGCAGTATCTGGTCATGGAACAATCAGCTGCGCCAACAGAACTCAATGTTATGATGGGGAATATAGAAAATAACGGAGCACCCTGGCCGTTTAATCAGATGGACAGGCTAAATTGGGTCGATGAATCTTAAAAAGCATAATAAACAATATTATGAATGAGGAGTTGAAAGTACCAACCATGGCAGAGCTTTTTGCTGCGGGCAAGGAACCGGAAGTTTTATTTTGGGTAGGTTGTGCCGGTAGTTTTGATGACCGGGCTAAAAGGATTACCAGGGCTTTTGTGAAAATACTTCAGAAGGCAAATGTGAGTTTTGCTGTACTTGGAACGGAAGAAAGCTGTTCAGGTGATCCGGCAAAACGCGCGGGGAATGAGTTTCTTTTTCAAATGCAGGCGGTGACCAATATTGAAGTAATGAATGCCTATGGTGTCAAGAGTATTGTGACTGCATGCCCCCATTGTTTTAATACCATTAAAAATGAATATCCCGGTCTGGGAGGAGATTATCAGGTCGTGCACCATACCCAGTTTATTAATAAGTTATTGGAAGATGGTAGAATTGCCCTGGAAGGTGGGAGTTATAAAGGCAAGCGTATTACCTTTCATGATCCGTGTTATCTGGGAAGGGCAAATAATGTATATGAAGCACCTAGAAATATAATTCGAAAACTAGACGCCGAACTGGTAGAAATGAAGAATTGCAGGAAAAAGGGCCTGTGTTGTGGAGCAGGAGGCGCACAGATGTTTAAAGAATCCGAGAAAGGGGATAAGGATGTGAACATTGAACGCACAGAGCAGGCTATGGAAACTCAGGCAGAAATTATAGCCGCGGCCTGTCCGTTTTGCAATACAATGATGACTGATGGCGTAAAAGGCAAGAATAAAGAAGCTTCTTTAAAGGTAATGGATATAGCTGAGTTGATAGCCAGTGCGGAGGATCTTTAATCAGTTTAAAGAACTGTTTAAATTAAGTATAATTGCAATTAACATGAAAAAGAAATAATGCTTGTAAATTTTGAATCATTACCGGAAACCGCAAGAGTCTGGATTTACCAGGCTAACAGAAGTTTTTCGGAACAGGAACTTGAGGAGATAACTGCCGCTTTGGACAGATTTATTTCAGAATGGACTGCTCATGGGAGCGACCTGAAGGCAGCCTATGAAATTAAATATAAGCGTTTCATTATAATTGCTTTGGATCAGAGTTTTGCCTCTGCATCGGGCTGTTCTATTGATGCTTCTGTGCATTTCATCCAACAGCTCGAAAAGCAATATGGTATTGATTTATTGGACAAGATGAATGTTTCCTATAAACAAGGCATGCATATTGCATATAAGAAATTGGAAGATTTTAAGAAAATGGCTAAGGACAAGGCAGTATCTATGAACACTATTGTTTTTAACAACTTGGTCACCAATAAATATGAATATGTGAATCATTGGGAGGTCCCGGCATCTGAAAGTTGGCATAGCCGTTTTTTATGATATTTTATATAGCCTGATTAGACCTTTTTTGGTGTTCACTTACCCCACTACGACTAGATTAATCGACAAAATGCAATATTTATTTCTGTTTTAAGTTAGTACCTTGAACAAATTATTTATGGGGAAATACCTACTTTCTTTTCTGTTATTTGCTGTGTTACTGGTTGCCCGGGGTCAATATGCACCTCTGGTGACTGCAGATACTTTGTCCCAGATTGAGTGGGTCAATGCGAGGTATGTAGATATGTCCCTGGAAGAAAGGATTGGACAATTGTTTATGGTAATGGCTGCCTCAGAAGGAGATAAAGCTACACATGAAGAAATTAAGGGATTAATAAGGGATCACAATATAGGGGGATTGATTTTCTCAAAAGGAGGCCCCTTGCGTCAGGCTAAACTCACCAATGAATACCAGGCCCTTTCTAAAATACCTCTTCTGATAGGAATGGATGCTGAATGGGGCTTAGCCATGCGGCTGGATTCCACGTATGCATTTCCCTGGAACATGACCCTGGGTGCAATAGCAGATACCGCAATTGTTTCAAGAGTAGGTAATCAAATAGGAAAACATGCCAAAAGACTTGGGGTGCATATTAATTTCGCCCCGGATATCGACATAAATATTGATCCCAGGAATCCAATTATTGGGAATCGTTCTTTTGGTGAAGACAGGGAGAACGTGGCCATAAAGGGCATTGCATTTATGAACGGTATGGAAAGTGCCGGGGTGCTGTCAAGTGGGAAACATTTTCCCGGTCATGGAGACACATTTGTGGATTCCCATAAATCACTGCCTACTCTGGATTTTACAAGGCAACGATTGGATAGTATTGAGCTCTATCCTTATAAAAAGCTCATCAATGCTGGGCTCAGCAGCGTAATGGTTGCCCATTTAAATGTTCCGGTACTGGAAGCCGAAAACAAGCGCCCTTCATCGCTATCCAAGAATATAATTACCAATTTGCTTAAAAACGAATTGCAATTTGAAGGACTGGTATTTACAGATGCTTTGAATATGAAGGGGGTCTCGGATTTCGCCAGTAACGGGATAACAGAATTGGAGGCATTTTTATCGGGTAATGATATTTTACTTATGCCTAAGGATTTTATAAAAAGCAAAGATACTTTCTTAAAGGCCTATCAGAAAGGTTTGATATCTGAACAGCGACTGGCATATTCTGTCAAAAAAATATTAATGGCTAAATATAAGGCGGGCTTACATCAATATGAACCAGTGGATACCAATAACCTTTTTGATGATCTGAATAGCCCTGAAAATGATGTAATCTATGAAGAAGCACTAGAGAATGCAATTACAGTAATTGGCGATAAGTTGAATCTTATTGGCATCAAAAAACTTGAAAACAAGAAAATTGCCTATGTCAAATTTGGTGATGGTGTAAATTCCCCTTTTTTGGAGACCTTAAATAAATACGCAGAGGTAACGCAGGTGAATGCGAAGGATATTGCCACCATGAAAAAGAAGCTCTTTGATTTCAATCTGGTCATTATAGGGCTCCATATGAGTAATGAAAGCCCCTGGAAACCCTATAAATTTTCTCAGCAAGAACTTTTTTGGCTTCAGGAAATTTCCAGGCAACGGACATCCAACGTTATACTAACTGTATTTGCCAAACCATATGCGCTATTGGATGTTACATCCTTTATGGATATAGACGGGATAGTTATGGCGTATCAGAATAGTGAAATAGCACAGCAGAAAGCAGCCGAAGTACTGTTCGGGGCTATCCCAGCAAAGGGCGTGCTACCTGTTACGGTGGCCCCAGAGTTTCCTGTGAATACTTCGGTTAAAACAGAATCCTTACAGCGTTTGGGATACAGCATACCCGAAAGGGTAGGAATGAATTCCTCAAAACTTGCAGAGGTTGATCGCTTAGTTCAAAATGGGTTGGATTCCTTAATGTTTCCCGGGGCTCAGGTTCTTATTGCAAGAAAGGGTAAGGTGATTTATAATAAGGCTTTTGGAAAGCCTACTTATGACTCTGAAGTTCAGCTAACCACAAATGACCTCTACGACCTGGCCTCGCTAACAAAAATACTTTCCACTCTTCCTGCAGTTATGAAGATGGAAGAGGATGGTAAAATTGCCTTAAATGATACTTTTCAGGATTTAATACCGGAATATGCAGATACGGAACTTAAGGATGTAACAGTGCTGAAAGCTTTAAGTCATTATGGAAGGCTTCCATCCTGGATAGCATTCTACCTGGAGACTTTAAATACTAAAAGAAAGCCTTCTCCGGAATTCTATAGAAGCAATCCTTCGGATGGCTTCTCCATTAAGGTCACGGACAAGATGTATCTCAAAGATTCGTACAAGGATTCCATTTACAATAGAATAGGCAGGCAACATCTTAAGTCCAACAGGTATCGGTATAGCGATGTTCCTTATTATATATTTAAAAAGTACATTGAGGAAACCTATGATGCCGGTTTGGATGATTTAATGGATAATTTCCTGTATAAACCTATAGGAGCCAACCATATGACCTATAATCCCTTAGAAAAATTCCCTATAAATATGATTGTTCCGTCTGAAGTAGATACCTATTACAGATACCAGACTGTCCAGGGTTACGTCCATGATATGGGAGCGGCTATGCAAGGCGGAGTGGGGGGGCACGCGGGCTTGTTCAGCAATGCCAATGATGTGGCAAAAATTATGCAAATGTACCTGCAGGGAGGTTATTATGGGGGAGACCGGTTTTTAGATGCCCGGACCATAGAAAAATTCAATAAGTGCTATTTCTGCGATAAACTTGTACGAAGAGGTGTGGGATTTGATAAACCGCAACTCGAGGATAAAGGTCCAACATGTGGTTGTGTGTCCAGAAAGAGCTTTGGGCATAGTGGTTTCACCGGGACTTTTACCTGGGCAGATCCGGAAGAAGAAATTATTTACGTTTTTCTTTCCAACAGAACTTATCCCTCCTCCACAAACAGGCTATTGGTGAAATCGGAGCTTAGGACAAGGATCCAAAAGGCAATTTATGATTCTCTTATCAATTAAGCAGGGAATTAAATATTAGATTTGTATCTAAGAAGTGGTGTATGTTTTTATTTATCTCTTAAGGTTTTAACGTACAGCA
>Ga0316195_10000075_pt1 | contig 29378 bp, 33 predicted proteins | sample Phised1_MG_FD_204937 | JGI IMG/M metagenome (GOLD analysis project Ga0316195, IMG submission 204937) | Coastal sediment microbial communities from Maine, United States - Phippsburg sediment 1 | ecosystem: Environmental > Aquatic > Marine > Coastal > Sediment | place: USA: Maine | collected...
GTGCCGTGCGACCTCGTCGGCCAGGGCCTGCACGGCGGCCTCGTCCGCGGCTTCATCCAGAGCCTCGCGCCAGGCCATCTGCTGGGCCAGGAAGGCCGGCGGCATCGCGGTGTTGCGCTCGGCATCTATCGGTGCTCCGCGACGCTCGCAGAGGTAGGCGGCACGCTGAAGGGGATCCTTCAAGCGCCGGTAGGCCTGGTTGACGCGCACCGCCCACTGCATCGCGATGCGTTGCGCCGCCGCACCGTCCGATGCAAAGCGGTCCGGGTGCACCTCGGCCTGCAGATCGCGCCAGCGCTGGTCCAGAAGCGCGGCATCCAGCGCGAAACCCTCGCGCAGACCAAACAACGTGAAGTCGTCGTCGTCGAGCTTCATGGCACCAGACGCTTTTCGAGGAACAGCGACAGGCCGTTGTCCGGGTAGCCGGCGAAAGCGGCCCGCGACCGGTAGCCGAAACGCTGATACATGCGCACCGCCTCGGTCTGCTCGCCGCCGGTCTCGAGCAGCGCGAAACGCTGGCCCTCGGCGCGCAATGCATCTTCAAGCCGGGCGAGCAAGGCTGAGCCGACGCCCTGCCCCCTCGCCGCCGGATCGACCATCATGCGCTTGATCTCGCCATAGGCCTCGCCCGCGGTGGCGGCTTCCCCGGGCATCAGGCGCACCGCGGCGCAACCGACGACGCGGCCGCCGCGTCTTGCAACCAAGAAGCGCACCGAGGGCGCCAACAGGTCGTCCAGTGCGAGGATGTGGTTGTCCTGCGGCGCATACAGGCAGCCGAGGTAGTCGTCCAGCGCCGCCAGCAGCGCACGCACAGCCGGCTGGTCGGCGCGCTCGGCTTGGATCACGAGGCTTTCACGGCGTGGCGGCGCAGCGGCCATGGCCGTGGTTTGCATGGTGGTCATGGCGCGTGGGATGGGCTCGCCGCGCCTTGCGGCGCGAGCCGCGGCGTTCGGCGCTGGCAGGGCTTCAGACGCGGAAGGATTCGCCGCAGCCGCAGCGGTCCTTCTCGCGAGGGTTGTGGAACTTGAAACCTTCGTTGAGGCCCTCGCGCACGAAGTCGAGTTCGGTGCCATCGAGGTACGGAAAGCTCTTCGGGTCGATCAGCACCTTCACGCCATGGCCCTCGAAGACCATGTCCTCGGGCGCGATCTCGTCGGCGTACTCGAGCTTGTAGGCCAGGCCCGAGCAGCCGGTGGTCTTGACGCCCAGGCGCACGCCCACGCCCTTGCCGCGCTTGCCGATGTAGCGCGAGACGTGGCGAGCCGCCGCTTCGGTCAGGGTCACCGGCATGTTCAGTGCGCCTGCTCGCTGCTCTCGGCCCGGCCATGCTTGGCCTTGTAGTCCTGCACCGCGGCCTTGATGGCGTCCTCGGCGAGGATCGAGCAGTGGATCTTCACCGGCGGCAGCGCCAACTCCTGCGCGATCTGCGTGTTCTTGATGTCCATCGCCTGGTCGAGCGTCTTGCCCTTGACCCACTCGGTGACCAGCGACGACGAGGCGATCGCGGAGCCGCAGCCATAGGTCTTGAAACGCGCGTCCTCGATCAGCCCTGTCGCCGGGTTGACACGGATCTGCAGTTTCATGACGTCACCGCAGGCCGGAGCACCGACCATGCCGGTGCCAACACTCTCGTCACCCTTGTCGAACGAGCCCACATTGCGCGGGTTCTCGTAGTGTTCGACGACCTTTTCGCTGTATGCCATGTCAGTTCTCCTGGTTCAATGTGCAGCCCACTGGATGGTGCTGATGTCGATGCCGTCCTTGTACATCTCCCACAACGGCGACAAATCGCGCAGCTTGGCCACCTGCTCGCGCAGCGTCCTGATTGCGTAGTCGATCTCGGCCTCGGTGGTGAAGCGGCCGATGGTCATGCGCAGGCTGCTGTGCGCCAGCTCATCGCTGCGCCCCAGCGCGCGCAGCACGTAGCTCGGCTCAAGGCTGGCCGAGGTGCAGGCCGAGCCCGAGGACACCGCCAGGCCCTTGACGCCCATGATCAGCGATTCTCCTTCCACGAAGTTGAAGGAGACATTCAGGTTGTGCGGAACGCGCCGTTCCGTGTCACCGTTGATGAACACCTGCTCGATGTCCGACAGCCCGCGCAGCAGCCGCTGCTGCAGCATGCGGATGCGCTCGCGCTCGGCACCCATCTCGGCGCGGGCGATGGCGAAGGCGGTACCCATGCCGACGATCTGGTGCGTCGGCAGCGTGCCCGAGCGCATGCCGCGTTCGTGCCCGCCGCCGTGCATTTGCGCCTCGATGCGCACGCGCGGCTTGCGCCGCACGTACAGCGCGCCGACGCCCTTCGGGCCGTAGGTCTTGTGCGAGGCCAGGCTCATCAGGTCAACCGGCAACTGCGCCAGGTCGATGTCCACCTTGCCGGTGGCCTGCGCGGCGTCAACATGGAAGATGATGCCTCGCTCGCGGCACATCTTGCCAATGGCGACGATGTCCTGGATCACGCCGATCTCGTTGTTGACCAGCATCACCGAAACGAGGATGGTGTCCTTGCGCAGGCTCTGCTCGAACTTGTCGAGGTCGAGCAGGCCGTTTTCCTGCACCTCGAGATAGGTGGCCTCGAAACCCTGGCGTTCGAGTTCGCGCACGGTGTCGAGCACCGCCTTGTGCTCGGTCTTCACCGTGACGATGTGCTTGCCGCGCGACTGGTAGAAGTGCGCCGCGCCCTTCAGCGCCAGGTTGATCGACTCGGTCGCCCCGCTGGTCCAGACGATTTCACGCGGATCGGCACCCACCAGTTCGGCCACCTGCACACGTGACTTCTCCACCGCTTCCTCGGCCTCCCAGCCCCACGCGTGGCTGCGCGAGGCCGGATTGCCGAAGTGCTCGCGCAGCCAGGGCACCATTGCATCGACAACGCGCGGGTCGCAAGGCGTCGTGGCGCCGTAATCCAGGTAGATCGGGAAGTGCGGGGTCATGGGTGCTTGGTTCTTGTGTTGCAGGGTCGGGTACGGGTCACTTGGACAACGCGCTGCCTAGGGCAAAGACCGAGTTGGGCGCTGTGATCTTGATCGGCCGCACCACTGGCTGCGACGAGATGGCGCGCTTGACCGGTGCATCCTGGATCGACACGCCCTTGGCCAGTTGCTCATCGACCAGTTTCTTCAGCGAGATCGAATCGAGGTATTCGATCATCTTCGCGTTCAGGCTGGCCCAGAGGTCATGCGTCATGCAGCGGCCCGTGTCGTCGCCCATGCAGTTCTCCTTGCCACCGCAGCCGGTGGCATCGATGGGCTCGTCCACCGCGACGATGATGTCGGCCACGGTAATCTCGCCCGCGCCGCGTCCCAGCGAGTAGCCGCCGCCGGGGCCGCGGGTGCTTTCCACCAGTTCGTGGCGGCGCAGCTTGCCGAACAACTGCTCCAGGTAGGACAGCGAAATCTGCTGACGCTGGCTGATCGCGGCCAGCGCCACTGGCCCGGCATGCGAGCGCAGGCCCAGGTCGATCATCGCGGTGACGGCAAAACGGCCCTTGGTAGTCAAACGCATTCGAATCTCCAATCAGCCTTGCGGCACTACAGCGAAGGTGGCGTTCAGGTCCGGAGCAGAACAACACCACCCTCGCGGATGCCGGCAACAACGCCGGGTTAACCCTTGACTGTTCCCTACTAGTTCAGTCAAGTATATCCGAACCCGAGTAGTTCGGTCGAGTTTGAACCGAAGAGTTCCATTGCGACTGCTCAGGCCGCGTTTTGTCCCGGCGCGCCTGCGCCAAGCGGCAAATCGTGCCCGGCAGCGCCAAAAGCCTGCTCGCGCAACAGGGCAAGCTGATCACGCAACCGCGCCGCCTGCTCGAACTCCAGGTTGCGCGCGTGCTCGAGCATCTGCCTTTCCAGCAGCTTGATGCGCTTGCCCAGGTCTTTCTCGCTCAGCGACTCAATCTCGGCCGCCGCCTGCGCCGCCTTCAGATCGTCCTTGGCGCTCTTGTCCGAGACCACCCCGTCGATCATCTCTCGCACCTGCTTGCTGATGCTGCGCGGCGTGATGCCTTCGGCCAGGTTGTGCGCAGTCTGTCTGGTGCGGCGCCGTTCGGTCTCGTCGATCGCCCGACGCATCGAGTCGGTGATCTTGTCGGCGTAGAGGATGGCGCGGCCGTTCAGGTGGCGTGCGGCCCGGCCGATGGTCTGGATCAAGGAGCGCTCGGAGCGCAGGAAGCCCTCCTTGTCAGCGTCGAGGATGGCCACCAGCGACACCTCTGGAATGTCCAGCCCCTCGCGCAGCAGGTTGATGCCGACGAGCACGTCGAACACGCCCAGGCGAAGGTCGCGGATGATCTCCACGCGCTCGACCGTATCGACATCCGAGTGCAGGTAGCGCACCTTGACGCCGTTGTCCGCCAGGTAGTCGCTCAGTTGTTCGGCCATGCGCTTGGTCAGCGTGGTGATCAACACGCGCTCGTTCCGTTCGACCCGGCTGCGGATCTCCTGCAGCACGTCGTCCACCTGATGCATCGCGGGGCGCACCTCGACCTCCGGATCGACCAGCCCCGTCGGCCGCACCAGTTGCTCCACCACCTGCCCCGCATGGTCGTGCTCGTAGGGTCCCGGCGTGGCCGAGACGAACACGGCCTGGCGCATCTTGGTCTCGAACTCGTCGAACTTCAGCGGCCGGTTGTCCAGCGCGCTGGGCAGGCGAAAGCCATATTCGACCAGTGTGGTCTTGCGCGCGCGGTCGCCGTTGAACATGCCGCCGAGCTGGCCGATCAGCACATGGCTTTCGTCCAGGAACATCACCGTGTCCGACGGCAGGTAGTCGACCAGCGTCGGTGGCGGCTCGCCCGGCGCCGCGCCCGACAGGTGCCGTGTGTAGTTCTCGATGCCCTTGCAGTGGCCCACCTCCTGCAGCATCTCCAGGTCGAAGCGGGTGCGCTGCTCCAGGCGCTGCGCCTCGACCAGCTTGCCCGCCTTGACCAACTCGTCCAGCCGATCGCGCAGCTCGGCCTTGATGGTCTCGATGGCCGCAACCACACGCTCGCGCGGCGTCACGTAGTGGCTCGACGGATAGACGGTGAAGCGCGGGATCTTCTGCCGGATGCGCCCGGTCAGCGGGTCCATCAGCTGCAGCGACTCGACCTCGTCATCGAACAGCTCGATGCGGATCGCAAGTTCCGAGTGTTCCGCCGGGAAGACGTCGATGGTGCCGCCGCGCACGCGGAAGGTGCCTCGCGAGAAGTCGGTCTCGTTGCGCTGGTACTGCATGCGGATCAGCTGCGCGATGACGTCGCGCTGGCCCATCTTGTCGCCGACGCGCAGCGTCATCACCATCTTGTGATAGTCCTGCGGCGAGCCGATGCCATAGATCGCGCTGACGCTGGCGACGATGATCACATCGCGCCGCTCGAGCAGGCTCTTCGTCGCGCTCAGCCGCATCTGCTCGATGTGCTCGTTGATCGAACTGTCCTTCTCGATGAACAGGTCGCGCTGCGGGACATAGGCCTCGGGCTGGAAGTAGTCGTAGTAGCTGACGAAGTACTCGACCGCGTTCTTCGGGAAGAACTCGCGGAACTCGCTGTACAGCTGGGCGGCCAGCGTCTTGTTCGGCGCGAACACGATCGCCGGGCGCCCCAAGCGCGCGATGACGTTGGCCATCGTGAAGGTCTTGCCCGAGCCGGTCACCCCGAGCAGCGTCTGGAAGCTCAACCCGTCGTCGATGCCGGCCACCAGCTGTGAGATCGCCTGCGGCTGGTCGCCGGCCGGCGCATAGGGCTGGAACAGGCGAAACGGCGAGCCGGGAAAGGCAACGAACTCGCCCTGCGCCGCAGCCGCTGCCGTTTCCACCTCGGACAGCTCGATCATCTGTGACCTCCCTCTAGAATCAACAGCTGTTTCGCAGCCGCACAAACCGTACAGGTTAGCGCAGGCCCCAACGATGCGCTGCGCGGACCCTGACTCCTGCCGAAAGCCCCTCACCATGTCGCTTTTCTCATCCGTCGAAATGGCCCCGCGCGACCCGATCCTGGGCATGACCGAACAATTCAACGCCGATCCGAACCCGGCCAAGGTCAACCTCGGTGTCGGCGTGTACTTCGACGAAAACGGCAAGCTGCCGATCCTGCAGTGCGTGCTGGCGGCGGAGAAGCAATTGGCCGATGCGCCCAAGCCGCGGGGCTATCTGCCGATCGATGGCCTGGCTGCCTATGACCGCGCGGTACAGGAGTTGGTCTTCGGTGCGGACAGCCCCGCGCTGCGAGAGGGGCGCATCGCCACGGTGCAGACGCTCGGCGGCACGGGCGGGCTGAAGGTCGGCGCGGACTTCCTGCAGCGGCTGCAACCGGCTGCGCGGGTGCTGCTCAGCGATCCCAGCTGGGAAAACCATCGTGCGCTGTTCATGCAGGCCGGTTTTGCCGTGGACACCTATCCCTACTATGACGCGCAGACGCGCGGCGTGCGCTTCGACGCGATGCTGGCCGCACTGCAGGCCGCACAGGCCGGCACGATCGTGGTGCTGCACGCCTGCTGCCACAACCCCACCGGATGCGATCTCGATGCGGCACAGTGGGCTCAGGTGGTGCGTGTGATGCACTCGCGCGGCCTGGTGCCCTTCCTCGACATGGCCTACCAGGGCTTCGGCGACGGCATCGACGAGGATGGCGCAGCAGTGCAGCATTTCCTGCGCTCGGGCATGGACTTCCTCGTCGCGACCTCGTTCTCGAAGAGCTTCTCGCTGTATGGCGAGCGCGTCGGCGCGCTGAGCGTCGTCTGCGAGAGCAAGGACGAGGCCGCGCGTGTGCTGTCGCGGCTGAAGGTGCTGATCCGTGGCAACTACTCCAACCCGCCGACGCATGGCGCGACGGTGGTGGCCACGGTGCTGACCACGCCAGAGCTGCGCCGTCAGTGGGAAGCGGAACTGGCCGGCATGCGCGGGCGCATCCGCGCCATGCGCAAGGCCCTGGTGCAACGCCTCGCGGCGTCCGGCATCGAGCGCGACATGGCGTTCATCCTGCGCCAGAAAGGCATGTTCAGCTACTCAGGGCTCGACGCGGCGCAGATGCAACGCCTGCGCAGCGAGTTCGGCGTGTACGGCATCGATTCGGGTCGCATCTGCGTTGCCGCGCTGAACGAGCGCAACCTCGGCCCGGTGGTCGCCGCAATCGCAAAAGTGCTTTGACGGAACCTGCGCTGTCGCCAGGGTGACGCCGATGGGCTGATGTGTGTCAAGCAGGCGGCTATGGCATCGGTGTTTTCCAGCAATCGCCCCGTGTGCCGTGGCACACGATGGTCAATCGGAACATAATTGCTGCAGCGCACCAAAATTGGCGGCATGGTCGATAGAGCCCAGCCGCTGTGAGGGTGCACCCTATGGACACGAACAAGCAGAAGGACCGAAGCGATGCTGTACCAGTGGTATGAAACGCAACGGGCGCTGATGGCGCCTTTCTCCGAGTTCGCCAGCGCCTCCGCCAAGTTGTACAACCACCCGCTGTCGCCCTATGCCCACACGCCGCTGGCGCAGCGCATCTCGGCCGGACTGGATCTGATGCACCGGTTGGCGAAGGACTACGAGAAGCCGCCCTTCAACATCAACACCGCCACGGTCGAAGGCGTCGAGGTGGCCGTGCAGCAGCAGACTGCCCTCACCAAGCCCTTCTGCCGACTGCTGCGCTTCAAGCGCTTCACCGACAACCCCGTGGCACTGGAGGTGATGAAGAATCAGCCGACAGTGCTGGTGGTCGCACCGCTGTCCGGCCACCACTCGACGCTGCTGCGCGACACCGTGCGCAGCCTGCTGCATGACCACAAGGTGTTCATCACCGACTGGACCGACGCACGCATGGTGCCGGCCGATCAGGGCCCCTTCGGCCTGGACGACTACGTGCGCTACGTGCAGGAATTCATCCGCCACGTCGGACCGCGCGTGCACGTGATTTCGGTGTGCCAGCCGACGGTGCCGGTACTGGCCGCGGTGTCGCTGATGGCCAGCGATGGCGAGACGACACCGCTGACGATGACGATGATGGGCGGGCCGATCGACGCGCGAAAGAGCCCCACGGCCGTAAACGACCTGGCCGTCAAGAAGAGCCATGCGTGGTTCGAGAACAGCGTGATCTATCGCGTGCCGCAGAACTTCCCGGGCGCCGGGAGGCGCGTCTATCCAGGCTTCATGCAGTATTCGGGCTTTGTCGCAATGAACCCCGACCGGCACGTGACCTCCCACTACGACTACTTCCTCGACCTGGTGCGCGGCGACCAGGAAAGTGCCGAATCGCATCGCGAGTTCTACGACGAATACAACGCTGTGCTCGACATGCCGGCAGAGTTCTACCTCGACACCATCAAGAAGGTGTTCCAGGAGTTCGCGCTGGTCAACGGCACGTGGGTCATCGATGAGCAACCCGTGCGGCCGCAGGACATCACCGGCACCGCATTGCTGACCATCGAAGGCGAACTCGACGACATCTCCGGCCCCGGCCAGACCCGGGCCGCACACGCGCTTTGCACCGGCATCCCGAAGGAGCACCAGTTCCATTACGAAGCCATGGGCGCGGGGCATTACGGGATCTTTTCGGGGCGGCGCTGGCGCGAGCAGGTGTATCCGAGGGTGCGCGAATTCATTGCCAGCTACGAACCTTCGAGCGCCGCGGTTGCGGCCCGCAAGCCTGCGGCCAGGTCGAGCAGGCGGCCGGCAGCACGCAAGGCGGCGCGGCGCGGCTGAGCCCGGGACCGCGGTGTCCACCACCGCCACGCCCGCGCAGGCGGGGCTGATCCAGGCGCTTGACGATGCACTGCCGCAGACGCAGTGCACGCGTTGCGGCTACCCCGATTGCCGCGCCTACGCCACCGCTATCGCGACGCAAGGCGCCGGCATCAACCGCTGCCCGCCGGGCGGCGCCGAAGGCATCGTGCGACTGGCCGTGCTCACCGGCCGGCAGCCGCAGCCGCTGGACCCGTCGTGCGGGCGCGAGGGCCCGCGCCGGCTGGCCGTGATCGACGAAAACTGGTGCATCGGCTGCACACTGTGCATCAAGGCCTGCCCGGTGGACTGCATCGTCGGCGCGTCGAAGCAGATGCACACGGTGATCGACGACCTGTGCACCGGCTGCGACCTGTGTCTGCCGGTGTGCCCTGTGGACTGCATCGAGATGGTCGAAGTCAGCGATGCGCGTACGGGCTGGTCGGCATGGACCCCTGAACAGGCCGGCGCGGCGCGCGAGCGCTATGCCTTCCACCGCGAGCGCACCGAGCGCGAGCAGCGCGAAAACGACGAGCGACTGGCGGCCAGGGCACAAGCCAAGCTGGCCGACCTCGAGGGACAGTCGCAGATCAGCGACCCCGATGCCCTGCGCCGCAAGCGCGCAGTGATCGAAGCCGCCATCGCCCGGGCCAAGGCGGCGCGACGATCCTGACCGTGTCGCTGCCCCGCCCGAACCCCGCACCTGCCATGAGCGACGCCGACGTCGAGCTGTTCTTCGCCACCCTTCGCGCAGCGAATCCACGGCCCGTCACCGAGCTGGATTTCAGCAGCGTGTTCGAGCTGCTGGCAGCCGTGCTGCTGTCGGCGCAGGCCACCGATGCCAGTGTCAACAAGGCGACGCGCAGGCTCTTCGCCGTGGCCGGTACGCCGAAGCGCATGCTGGCGCTGGGCGTGGCCGGCGTGGAGCCCTTGATCCGTACGATCGGCCTGTACCGCACCAAGGCACGCAACCTGATCGCCACCTGCGCACTGCTGATCGAGCGCCATGGTGGCCAGGTGCCGCGCGATCGCGACGCGCTGCAGGCGCTTCCCGGCGTCGGCCGCAAGACCGCCAACGTGGTACTGAACGTGGCCTTCGGCGCACCCACATTCCCGGTGGACACGCATGTCTTTCGCGTCGCAAACCGCACCGGGCTGGCGCCAGGGCGCACGCCGCTCGAGGTCGAGGCCGGACTGCAGCGGCGCGTACCGCCAGCCTACCGGGAGCATGCACACCACTGGTTGATCCTGCACGGGCGCTATGTCTGCGTGGCGCGCAAGCCCCTGTGCGGGCAATGCAGTGTGCGTCGCTGTTGCGACCTCGGCCGCGCGCAAAGCGTGGCGGATTGACGCCGACGCGGACGGGGGCGCGCCCTACAATGCCGGCGCCGCCTCCGCCCGCCTGCCATGTCCACGCTCGAAGACCTTGCCGAACGCGTCGAACGACTCGTGCTGCGGCATGAGGAGTTGAAGCGCACGAACACGCTGCTCGCCGAGCAGGTGGCTGCACTGAGCAGCGAGCGCGACAACCTGCGCTCGCGCCTGAGTGCAGCACGTTCACGCATCGACGTGCTGCTCGAGCGGCTGCCGGGCGACGCCGGTGCGGCCGGAACCGGGCGATGAAGCAGCTCGAAGTCACCATTCTCGGCCAGAGCTACCTGCTCGGCTGCCCGGATGGCGGCGAGGCACTTTTGCAGGCCGCGGTGGCCAGCGTCGATCGCGAGATGAGCGGCATCCGCGATGCCGGCAAGGTCAAGGCACGCGAGCGTATCGCGGTGCTTGCCGCGTTGAACCTCGCCTATCAATTGGCGGAACGGCCGGCAGCACCGAAAGGCACCGCGACTGCGGCACCCGGCGTTCCGTCGCCGGATCTCGATGCGCTGATCCAGCGCATCGACGCCGCGCTAGGCGACGACGGCCACTTGCTGTGAAATTGGCAGCACATCGTCAGGCGTTGCGGCCCTAGAATGGGTTCGTCCGTCGCGTTCGCGGGAGTCTTATATTTCCTTGAACCGATGCTCTTTGAGCAAGGGCTTGGAACATCGCATGGCGGGCGTGATCGTCTCGCGTCAGATGAACCCGAAGCCATGCTGACCTCGCCCACCTGAACTCCACTTGGGTTCAGGAATGCGGCTCCAGGTTCGCGGCGGACACCTTATCTTCTGAGCCCGCCCCGATGCCGCGCTACTGGCTGATGAAAAGCGAGCCCGCCGAGGCTTCGATCGACGACCTCGTCGCCGCGCCACGCCAGACGTTGCCCTGGACCGGTGTGCGCAACTACCAGGCACGCAATTTCATGCGCGACGACATGCGCGTCGGCGATGGCGTGCTCTTCTACCACTCGTCCTGCGCCGAGCCGGGGGTGGCCGGGCTGGCGCGCATTGCCAGTGCACCGCAACCCGATGCCACGCAGTTCGACCCGGCCAGCAAGTACTTCGACGCCAAGGCCAGCGCCGACAACCCGCGCTGGGTGCAAGTCGACGTCGCACTGACACGCAAGACCCGCCTGTTGCCGCTGCGCGAGATGCGCGCCGCGCCAGAACTGGCAACGATGCGCGTGCTGGCCACTGGCAACCGCCTGTCGATCACGCCGGTCACGCCACAGGAGTGGCGTGCGGTGCTGCGGCTGCTCGAGCGCTGATGCCGATCGACGCCTGGCTGGCGGCCGAACTGGTCGCTCTCGGCCTGGCCACCGGTTTCCTGGCCGGCATGCTGGGCATCGGCGGCGGCATGCTGCAAGTGCCGTTCATGACCATCATCCTGTCGAAGAAGGGTGTCCCCGCGGGCATGGCCATCAAGATGGCGATCGCCACTTCGATGGCCACGATCGTGTTCACGTCCTTGTCCAGTCTGCGCGCGCATCACCGCCACGGCGCGGTGCGTTGGGACCTGGTGCGTGGCATCGCGCCGGGCATCGTCGGTGGCGGGCTGCTGGCGGGCGCCGGCGTGTTCGCGCTGATCAAGGGCCCGCAGCTGGCCATCGTGTTCGCACTGTTCCTTGGCGTGTCCGCGCTACAGATGATGCTCGACCGCAAACCACGGCCGACGCGCACGATGCCCGGCCCGCTGGGGCAGACGGCCGTCGGTGGCGCCATCGGCCTGCTGTCCGGGCTGCTGGGGGCCGGCGGCGCGTTCATCTCCGCGCCCTTCATGACCTGGTGCAACGTGCCCATGCACACGGTGGTCGCCACCAGCGCGGCGCTGGGCTTTCCGGTGGCGCTGGCCAGCACGGCCGGCTACCTGATCAGCGGCTGGTCGCTGCCCGCGGCCTTGCCGGGTGCTTTCGGCTACCTGTACCTTCCCGCGCTGCTGATCGTGTCGCTGGCCAGCGTCAGCATGGCGCCGCTGGGTGCGCGGGCCGCGCACGCCACTGACGTGGTGCAGCTGAAGCGCCGCTTCGCAGTGGTGCTGTTCATCCTGGCGGCCTACATGGTGCAGCGCGCGTTCAGCGCGTGAGGAGCGCGATCAGCCGGCTTCGAAGCGGATGCTGGCCAGCGTCAGGTGGTTACCACCGCGCTGCCGCGCCTGCTCGAGCGCACCTTCACAGGCGGCCATCAGTTCCTGCTGCGAGCCGGCCGTATGCGGGAAGCTGGCCACGCCCATCGACACGCTGAAGCCCAACTCTCGGCCGTCGAGCACGACGATCTGCGTCGCGCATTGGCGGCGCAGGCCTTCCATGCGCGAATGAGCCGTCGCCAGACCGACGCCCGACAACAGCACACCGAACAGCCGGTCGTCGAGCCGGCACGACGCGTCCATCGCACGCGTGTTGCCGCGCAGCACGCGCCCCATGGCCTCGAAGACTCGCGCCTCGGCCGCGGCGCCGCCGGCAACCACCTTGTCGTTGAAGGGATCGATTTCTATCAGCACCATCGCGAACTCGCGATGTTCGCGCGTGGACAGGTCGACTTCGCGGCGCAACTGGTCCTCGAAGTGGCTGCGCGTATACAGGCCGGTAGTGGCATCGCGCAAGCCCTGGTCCGAAAGTTCAAGGCGCAGCTTCTCGTTGGCGCGCTGCTGCTGCTCCAGTTGTTCGAGCGCGGCGCGCAACTGGGCGTCCTTCACACGCTGCGGTGACTGGTCGAGCCACAGGCTGCACAACCAGCGTGCACCATCCGGTTGTGGCGCAGTGGCCACCCGCAACACGGCATAGTCGTGCCGAGCGCCGGCCCATTCGAAGCGATGTTCGGTGTTCAGCGGCTGGGCTTGGGCCAGCGCGGTCTGGTCCGATGCACGCCAAGCCGTGGCCAGCGCCGGATCAACGAGTTCGGCATCGACTCGCCCGACGATCTCGTTCACGCTGCGCCCGAGCAGCGAGGCCATCGCCGCATTGACGAACTCATAGCGCCCACTGGCTGCGTCCTTGATGGCCAGCAGGCCACCCTGGCGAGCCAGCCAATGCCCGAACATCGATGTCGCTGCCGCCGCGAGACGCGTATCGATCGCCTCTGCGCCGGCAGACTCAACGGGTGGGAAGGGGAACGACATCGCACAGAGTCGGGACAAGTGGGACAAGCGGCTGCTGCTTCTGGCGAAGCAGCGCTGACACCGCCATTGTGATGTTGGTTCGTGAGGCAGTGCAGATCAAGCACCAGTGCAGTGCGCGGGGCTTTTCCCCCTAGTTTGAATGAATTACATGTGCTAGCGGGGGGCTATGACACCGATGGGCTGGCCTTTGCCCCCTCGCCCGACAATCACCGGCATGAACGAATTCGATGCCATCGTGATCGGCGCGGGCGCCGCTGGCCTGTTCGCCGCCGGTGTCGCCGGCCAGCGCGGCCTTCGCGTGCTGGTGCTCGACCATGCGGCGAAGGTCGCGGAGAAGGTTCGCATCTCTGGTGGCGGTCGATGCAACTTCACCAACCTGAACTGCACGCCCGAGAACTTCCTTTCAGACAACCCGGCCTTTTGCCGCTCGGCGCTGGCGCGCTATCGGCCGGCGGACTTCATCGCGCTGATGCACCGGCACGGCATTGCCTTTCACGAGAAGCACCGCGGGCAGCTGTTCTGCGACGGGCCTTCCGAAGCGGTGATCTCGATGCTGCTCGCGGAATGCGCCTTGGGCAGGGTCGAGCGCCGGCAACCCTGCCGGGTCAGGGGCGTGCGGCATGGTGAACGCGGCTTCGAACTGGACACCGAAGGCGGCCCCGCACGCGCGCCGCGCCTCGTGATTGCCACCGGCGGGCTGTCGATCCCGAAGCTGGGTGCCAGCGACTTCGGCTACAGGCTGGCAACGCAGTTCGGCCATCGACTCGTCGCAGCGCGGCCCGGTCTGGTGCCGCTGACCTTTGACGCCGGCGAGTGGGCTGCCTTCACGCCGCTGGCCGGGCTTTCGGTCGAAGCGGGCATCACGGCCGGCAGTGGCAAGATCAGGGCGAGCTTCGTCGAAGATCTTCTGTTCACGCACCGCGGCCTCAGCGGCCCGGCCGTGCTGCAGGCCTCCAGCTATTGGCGCGAAGGCGGCGAGCTGTCGATCGACCTGACCCCAGGACAACGCACGGCGGAGGCGCTACGCGCTGCAAAGCAGGCCTCGCGTCGGCAGCTGGGCAACCAGTTGGCGCTGCAACTGCCTCAACGGCTGGGCGATGCGTGGCTGCAGCGGCTGGGCATGGATGCCAGCCTGGAAATGCCGCAGGTTCGCGATCGGGACCTGGCCCGGCTGGCTGAAAGCCTGCGCGACTGGCGGCTGCGGCCGAACGGCAGCGAAGGCTGGCGCAAGGCCGAGGTCACGGTGGGCGGCGTCGATACGCGCGACCTGCACAGCCACGACCTGCAAAGCCGTCTCATCCCCGGGCTGCACTTCATCGGCGAGGTGGTCGATGTCACGGGCTGGCTCGGCGGTTACAACTTCCAATGGGCCTGGGCCAGTGCCGCCGCCTGCGCCAAGTCGCTGCCCGTTGTGCCAGCGCACCGTGGAGATGCAACGCTTTCAGGCTAGAATGCGCGTTTTACCGATGGGTGCACAGCCTTTCGGCGTCCGCAACACCACCGCGACCGCGGCGGGGCCACCGCAAGGGTCCTCATGCAGCCAGGCTGTGGTTTGCACAGAAAGTCCCGAGGATCCATGACCACGATTCGCGTCAAAGAAAACGAGCCCTTCGATGTTGCCCTGCGCCGCTTCAAGCGCACGATCGAGAAGATCGGGTTGCTGACTGAACTGCGCGCACGCGAGTTCTACGAGAAGCCCACTTCCGAGCGCAAGCGCAAGAAGGCGGCGGCTGTGAAGCGCCACTACAAGCGCGTGCGCAGCATGCAGTTGCCGAAGAAGCTGTTCTGAGACCCTAGGTTCCCACTGCAACGAGCCCGCAGGCGATGGCCATTGCGGGCTCTTTCGTTTGGATAATGCCTGTTCCATGAGCCTGAAAGAACGCATCACCGAGGACATGAAGCTCGCGATGCGTGCCAAGGACGCACAGCGCCTGGGCACGATCCGCCTGCTGCTGGCCGCCTGCAAGCAACGCGAAGTGGATGAGCGCATCGAACTCGACGACGCTGCGGTCATCGCCCTGGTGGACAAGTTGATCAAGCAGCGCCGCGATTCGATCGTTGCCTTCGAGCAAGGGGGTCGCCCTGACCTGGTTGCCAAGGAAAGCGCCGAGGTCGAGGTTCTGAAGGGCTACCTGCCGCAACGCCTCGACGCGAACGAGGTCGCGCAGGTCATTGGCACGCTGGTCGCCGAACTCGGCGCCACCGGGCCGAGCGACATGGGGCGCGTCATGGCCGCAGCCAAGGCCCGCCTGGCCGGAAAGGCCGACATGGCGACGGTGTCGGCAGCGGTCAAACAAGTCTTGGCGAACTAAGCTTCTAGCATGAACACCTCCCTGCCCATCCAGCCCATCGCGCCGGACGTCTGCGTCGCCCCCCAGATGCTGCCCGAGGCCATGGCCGAAGCAGCCCGCGTGGGCTTTCGCAGCGTTGTCAACAACCGGCCCGACTTCGAAGAAGGCCCGGGCCAACCGACCAGCGTCATGATCGAGGCCGCCGCGAAAGCCGCCGGCCTCGAATACCGCCACCTGCCGGTCAGCCCCGCCACGTTGACCGCGCAGGACGTCGCGGCAATGGCCTTGTTGCTGCAGGAGCTGCCGCGCCCTATGCTGCTGTTTTGCCGCTCGGGCGGGCGCTCCGGGCGCCTTTACCGCCTGGCCATCGGCGCCTGAGCCCACAGCCGAGCGCAGCAGCGCCGAAGCACGGCCCCGTGCTTTCCCTAGGGGCTCGCAAGTCCGCGTTCGAAAACCTCATCGACTCCTTAAAGTTCGGCCTGCGCGCGGCGTGCCTCTGCACTGAAGGGGTTCGCGCCGTTCGATGTTCTTCCAGTCACGACCACGGAGGCCTGCCTTGGGCGCCTTGTTGAAACTTTCCAGCGGTGTGGACGCATTCAACAGCCATGTCGGCAAGCTGCTGCGCTGGCTGATCCTGGCCGCGGTGCTGATCAGCGCCGGCAACGCCATCGTGCGCAAGATCTTCAACACCAGCTCCAACGCCTTCCTCGAAGTGCAGTGGTATCTATTTGCCGCCGTGTTCATGCTCGGTGCGGGCTACGCGTTCCTGCGCAACGTTCATGTGCGCATCGACTTCATTTCCAACAAGCTCAGCCGGCGCACCAATGCGATCATCGATTCGCTGGGCATCGTGCTCTTCCTGATCCCGCTGTGCTTGATCCTCATCGACCTGAGCTGGCCGCTGTTCTACAACGCCTGGCAAACCGGCGAGATGTCATCGAACGCGGGCGGGCTGATCCGCTGGCCGGTATTCCTGCTCGTGCCAGTGGGCTTCTCGATCCTGCTGCTGCAAGGCATCTCGGAGCTGATCAAGCGCATCGCCTTCCTGCGTGGCGTCATCCCGGAGCCGATAAGCGTCGAAGGCGGCAAGTCGGACGACGAGCTTCTCGCCGAAGAACTGGAAGCGGAGCGCGAGCGACGCGAGCTCGCCCAGGCCGCGGCAGCCCAAGGCAATACGAAAGAGGTGCGTTGAATGAGCGCGTTCATCGCCCATAACTTCGTCCCAATGATGTTCGCGGGGCTGTTCGTCTTCCTGCTGTCCGGCATTCCGGTGGCCTTCGGACTGGCGGCCACCGGCCTGTTCTTCGGCTTCATCGGCATGGAAGCGGGGCTTTTCAACAGCAACCTGTTCCAGGCGCTGCCGCTGCGCGTGTTCGGCATCATGCAGAACGACACGCTGCTGGCGATTCCCTTCTTCACCTTCATGGGCATCATCCTGGAGCGCTCGGGCATGGCCGAAGCCCTGCTAGAGACCGTGGGTCAGGTGTTCGGCCCCTTGCGGGGCGGCCTGGCAGTGGCGGTCATCCTGGTCGGCGCGCTGCTGGCGGCCACCACCGGAGTCGTCGCTGCGGCGGTGATCTCGATGGGCCTGATCTCGCTGCCGATCATGCTGCGCTACGGCTACAACCGCACCATCGCCACCGGCACCATTACCGCGTCGGGCACGCTGGCGCAGGCCATTCCGCCGTCGCTGGTGCTGATCGTCATGGCCGACCAGCTGGGCCGCTCGGTCGGCGACCTGTACGCCGGCGCACTCATTCCCGGGCTGATGACGGTGGGCCTGTACCTGGCCTTCGTCGTGATCGTCGCGTTCGTCAAACCGAAATGGGTTCCTGCGCTACCGCCCGAAGCGCGCATCTACCGCGAGAAGAACGGCGCCAGCGGCCACATCTCGCTGATCGCGCTGTTCGCCGTGTGCGCGACTGCCGGCTGGGCCTGGTCTCGCGTGCACGAGAGCATCATCAACCCGATGATCGAGCGCAGCCTGCCGGCGCCGGGCGACGAGGTGCTGATCATGTCGATGACGGTGGCCTCTTTCCTTGCGCTGGGACTGGCGCTGATCAACAAGCTGTTCGGCATCGGGCTGCTGTCGCGGCTGACAGAGCGGGTGACCTTCGTGCTGATTCCGCCGCTGGTGCTGATCTTCCTGGTTCTGGGCACGATCTTCCTGGGCATCGCCACGCCTACCGAGGGCGGCGCGATGGGCGCGCTTGGCGCGCTGATCATGGCCATCAGCCAGGGCAAGCTGAGCAAGAAGCTGCTCGTGCAGGCGCTGGACAACACCACGCGGCTGTCGGTGTTCGTGCTCTTCATCCTGATCGGCTCGACGGTGTTCAGCTTCACCTTCAACGCCGCCGACGGCCACATCTGGGTCGAGCACCTGTTCGACAAGACGCCGGGCGGTGCGATCGGTTTCCTCATCGTCGTCAACATCCTGATCTTCATACTCGGCTGTTTCATCGACTTCTTCGAGATCGCCTTCATCGTCGTGCCGATCCTGGCGCCGGTGGCCGACAAGATGCTGGCGCCGCTGCTGCCCGAAGGCACGCCGGCCAACATGACGCTGGTGTGGTTCGGCGTGATCGTCGCGATGAACCTTCAGACCTCGTTCCTGACGCCGCCCTTCGGCTTCGCGCTTTTCTACCTGCGCAGCGTGGCGGCGAAGGTGGACTACCTCGACCGCATCACCGGCAAGAGCATCCGGGCCGTGACCACGCCGGAAATCTACAAAGGCTCGGTCGCCTTCATCTTTCTGCAGCTGATCATGGTGGCCGTCGTCATCATCTTCCCCAATCTGGTGGTCGGCGGCATCGACAAGGGGCCGGCCATCGACGTGGACAAGGCCTTGCGCCAGCTGGACAACCGCAGCCGAGAGCGCATGCAAAGCACGCTCGGCGGGCAACCGGCGTCCGGCGCCGAGGCCGCGCAGCCGCGCGAGCAGGACGAGTCGATGCGCATCCTGCTGGAATCGATGCAGCGCGACGCCGACAAGAAGAAGTAAGGCCGCAGCCTCTGGAACGCGGCGCAGACCGCCCGGGGCCGCGCTGACAGCCGAAAAAAAGCCCCGCCTTGGCGGGGCTTTTGCATGCGGCAAGCAGCTGCCGCAGGATCAGAGCTTTTGCGCCTGCATGAAGTCGTCGCTCGCGGCTTCGGAGAAGCGGAACCACAGGTTGCCGTCGCGCCGGAAGCTCGCATAGCTCGCGTAGATCTTCTTCCAGCCCGGGTTGGTGTTGTTCAGGTCGTCGTAGACCTCCATCGCCGACTTGAAGGATGCATCCATCACGTCCTTCGGGAAACGCAGTACCTTGGCACCACCCGCGACCAGCCGCTTCAGTGCGGCCGGGTTGCGTGCGTCGTACTTGGCCATCATGTCGGCGCCGGCCATCTGCGAGGCCGCGTAGATCATCGCCTTGTACTCCGAGGTCAGGCCGTCGTAGGCCTTCTGGTTGACATACAGCGACAGCTGCGGGCCGATTTCCCACCAGCCGGGGTAGTAGTAGAACGGCGCCACCTTGTTGAAGCCGAGCTTCTCGTCGTCATAGGGGCCGACCCATTCGGCCGCGTCGATGGTGCCCTTCTCCAGCGCCTGGTAGATCTCGCCACCCGGGATGTTCTGCGGCACCACGCCGATGCGCTCGATGACCTTGCCGCCGAAGCCGCCGACGCGGAACTTCAGGCCCTTCAGGTCGGCGACCGACTTGATTTCCTTGCGGTACCAGCCGCCCATCTGTGCGCCGGTGTTGCCCATCGGGAAGTTGACGATGTTCACCTTGGCATAGTGCTCGCGCAGCAGGCCCAGGCCGCCGCCTTCGATCATCCATGCGTTCATCTGGCGCTGGTTCAGGCCGAACGGGATGGCGCAGTCGAGCGCGTAGGTAGGATCCTTGCCGAAGAAGTAATACGGCGCGGTGTTGGCCATCTCGACAGTGCCATTGGACACGCCATCCAGCACGCCGAAGGCTGGCATCAGTTCTCCGGCGGCATGCGTGGTGATGGTGAATTTGCCACCGCTCATCTCGCCGATGGACTTGGCAAAGACGTCGCACACGCCAAACAGCGTGTCCAGCGACTTCGGGAAGCTCGACGCGATGCGCCAGCGGATGGTGGTCTGTGCATGCACGATGGCCGGCGCGGTGCCGGCAGCCAAGACGCCGGCCAGGCCGGCGCCACGGACAAACAATCGACGTTCCATTGAATGGTCTCCTGTTGCGAGTGGTGACAGAAATGACAGCGGGGAAATTTTAGAGGGTGCATGCCGGCACCCCGCGCGGTGTTTACCCGCGACAAAAGACCACGACAACACCTCGACATCGCGGCAGCGGCGGGCGCTGCACGTCAGGTTCCCGCCACCTTCATGCCCTCGACGAGCACCGAGCCCGTCGTCTTGCTTCCCTGCGTGTAGGCGTCTGCGCCCACGGCGACGATCTGCTTGAACATCAGCGGCAGGCTGCCGGCGATGGTGACCTCGTGCACCGGGTAGGCGATGCGTCCGCCCTCGACCCAGAAGCCGGCTGCACCGCGCGAGTAGTCACCGGTGACGTAGTTGACGCCCTGCCCCATCAGTTCGGTGACGAACAGCCCGCGCCCCAGCTTGCGCAACATCGCGTCCAGATCGTCGCCGGGCTCGGTCAGCCGGCTGCTCAGCTGCAGGTTCTGCGCGCCGCCGGCATGGCCGGTGGTTCGCAGTCCCAGCTTGCGCGCCGAATAGCTCGACAGGAAGTAGCTGTGCACGACACCAGCGCCGACGACTTCGCGCGCGGTGGTGCGCACCCCCTCGTCGTCGAAGGGGGCACTGCCCTTGCCGCGCGGGATATGCGGGTCTTCGCGGACGTCCAGGTGCGCGGCCAGCACACCCTGGCCCAGGCTGTCGAGCAGGAAACTGGCCTTGCGGTACAGCGCACCGCCGCTGGTGGCCTGCACGTACGCGCCCAGCAGGCCCGCCGCCAGTGGTGCCTCGAACAGCACCGGCACCTCGCAGGTGGCGACCTTGCGCGACTTCAGGCGCGACAGCGCGCGCTCGGCCGCATAGCGCCCTACCGCCTCGGGCGCGGCCAGTTCAGCGGCGTCGCGCATCGAGCTGTACCAGGCGTCGCGCTGCATGCCGGCGCCCTTGCCGGCGATCGGCGACACCGACAGGTAGTGGCGCGAGGTGGCATAACCACCGCGAAAGCCGCGGCTGTTGCCGGCCCAGAAGTGCGATTGCTGGGCCGAGACCGCGGCGCCTTCGGAATTGGTGATGCGTCGGTCGGTGGCCATGGCCGCGTCCTCGCAGCGCTTTGCCAGTTCGGCCGCGCGCTGTGCGTCGATGTCCCAGGGGAAGAACAGCGCCAGGTCGCGCTCCGCCTCGCCCGGTGTCGCCAGGTCGTCGGCTTCGGGCAGCCCGGCCGCCGGATCCTCGGCGGTAAAACGTGCGATGTCGTAGGCGGCACGCACCGTACGCTCCAGCGCCGCGGGCGAGAAGTCGGAGCTGCTGGCGTTGCCACGCCGCTGGCCGACATAGACGGTCACGCCCAGCGACTTGTCGCGGTTGCGCTCGACGTTCTCGAGTTCACCCTTGCGCACCGACACCGACAGGCCGGCGCCTTCGGAGGCTTCGGCGCTGGCATCGGTGGCACCGAGACGCCGTGCCAGGGCCAGACAATCCTCGACGATCTGCTGAAACTGCTCACGCGGATAGGCAAAGCCACGCTCGGCGGGGGGACGGGACATTGGGCTCCTGGGTGGGTCGATGCAAAGGCGAGCCTATGATACCGACGCCCCCTGTTGTCACACCCCGCGTCCGCATGACCCGAACGCCCCACCCCGCAACGCCGCAGCCCGAGCAAGCCCTGCCACCCGGCGAGTCGCCCAGCAAGACGCGCCTGAAGCAGCAGTCGCATGAACTGCAGCAACTCGGCGCAGCGCTGGCCGATCTGCCCGAGGCGCGGCTGCAGCGGCTGCAACTGCCGGAGCGGCTGCTCGACGCCGTCAAGATGCTGCCCGACATCCGCGCGCATGAAGGCCGCAGGCGGCAGCTGCAGTACATCGGCAAGCTGATGCGCGAGGTGGACCCTGCCCCGCTGCGCGAAGCGGTCGCCGAGGCGCGCCTGGGCAGCGCGCGCGACACGCTGCTGCTGCACGAGGCCGAACGCTGGCGCGACGCGCTGCTGGCCGACGACGAAGCGCTGACGCGCTGGCTGCAGCAGCATGCCGATTGCGACGCGCAGCGCCTGCGCAGCCTGATCCGCGCCGCCCGCCGCGAGAACGCCACGCCGGTCGAAAAGCGCAACCCACGCAGTGCGCGCGATCTTTTCCAGTTCATCCGCCCGCTGCTTGCCGAACCGACCACATGAACGCTTTCGACCCCGTGCGCATCGGCCTCGTTTCCACCAGCGACCGCGCCGCCAGCGGCGTGTATGCCGACCAGGGCATCCCTGCGCTGCAGGCCTGGCTGTCGAGCGCGTTGCGCAATCCCATCGACTGGCAGACCCGCCTGGTACCCGACGAACAGCCACGCATCAGCGCGGCGCTGTGCGAGTTGGTTGACGACGCGCACTGCGACCTGGTGCTGACCACTGGCGGCACCGGCCCGGCGCCGCGCGATGTCACGCCCGAAGCAACGCTGGCCGTGGCACACAAGCTGATGCCGGGTTTCGGCGAGCAGATGCGCCAGATCAGCCTGGCCTTCGTGCCCACCGCCATCCTGTCGCGGCAGGTCGCGGTGATCCGCGGCAAGGCGCTGATCATCAACCTGCCCGGTCAGCCGAAGTCGATCGCTGAGACGCTGCAGGGCCTGCCGGCCGCGACGCCTGCGGTGCCCGGCATATTCGCCGCGGTGCCCTACTGCATCGACCTGATCGGCGGGCCCTACCTGGAAACCGACCCTGCGGTTTGCAAGGCCTTCAGGCCGAAATCGGCGCTGCGGCCGAGCCCGGCTACTTGACCAGCCGGTTCAGCCCGGCGGCGTCGAAGTTCTCGGTCTTGTGTGCGTCCTGCGGGACGCAGTCGCTGCGCGGGAGTTCACGCGCACCCGAGGACAGTTTTTCGATCGCCTGCCATAGCAGCGCGATCTGATGCTCGTGCCCGGCGGCGTTGTCGATCAGGCCCTTCATCGCCTGCGCGACCGGGTCATCCCCCTGGGTCACTCCATAGGCCGAAAAGCCCATGCGGGCCGCCACCGCCTCGCGCGTGGCCTCGCTGTCGGCCTCGATGACGCGCGCCGGGTTGCCCACCGCGGTCGCGCCGGCGGGCACCGGCTTGACGACCACGGCGCCCGAACCGACCCGAGCTCCGTCGCCGACCACGAAGCCACCCAGCACCTGCGAGTTCGCGCCGACGATCACACCGCGCCCCAGCGTCGGGTGCCGCTTCGCGCCCTTGGCCAGCGAGGTGCCACCCAGCGTCACGCCCTGGTAAATGGTGCAGTCGTCGCCGATCTCGGCCGTCTCGCCGACGACCACACCCATGCCGTGATCGATGAACACGCGCCGACCAACCGTCGCCCCAGGGTGGATCTCGATGCCGGTGAGGAAACGGGCGATGTGCGAGATGAATCGCCCCGGCCAGCGCAGCCCGCGCGTCCAGCAGGCATGCGCCCAGCGATGCATCACCAGCGCGTGCAGGCCCGGATAGCAGGTCAGCGCCTCCCACTTCGTGCGCGCAGCGGGGTCGCGTTCGAGGATGCAGTTGATGTCTTCTCGCAGGCGGCTGAACATGATCGGGTCCCAGGGAAAGTGGCCCAAAGTGTATGTCCTTGCGGGCCGTCGTGCTGGTGCAGCGGCCCAGGGGCGCCGACAGCACTACCATTGCAGCATCGGCGCCGGGGCGCCCTGCGAAGCGAAGAGGTCAACCATGTTCAAGCGGCTGAGCCTGATGTTCGTCGCGGCCGCCAGCCTATGGCTGGCCGGCTGCGCCAGCACCCCCACCACGATCGATGCGCAGTGGGTCGATCCGGCGGTCCTCGGCAAGCGGCCGGTGCGCAGCGTGATGGTCATGTCCGCCGTGCGCGACGCAAGCAACCGACGCATCTTCGAGGACCGCATGGTTGCCGCGCTCGGCGCCAGCGGTGTCAAGGCGGTGCAGTCCTACAAATTCATTCCCGACGAAGGCCCGGTGGCCGAGGACGCCTTGCGCCGAGCCGTGACACAGGCCGGTGTCACCCACGCTATGGTCACTCGCATCATCAACGTGAGCACGCAGGTCAACGTGTCTCCAGGCATGGTGATGGGCCCAGCCTGGGGGCCGGGCTGGGGCTGGGGTGGCGGCTGGGGGCCGGGCTGGGGCGGTTTCGCCGGCTACCACAACGCGATGTGGGCCAGCAGCGTGCCGCCGCAGGTGACGACCACGCAGAACGTTCATTCCGACACCCGGGTCATGGACGCCAAGGACGCCGCCGTGCTGTGGTCGGCGGCCACCACGACCTCGACCGGCTACAGCACCGTGCCGCAGATGATCGATCAGTTCGTGCAGTTGATCGTCGCCGCGATGAACAAGGACGGCATCATCTGAGGATCGCGCCCGCCCGAGGCGCCGTAGCGACTGGCCACGGGCCCTTGCGCGGATTCAAACCATGCCGGCTGAGCCGACTCAAGGCTTGGCTTGCCGGTCCTTCTCGACGGCGCGCGCGATGCCGCGCAGGATGTGCACCTCCTCGGGCGTGAGCCGCGCACGATTGAGCAGCTGGCGCAGTCTCGGCATCAGCTTCTTGGGCGCTTGCGGGTCCAGGTAGCCCAAGGCCACCAGCGCGTGCTGCCAATGGTCCAGAGCGCCCTGCACCGCCGCGTCGTCGGCGGCCTGGGCATCGGCGGTGCGCGCCTGCACGCCGAAGCCTCCCAGCGCCTGGCGCCACTCGTAGGCGATCAGCTGCACCGCCTGCGCCAGGTTCAGCGAGCCATACCCGGGATCGGTCGGGATGCTCAGACAGGCATGGCAGCGATAGACCTCGTCGTTGCTCATGCCGAAGCGCTCGCTGCCGAAGACGAAAGCCACCGCGCTGGCTCCGTCGCGCAGCGCCTCGAAGTGCTCGCGCGGCGCGAAGGTGGGTGGGCCGAAGTCGCGAGGCGTCATCGCCGTCGCGCAGACATGCTGCATGCCCTGCAGGGCCTCGTCCAGGCTGTCGACGACGCGTGCGCGCGCCAGAATGTCTGCCGCACCGCTGGCCATCGCCACGGTCTCCTCGCGTGACAGCACGTCGGCAAAGCGCGGGCGCACCAGCACCAGATCGACGAAACCCATGACCTTGATCGCGCGCGCAGCCGCGCCGACGTTGCCGGCATGGCTGGTGTGCATCAGCACGAAGCGTGTCGAATCGGGGCGCGCGTTCATCGGCAGATAAAATCTCGGGCTTGTCGCGGCATTCTCGCCGCACCCCGCTCTTTGCCACCGCCAGATCGCCCAACGCCGCCGCGCGCGCTCCCCCCATGTCACAGACCCTGCATCCCATGCTCAACATCGCCGTCAAGGCGGCACGTTCGGCCGGCGCGATCATCAACCGCGCGGCGCTCGACATCGACCTGTTGAAGGTCAACACCAAGAACCCGAACGACTTCGTCACCGAGGTCGATCACGCCAGCGAGCGCGTGATCATCGATACGCTGCTCGAGGCCTATCCCGGCCACGGCATCCTCGCGGAGGAGTCGGGCCGCACGCATGGCGCAAAGGACAGCGAGTACCTGTGGATCATCGATCCGCTGGACGGCACCACCAACTTCATCCACGGGCTGCCGACCTATGCGGTGTCGATCGGCCTGTCGTACCGTGGGCAGATGCAGCAGGCGGTGGTCTACGACCCGGCGCGCAACGACCTGTTCTACGCGTCGAAGGGCCGTGGCGCCTTCCTCAACGACCGTCGGCTGCGCGTCAGCAAGCGCGTGCGCTTGTCCGATTCGCTGATCGGCACCGGCTTTCCCTTCCGCAAGGGCGACAACTTCAAGCGCTACATGAAGATGTTCGAGGAGGTGATGCAGCACTGCGCCGGGCTGCGTCGTCCGGGGGCCGCAGCCCTCGACCTGTGCTACGTGGCCGCCGGCTGGTACGACGGCTTCTTCGAGACAGGGCTGCAGCCCTGGGACGTGGCCGCGGGCGCGCTGATGGTCAGCGAGGCAGGCGGGTTGATCGGCAACTTCACCGGCGATGCCGACTACCTGCATCAGCGCGAGGTGGTGGCGGGCAACCCCAAGGTCTTCGGCCAGCTGGTGCGCATCCTCACGCCTTTCACGCGGGTCATTCCCGGCACCACCACACACAGCGATGGCGAAGACGCCGAGTCGGTGACAGCGCCGCCGACCGCGGCACGCATCAAAGGGGCTTGAGGCAGAAGGTCGCCGGACACGGCTTGTCCCAGGGCCAACGCGCGCAGCCGGTCCGCGCGGCAGCGCCGTCAGCGCGTCAGCAGTCGGCGCGCGCCGTAGCTCAACGCGTCCACCGCCGCCACCAGCAACAGCATCGCGCCCAGGATCGTCGCGGTCTTGCCCATGTGAAACAACCCCATGTGGAAGGCCAGCAACTGCCCCAGTCCGCCGGCCCCGACCACGCCCAGCACCGCGGCGGCGCGGATGTTGTTCTCCCAGCGGTACAGCGTGTAGCTGAGCAACTGTGGCACGATCTGTGGCAAGGTGGCGTACAGGAACACGCGGCCGCCGGCCACGCCTTGCGCACGCAGCGCGGCGGCAGGGCCCGGCGCCGCGTTCTCCATGGCCTCGGCGAAGAGGCGGCCGAGCACGCCAGTGGTGTGCACCGCCAGCGCCAGCGTGCCGGCAAAGGGGCCCAGACCGGCGGCGATGATCAACAGCCCGGCCCACACCAGCTCGGGCACCGCGCGCAGCGCGTTCAGCACAAGGCGTGCCGGCGTCCGTGCGCGCGCCGCGTCGCTAGCATGCAAACGGCTGGCCGGCAGGGCCAGAAGCAAGCCCGCGGCAGTGGCAAGCAGCGTGCCCAGGGCCGACATCGCCAGCGTCTCCCAGGTGGCCACCGCCACCTTGGACAGAAACGCCACGGAAGTGTCGGGAGGAAAGAACTCGCCGACGAAGCGACCCATGCTCTGCAGCGCTGCCAGCGACAGGAACTGCGACCACTGCAGGTCCAGCGACCAGAAGCTGGCCACCACCAGCAGCACCAGCGCCAGCGTGAACCAGCACGCACGGCAGCGCAGGCTGAACAGCGGCGGCGGCAAACGATAGGGCGCGTTCGCGGCGGACGGCATCGGCTTCATGTCAGCCCAGGCTGCGCCGCAGACCGGCGCTGATTCGGTCGGCCAGCGCTACCAGCAGCACGAAGACCAGCAGCATGCTCAGCACCTCGCCACCGTTGAACAACTTCATCGATCCGTCGAGCTGCTGCCCGAGCCCGCCGGCGCCGACGAAGCCCAGCACCACCGAGCTGCGGATCGCGCACTCCCAGCGATATACCGTGTAGCTCGTGAGCTCAGCCGCGTTCTGCGGCAGCAGCCCGTAGCAGAAGGCCTGCAGACGCGAGGCGCCGTTGCGCAGCAAGGTCTCGGTGGCGTGCGCTTCGCCGCTTTCCAGGATCTCGCCATAGACCTTGCCCAGCATGCCGCCGTAGGTCAGTGCGATGGCCAGCACGCCGGCGGTCGGGCCGAGGCCGACGACGCGCACGAACACCAGCGCCCACACCAGCTCTGGCACGCTGCGCAGCACGATCAGCGCCCAGCGCACCGCCTGGCGCAGCCAGAACGGGCCGCCCGCCATCCGCCCGGACAGTGCCGACAGCGACAGCACACGCGTGGACACCAGCGTGGCCGGCACGGCAATCAGCAGCGCCAGGCTCAGCCCGGCGGTGGCGATGGCCACGGTGCGCCACGACTCGCGCAGCACCATCATCAGGAAGTCCGCGTCGTGCGCCGGCGGCCAGAAGCTGCGCAGGAACTGACCACTCACCTGCAGGCTGCGCTCGTCGAACAGCAGCCAGGGCCTGAACTCGGTGGCCACCGCCAGCGGCCAAAGCAGCACCAGCGCAGCGCCGCACCAGAACACGCGCCCAAGCCAGGCCGGGTCGCGCTGTGGCGCCTGAAGGGCGATCCCCGAGGCTGCGGCCATGCTCAGCGGCAGTGCATCACCGCCGGCAACGGCGCTTCGGGCCGATCGTGCGGCCCGGCTGCACCGTGCAGCTCGTCCTCGTGGTCGGCATACAGCTGCGCGAGCAGCGCCTGCGTCACTCGCGCCGTCGGCAGGTCGAACATCACGTGCCCCTGGCGCAGCCCGACGATGCGAGGAAAGTGCGCCAAAGCCATGTCGACCTGATGCAGGCTTGCCACCAGCGTGATGCCACGCTCACGGGCCACCTCGACCAGTGCCTCAAGCGCCTGGCGCGAACGGATCGGGTCCAGCGCGGACAGCGGCTCGTCCACCAGCCACAACCGCGCAGGCGTGACCAGCGCGCGCGCCAGCCCGACGCGCTGGCGCTCGCCGCCGGACAGCCGATCGACGCGTTCGAACAACTTGTCCGCCAGCGCGAACCGATCCAGCGCGTCGTGCGCCGCGGGAATGTCGCTGGGGTAGAACAGCGAGCGCAGGCTGGCCAGCAGGCCCATCGACGGCAGCCGCCCGGCCAGCACCGCGGTGATCACACGCTGGCGCGGCGGCAGCGGCGGCACCTGCGGCGCCAGGAAAAGCCGTCCGCGCAGGCGCTGCAGACGGCGCCGCGGCAAGCGCCATGGGTTCTCGCCCTCGAGTTCGACCGTGCCCGTCGCTGGCCGCATGGCCAGTGCCAGCACCTGCAGCAACGTGGTCTTGCCCGCACCCGAGGCACCGATCACCGCCAGTTGCTCGCCGTGCGCCAACGCCAGGTCCAGCGGCCAAAGCGCCGGTGGCGCACCGGCGCGCGCGCCCGGGTACAGCGCCTGCAGCGAACGAAGTTGCAGCATCAAGTCGAGCGCGGCGCCGCGACCGGTTAGCCGTGCGAGGGCACTTGAACGTCCTTCAGAGCAATCCCGCGCTGCGCGCGGCCGCTTCGATGCCCTTGTAGTTGTCGACCTGGGTGGGCACGAAGCGCGTGGCCCGCTGCAGCTCGAGGATCTCCTTGCCCTCGGCCGTATCGCGGCTCAGCGCCAGCATCGCCTGCGTCAGCTTCTCGCGCTGCGCCGCGGGCATGTCGGCGTGGACCGTCCAGTTGTAGTCGTAGTAGGTCGGCGTGGTGTAGAACACGCGCACCTTGGTCGTGTCGACCTTCTTATCGGCGACGAACTTGTCCCATACCGAGATGTTCAGCGCGCCGGCCTGCACCTTTCCCGAGGCCACCGCTGCGATCGTGGCGTCGTGCGCACCGCTGTATGCCACGCGTCTGAAGTCCTTGTCGGGGTTGATGCCTGCCTGCAGCAGGAAGCTGCGCGGCATCAGGTGGCCCGAGGTGCTGCTCTGCGAGCCGAAGCTCACATCCTTGCCCTTCAGGTCGGCCAGAGTCTTGATGTCGGGGTCGCTGGTGATGAACACCGAGCGGAACTTCTCGTCCTCTTCGCGCTGCACCAGTGGAACGACCTTGCCGCCCGAGCGCACATTGGCCTGCACGAAGGTGAAGCCGCCGAACCAGGCCAGGTCGACCTTCTTGTTGACCAGCACCTCGACCGCCGCCGCATAGTCGGTGACCGGCGTGAACTCGACCTTGGTGCCGAGCTTCGCCTCCAGGTACTTGACCAGCGGCGCGGCCTTGCGCGCCAGCTCGGTGGGCGACTCGTCGGGAATGGCGGTGACGCGCAGCACCTGCTGCGCGTGGGCCAGGTGGCCCCAGGCCAGCGACGCGACCATCAGGCCGCTGCACAGGGATTTCAGAAATTTCGAGCGTGGCAGCGGTTGCATCGGCAGGGACTCCATGGATAGCTTGAATTGAGGGTTGCACTCTAGCCGGCCTGGGCCTTGCGCGTCGTGCGCGCAGGCAATGGACATTCAGGTGCACCGCCCACCGCAGACCAGAGCCACCCGGCCA
>Ga0316195_10000076_pt1 | contig 29355 bp, 34 predicted proteins | sample Phised1_MG_FD_204937 | JGI IMG/M metagenome (GOLD analysis project Ga0316195, IMG submission 204937) | Coastal sediment microbial communities from Maine, United States - Phippsburg sediment 1 | ecosystem: Environmental > Aquatic > Marine > Coastal > Sediment | place: USA: Maine | collected...
GCCGACATCGCTCCGATGGCGAACAGCGCAGTCGCTGGCCCGTTGCCGTGACCCTGCTCGACCCCGAGGAGGTCGTGCGGATCGAAGGGCCCTGGACCCATCGGGACGTCCCCGCCAACGGGTCGCGATTCCACGTGGCCGAGATGGGTTCGGGGCCCCTGGTGCTGCTCCTGCACGGGTTCCCGACGTTCTGGTGGACCTGGCGGCACGCCCTGCCCGTCCTGGCCGGGGCAGGATTCCGCGCGGTGGCGATGGACCTGCGCGGCTACGCCGGTTCCGACCACCCCCCTCGGGGCTACGACCCGTTCACCCTGTCGGCCGATGTCAGCGGCGTCATCCGGTCCCTGGGGGCACGCGACGCAGTGATCGTGGGGCACGGGTGGGGTGGCTTCCTGGCCTGGACCGTGGCCGTGACCCATCCTGAGGCCGTCCGGGCGATCGCTCCGATATCGATGCCGCACCCCCGCCGACTGCGCGCCTCGCTGTCACGTGACCCCGCCCAGCGCAGGGCCTCGTCGTACGCCTTCGGCTTCCAGGTGCCTGCGTCCCCGGAGCGGGACCTGCTCGAGGATGGCGCAGCCCAGGTCGGTCACATCCTGCACGAGTGGTCCGCGACACCGTCCTGGCCCGACGACCACACGGCAGGGACCTACCGGGCGGGCATGCTCCTGCTCAACACCGCGCACTGCGCGCTGGAGTACCACCGATGGGCCCTGCGCTCCATCCCCCGGCCGGACGGGATCCGCTATGCGAACCGGATGAAGACCCCGATCCACGCCCCGGTCCTGCACCTGCAGGGCGGCTCGGATCCCACGGTCCTGCCCAGCAGCGCCCAGGGATCCGGGGCGTTCGTCGCAGGGCCCTACCAGTACACCGAGTTCCCGGGTGTGGGCCACTTCCCCCACGAGGAGGCCCCCGAGGACGTCCATGCAGCACTCCTGGCCTGGCTGGCGGACCTCTGAGCCTGCTCAGCCGGCCGGGCACGCACCCGAGGACACCTCCGCGGTGGCCGTACGCGTGGACCTGATGGCCCTCCTGACCTCGTCGTAGGTCAGTGCGAAGCCGGTCTGCTCGTCATCCTGGGCATTGGCGAAGACCAGGCCGATCACCGATCCCTGGAGGTCCAGCAGTGCCCCTCCGGAGTTGCCCGGTCGGACAAGCCCACGGAAGACGTGCACCTCACGACTGCCGGTGCCGGAGTCATCGGCTACGAGGACCTGCCCGCGGACCCGCGCCTGGCCCAGGGTCAGCGGGCCTCCCCCCGGATAGCCGGCCACCACCGCATCGCTGCCCCGCTCCGCCTCGACGACCCAGTCGGGGGCTGGCGACTCAAGCCCGGGCACATGCAGGATGGCCACGTCCGTGGCGGTGTCGAGCAGGACGAGTCGCGCCCCGCGGGAGGCCCGCTCGGACTCGGTCCGGACAGTGATCCGGCCGGCGCCCGCCACGACATGGGCATTGGTGGCGACACGCTCCGGGCCCACCACGACACCCGAGCCCAGCGACGCCACACCACACCGGGTCGAGGTGGTGGAGACCTGGACGACCGACGAGCGCGCCACCTGGGCAGCCGCTGGGGAGACATCCACGTCCTGCGGATCCCCCACCGGCGGCAGGGTGGCCGGGTTGAACGGGAGGCTGGGCAGGTCGATCGTGGCCAGCAGCTCCCGGGCGTCGTCGAGCAGCGCCCCGCCCGGCCCGGCCAGGACCTGGTCGAGCAAGGGGAAGCCCCGGGAGGTCCGGACCTGCTCGGAGGCCGAGCCCAGGGAGTTCGTGGCTGCCACCGACAGGACCATCCAGGAGCACAGGAGGAACGCCAGGATGCTCACGACCATGCCCGAGGCGCTGTCCACGATGCGGATGGGCCGGAAGTCGACGGCGTCCCGAACCATTCGACCGCCGAATCCCAGGATCGCCTGGCCCACGACCCCGAGGACGAACATGCCCGCGAGGGTGGCCATCGCCTGCAGGAACGTCGGCCAGGTGGAGTCAGCGATCAGGTGGGGCACGATCCACGCGCCGGCCAGAGCGCCGCCGATGAAGCCCGCGAAGGAGGCCGTCGTGGTGATCACGCCCGCGCGCCAGCCGGTGATGGCCACGATCAGGAGACCGGCCAGGAGCGCGACATCAACCCAGTTGCTCACAGCTCGACCTCGACCTCACGCTCCTGCGGCCAGGGCCCAGCCCAGCCGGCGATGTCCAGCAGCCTGTCGAGCAGGCCTGCGGTGAACCCCCACACGAGCATGCCCGCCACCTGGAACCCCGGACCGCGGTAGCCCGAGGGATGGACCACCGTGACCCGGTTGCCCGGATCGACCAGCTCGGACACTGCGATCCGCTCCGCGCGGGCCACCTCTGCGGGGTCCACGGCCCACACCGGTGCCGGGACGCTCCAGTAGCCGATGACCGGCGTCACGGAGAAGCCGCTGGGCGGCAGCCACAGGTCGGGCAGGACGTGGGCGACGGCCACCCCGGCGGGGTCCAGGCCCGTCTCCTCCTTGGCCTCACGCAGCGCTGCGGCGATCGGCCCGTTGTCCTCCGGGTCGACCGCACCCCCGGGGAAGGCCGGTTGGCCGGCATGGGAGCGCATGTCCGCGGCACGTTCGATGAGCAGGACATCGGGTCCGTGCTCGTCCTCACCGAACAGGATCAGGACGGCCGAGGAGCGCGTCGCGGTGCCCGCGGGGGGCGTGAACCGGGACAGATCCTCGCCACGGACCTCGCTGATGGACGCGATGAACTCCGCGAACCACCGCGGCACGGCCGCGCGGTCGTCGCTGCCCTGACCGGCCCGAGGCGGCATCGGACCCGGACCGCCCCGGCTGTTCACGCCGCCCCCTTGACCAGCCGGGCGGCCTTGGTCGGGTCGGTCTGCCCCACCCCGAAGCTCGGGCAGAGGTCGGCCAGCGGGCACGCTCCGCAGGCAGGCGTGCGCGCATGGCAGATCCGGCGGCCGTGCCAGATCATCCGGTGGGACAGCATCGTCCACTCCGACTTCGGGAACAGGGCACCGACCTCGGCCTCGACCTTGTCCGGATCCTCTGCCGTGGTCCAGCCGAAGCGGCGCGACAACCGGCCGAAGTGGGTGTCGACTGTGATGCCCGGGACCCCGAAGGCGTTGCCCAGGACGACGTTGGCCGTCTTGCGTCCGACCCCGGGCAGCGTCACCAGGTCGGTGAGGCGCCCGGGGACCTCACCGCCATGGTCGGCCACGAGGCGCGCGGACATCTGCTGCAGGGACTTGGCCTTGGCCCGGAAGAAGCCGGTGGAGAGGATCATCTTCTCCAGCTCATCGCGATCGGCACTGGCCAGCTCGGCGGCCGTGGGATAGGCGGCGAACACCTGTGGGGTCACCATGTTCACGCGGACGTCGGTGCACTGCGCCGAGAGGATGGTGGCGACCAGCAGCTGCAGGGGGGTCTCGAAGTCCAGCTCGCAGTGCGCATCCGGGTAGGTCTCGCCCAGGATTCGGCCCATCCTGCGTGCACGGCGGACCAGCGCAGTGCGCGTCGCCGGGGCGCTCACAGTGGCCATGTGGTTAGCCTAGGCCTGATCCGTGACATCCGAGCCTGCTGGGAGAGCCATGGCGACCAAGCCACCACCCGAGCCACCTGAGGTGGATCCGGCGTACGCCGAGCTCACCCTGGAGGACCTTCGCGACCTGCGCCACGAGCTCGGCGAGGAGGAGTCGCGGGTGTCCTACTGGCGCCGGGTGATCCAGGCGCGCATCGACCTGCTCACGAGTGGACGGGCCGAGGGCGACATCGTCGAGCGGCTGACCTCGGTGCTGGCCGAGAGCGGCGGGGTCCACAGGCGGCTTGCCAACCTGTCGGTGCGCTCGGCCAGCGACATCGAGGCCCTGCCCGACCTGCGGGCTCTGTGGACCCGTGTCGTGGACACCCGCGACGACGAGGCGGTCGCGGTCTTCCTCGAGGACCTGCGCAGGGTGGAGGCGGAGCTGTCCACGCTGCGGCGCGAGATCCACCAGCGCCTCGACGAGGCCACCCGCCAGCTGATCGCGCGATATCGGCAGGACCCGACGCTGGCACTGACTGCGCTGCCCGACATCGGGCTGCGTTAGCGCCTAGTGTTGGGGGCTGCTGGGGGACGAGGTCCGCGCCCCGGGAGGAGCCAACAGTGCAGGAACGACTGCGCGCTGCGCCGCTGTTCACGGCACTCGACGACGACGCAGCGGCCGCCATGCGGGCGTCGATGATCGAGTTGCGCCTGAACAAGGGTGATGTCCTGTTCACCGAGGGCGAGATCGGGGACAAGCTCTTCCTCATCGAGGCCGGCAAGATCAAGCTGGGCCATACCGCTCCCGACGGCCGCGAGTCGCTCATCGCCGTGCTCGGGACCGGGGAGATGCTCGGCGAGCTGTCGCTGTTCGATCCCGGTCCCCGCACAGCCACGGCTGTGGCCGTGACCAAGACCAAGGTGCTGTGGCTCAGCCACGACGCCCTGCTGCCCTGGCTCGTCGGCCGACCTGATGTCGCGGTGGCGCTGCTGGGGGCGCTGGCCCAGCGGCTGCGCCGCACGAACGTGGCCATGGCCGACCTCGTCTTCTCCGACGTCCCGGGCCGCGTGGCCAAGGCCCTGCTGGAGCTGGGATCCAAGTTCGGGGAGGAGTCCCCCGACGGCCTCCTGGTCAGCCACGACCTCACGCAGGAGGAGCTGGCCCAGCTGGTCGGCGCATCCCGGGAGACCGTGAACAAGGCACTGGCCGACTTCTCCCAGCGCGGCTGGATCCGGATGGAGCAGCGGCAGGTGACGCTGATGGACATCGACCGGCTCGAGCAGCGCTCCCGCTGAGAACGCTGCAGGGGACGGGAGGCTCCGGGGCCGCTACATTGGCCCCATGCCGGAACGCACGAAGTGGGAGTACGCCACCGCCCCCCTGCTGATCCACGCCACGCAGCAGATCCTCAACAACTGGGGCTCCGACGGCTGGGAGCTGGTGCAGGTCGTGCCGGGCCCCAACCCCGAGCAGCTGGTCGCCTACTTCAAGCGCCCGCTGGCCTGAGATGACCAGGGTCGAGCAGCGCCTGGCGCAGCTGGGGCACACCGTGCCGGAGGTGGCCGCACCGGTCGCCGTCTACGTCCCGGCCATGCGAACCGGGAACCTGATCTTCACGTCCGGCCAGCTGCCCCTGGCCGACGGCGCCCTGATGGGGACCGGCAAGGTCGGCGGCGGGGTCACCCCCGAGCAGGCCCACTCGATGGCCGAACGCTGCGCGCTCAACGCGATCGCGGCCATCCGCGCGGAGGTCGGCGACCTTGACCGCGTGACCCGCGTCGTGAAGGTCGTCGGGTTCGTGGCCAGCGATCCCAGCTTCACCGGCCAACCGGCCGTGGTGAACGGCGCCAGCGAGCTGCTCGGGGCCGCCTTCGGAGATGTCGGGGTACATGCCCGCTCCGCCGTCGGGGTCAGCGCCCTGCCCCTGGACGCACCCGTCGAGGTCGAGGTCATCGTGGAGATCAGCTGAATGGTCCTGCGCATGCCCGATGAGCTGGTGGCCCGGGCAAGGATGCTGGCCCAGGGTGGGCCCTGGGAACCACCACCGGCGGTCGACGCAACCACGATCGTCCTGCTGCGCGACGGGTCGGCAGGGCTTGAGGTGCTGCTCATGCGCCGCCCCGACTCGATGGCCTTCGCCCCGGGCATGCACGTGTTCCCCGGCGGGCGGGTCGACATGTCCCAGGACGCCAGGCCAGCTGTGCACGGCACGATCCGCATGGGCGAGGGCGCCGCCGCGGACGTGGCCCGGGCCCTCATCGTGGCCGGCGTCCGTGAGACCTTCGAGGAGGCCGGCGTCCTGCTGGCGGTCGACCGATCGGGAAGGCCTGCGGCACCGGATGACGACTGGGCGCGGGATCGCCAGATCTGTGAGGCCGCAGCGGGGTTCCCCGCGGTGCTCGCGCGGCGTCGGCTGAGCATCCAGGCCGACCACCTGGTCCCCATGGCGCACTGGATCACTCCCGAGGTGGAGACCCGCCGCTACGACACCCGGTTCCTGGTGGCGGCACTGCCCGAGGGACAGGAGGTCGACGCGCACGCCACCGAGACCGACTCGGCCCACTGGGTCGTCCCCGCTGAGGCCCTGGCCGAGCACTGGGCGGGCGGCCTGGCCATGCTCCCGCCCACCGTTGCCGTGCTCGATGACCTCGCCGGGCAGCGCTCGGTCGGGGATGCGCTGAGCTTCGCCCGCGCCCGTGAGGTGGTTCCCCTCATGCCCCGCGCCCAGATGTCCGGCGATGAGCTCCGCTGGGTGCTCGTGCACGGCTACACAGGCCAGGTCCTCGCGCCCAGTGACCAGCCCGCTGGGTCCGAGGAGCGAGGGACCCGCTGATGCGGCCGCTGGGCTCCTCGGGTCCCTGGCTGGCCGGCCCGGTCACGCCGCGGGCCACGGCCCTGCTGGCTCCCAACCCGGGCTGGATGACCCTGGACGGCACGAACTCGTGGCTGCTGACCGAGCCCGGGGCCTCGCAGGCCATCCTCGTGGACCCGGGGCCCGAGCACCCTGCCCACCTCGACGCCATGATCGAGGCCGCCGAGGCCATCGAGGCCCGGATCTCGCTGGTCCTGCTGACCCACGGACACGCCGACCACAGCGCCGGCGCACGCTCCCTGCACGAGCTCACCGGAGCCCCGGTCCGCGCGCTGGACCCCCACCACCGGCTGGGGGAGGAGGGCCTGGCCGACGGCGACGTGGTCGTGCTGGCGGGCCTCGAGCTGTCCGTGGTCGCCACCCCGGGTCACACCACCGACAGCCTCACCTTCCTGCTCGGTGCGGACCGCGCCCTGCTCACCGGGGACACTGTCCTGGGACGCGGCAGCGCTGTCATAGCCCACCCGGACGGACATCTGGGCGCCTACCTGTCGTCCCTGGACAGGCTGTCCGAGCTGGCCGGGGCCACGGACGCGACCTGGGTGCTGCCCGGGCACGGCCCCGCCTGCCCCGATCCCGTGACGCTGCTGGCCGACTACCAGGAGCACAGGAGGACACGCCTGGCGATGGTGGCCGGGGCCATGGCCTCGGGGATCACCGACCTGGACCCCCTGCTGGACCACGTCTACCCGGAGGTGGCCCCCGAGCTGCGCTGGGCGGCACGTCTGTCGCTTGCCGCCCAGGTGGAGTACCTCACCGATCGGGCGCGTGGCCTCACCGCGCACTAGCCTGCGGGTGTGACGGAGTCCCGACTGTTCCCGGACGTGCGGTTGCACATCGTGTCGGGGAAGGGCGGTGCTGGCAAGACGACTGTGGCTGCTGCCCTGGCCCTCGCGCTGGCCGCCGAGGGGCGGCGCACGCTGTTGATGGAGGTCGAGGGTCGCCAGGGCATCGCCCAGCTCTTCGACTCCGCGCCGCTGCCCTACGAGGAGCGTCGGGTCGCCCGTGCCCCGGACGGCGGTGAGGTGCATGCCCTGGCCGTGGATCCCGAGGCCGCACTCCTGGAGTACCTGGAGATGTTCTACAACCTGCGCCGGGCAGGATCAGCCCTGTCCCGGATCGGAGCCATCGACTTCGCCACCACCATCGCGCCCGGAGTCCGCGATGTCCTGCTCACCGGCAAGGCGATCGAGGCGGTCAAGCGGAACCAGAAGGGCCGGCCGATCTTCGACGCCGTCGTGATGGACGCGCCACCCACAGGCCGGATCACCCGCTTCCTCAACGTGAACTCCGAGGTCGCGGGGATCGCCCGCATGGGACCGATCCACGGGCAGGCCAAGTCGGTGATGGCTGTCATGCAGTCCCCGATCACCGCAGTGCACCTGGTCACGCTGCTTGAGGAGATGCCGGTCCAGGAGACCCTCGACGGCATCGAGCACCTGGCCGAGGAGTCGCTGCCTGTGGGTGCAGTGATCGTCAACTCGGATCGACCACCGCTGCTGACCGCAGCGCAGCGCTCCGAGGCCCTGGCCGGCGCACTGGACCGATCAGCGATGGCCGGATCCCTGCGCAGCGCGGACGTCACCACCTCCCGCCACCCGCACACGGTCGACGAGGTGGTCGATGCCCTGGCGCAGGAGGCCCGGGATCACGCCGAGCGCGTCCAGATCGCCGAGCAGGAGCGTGCGAGGCTGACCGCCGTGGACGTGCCCAGGATCTCGCTGCCGCACCTGACTGGCGGTATCGATCTGGGTGGGCTCTACGAGTTGGCCGCAACCCTGCGGGAAGCCGGCTTCGGGCAGGCGGCTCGCCCATGAGCCGGTCGCTGTGGGAGTCCACCACCCACCTCGAGGTCGACGCCCTGCTGGCCGACCCCAGGACCCACATCATCGTCTGCTGCGGGTCCGGCGGCGTGGGCAAGACCACCACCGCCGCCGCCCTGGGCGTGCGCGCGGCTGAGGCGGGCCGACGGACGGTGGTGCTCACGATCGACCCCGCCCGCCGGCTGGCCCAGTCCCTGGGCCTGTCCGAGCTGGACAACACCCCGGCTCCGATCCCCGGGATCGACACCTCCACGGGTGGCTCCCTGGACGCCATGATGCTGGACATGAAACGGACCTTCGACGAGGTCGTCGTCGCGCACAGCGAACCGGGCCGCGCGCAGGCGATCCTGGACAACCCGTTCTACCAGGCCCTGTCCAGCTCCTTCGCCGGGACGCAGGAGTACATGGCGATGGAGAAGCTGGGCCAGCTGCACCAACAGTCGCAGTCCGAGGGCATCTGGGACCTGATCATCGTCGACACGCCCCCGTCTCGATCGGCACTGGACTTCCTGGACGCACCCAAGAGGCTCGGGGCCTTCCTCGATGGCCGGCTCATCCGGATCCTGGCCGCACCCGCACGTGCGGGCGGTCGGGCCTACATGCGCCTGCTGACGGCCAGCCTGGGGGTGTTCAGCAACGTCCTGAACAAGATCGTCGGCGCCCAGGTGCTCAGCGACCTGCAGACGTTCGTGGCATCGTTCGATGCCCTCTTCGGGGGCTTCCGGGAGCGGGCGGACCAGACCTACCAGCTGCTCGCCGCCCCCGGCACGGCCTTCGTGGTCGTGGCTGCCCCGGAGCCAGATGCGCTTCGGGAGGCCTCCTACTTCGTGGAGCGCCTCGAGTCTGAGGGGATGCCCCTGGCGGGGCTGGTGCTCAACCGGGTGGCGCAGGTGCGGCTGCCCGATCTCAGCCCGGACCAGGCCAGTGCAGGGGCCGAGCGGTTGCGAGCCTCAGATCCACCTGAGGGCTCCACGGAAGCGCTGACAGCCTCGCTGCTGGAGCTGCACGCCGATCGGATGCGCGAATCCGAGCGCCAGCACCACCTCGCTGATCGCTTCGTCGCTGCGAACCCACGTGTCCCTGTGACCTCGGTCACCGCCCTGGCACAGGACGTGCATGACCTCGTGGGCCTCCGGCGGGTGGGCCAGCTCATGGCAGGGCAAAGCCTTACACAAGGCTGACAGGCGCGTCGGGCCGATTCGTCGGCGGCCGGTGCACCGTTGACGTAATATTCTTGGATGCCCCCTGCTCAACCACCCCGCCGCGGTCCGACGGGTTGGCCGGTGACACGTCTGGTGGCCATGGCGGCCGTGGCCGTCCTGGCCGGTGTCGTCGTCGCTGGCATGATCCTTCCCGTGGTGGGCCCGGTCGGCCTGCTGGCCCGTGACTCCATCTCCTCGTTCGAGGACCTCCCGCGCGACTTCCGCGAACCGGCGCTGCCGGTGCGCACCCGGGTCTACGCCGCCGACGGGACGAAGATCGCCACTGTCTACGAGGAGAACCGCAAGGAGGTCCCCCTCGAGAAGATCGCGCCCGTGATGCAGCAGGCGGTCGTCGCCATCGAGGACTCCCGGTTCTACGAGCACAACGGCTTCGACCCCCGTGGCTTCGCCCGCGCGGCAGTCACCAACGTGACCACCGGCGAGGTGGCCCAGGGTGGATCCACGCTCACGATGCAGTACGTCAAGAACGTGCTGCTCACCGCCGCCGTGGACGAGGAGGAGCAGGCCGCCGCCCGCGAGGACACGATCAGCCGCAAGCTGCGCGAGATCCGCTACGCCATGGCCGTGGAGAAGCGCCTGACCAAGGACGAGATCCTCAACCGGTACCTCAACATCAGCTACTACGGCGCCCGGGCCTACGGCGTCGAGGCCGCCTCCCAGAGGTACTTCTCGAAGAAGGCCAAGGACCTGACGCTGGTCGAGGCAGCCACACTGGCCGGCATCGTCCAGCAGCCGTCGCGCTTCGATCCGACCCAGAACCCGCGTCAGTCGCAAGCGCGCCGGGACGTCGTCCTGAACCGCATGGCAGAGCTCGACTACATCACGGTGGACGAGGCCCGCGAGGCCAAGGCCATGGACGTCGAGGACTACCTGGATCCGAAGATCCAGTACAACGGCTGCACCACCTCCTTCGCCCCGTACTTCTGCGACTACGCCGTGCGTGCGGTCACCGACCTGCGTGCCCTCGGATCCACTCCGGAGAAGCGGGCCGACGCGTGGCGGGCTGGCGGCTACAAGGTCTACACGACCCTGGACGTGAAGGCCCAGAAGGCGGCCAAGAAGGCCGTCATGCAGGCGATCCCCCCCAAGGACCCCAGCAAGAAGGCCACCGCGATCGCCATGATCACCCCCGGGACCGGCGACATCCGTGCGATGGCCCAGAACCGCGAGTGGGGCACGGGCAATCCGCAGAAGAAGTGGTGGGAGACGACGTACAACTACGCCGTGGACCTCGCCGACGGTGGAACCCGCGGGATGCAGGCCGGCTCGACCTTCAAGATCTTCACGACGATCGCGGCTCTGGAGGGCGGGATCAGCCCCTTCACCGTGATCAACTCCCCGCCGCGCAAGGAGTTCACCGGCTTCGTGGGCTGCAGCGGCGACCTCCTGACCGGCCCCGACAGTGGCGGCGACAAGCCGTGGACCGTGAACAACTCGACCTCCTCGGGCAACTACGACATGTTCCGGGGTGCGGCCTACTCGGTCAACACGTTCTTCGTGGAGCTGGAGAAGCGGGCAGGGGTCTGTGAGACAGTCGAAGCGGCGCGCAAGCTCGGCGTGCGCTACGCCGATGGCGGCGAGCTCGGGGACGTCCGCCCGGGAGGGACAACCGCCGAGGTGGCCTCCTTCACCCTGGGCACGACCGAGGTGTCGCCACTGACCCTGGCCAACGCGTACGCCACGGTCTCCGCACACGGTGTCTACTGCCAGCCGCGCGTCATCACGAAGATCGTCGATCGTGACGGCAAGTCCCTGTCCGTGCCCGCCCCCAAGTGCAAGCAGGCGATCTCCCGCAACGTCGCCGACGGGGCCGCAGCTGTCCTGACCAACGTCGTTGACGGGTCGATCCCGGGGCGCACCGGCGGGGCGATGAGCCTGGGCCGGGACACGACCGGCAAGACCGGCACGATCGACAACCAGGCGGCTGTCTGGTTCGCCGGCTCCACCCCGGACCTCGCGGCTGCCGTGTGGGTCGGCGATCCCCGTGGCGGCTACGCCTACCCGCTGAAGAACCTCACGATCAACGGGCGGTACTACCCGAAGGTCTTCGGCTCCTCGCTGCCCGGCCCGACATGGAAGGCTGCCATGCAGGGGGCACTCAAGGGCAGTGACCCCGTCCCCATGGAACTGAAGAACGAGTGGAACATCGGACCGGCGCGCCAGGCGGGCTCTCCGTCCCTGGGCTCCTACCGGCCTGAACCCACGGTGCCCTGGTGGCAGCGGACCTTCCCGGGCTTCTCCAGCCGCGGAGGCAGTCCGAGCCAGGACCAGGGATTCGGCCAGGGGCAGTAGCGGATCAGTCGCTGTCGACAGCCGTGGGACGGGTCACTGCAGTGCGGCCCGCACCATGGCAGCGACCTGTCCCCCGTCGAAGCGTCCCGAGGTGCGCGGCGTGAGCTCCTTCATGACCCGACCCATGGCCGACATGCCCGTGGCACCCTGGGCGGCCGCAGCCTCGACCGCCTCCTGCACCATGGCACCGACCTCCTGCTCGGTCAGCGGCTCAGGAAGGTAGCGCGCCAGCACACCCAGCTCGGCATCCTCACGAGCGGCCAACTCCGGGCGTCCGGCCTCGGCGAAGGCGTCCGAGGCCTCGCGGCGCTTCTTGGCCTCCCGGGTCAGCACCGCGGTCACCTCGGTGTCGGACAGGGTGCGGGCGGCCTTGCCAGCCACCTCCTCGTTGGTGATCGCGGACAGCGCCATGCGCAGCGTCGAGGAGGTGAGCTCGTCGCGACTGCGGATGGCCTCGGTGAGATCGGACTGGAGGGACTGCTTGAGGGTCGTCATGGGGTCATTGTCGCCGGTCTGCACGTGTCGCGTCCCCGCCACCTCAACACCGGGTGGGATCTGGGCCCCGGCACTGCAAGACTGTGCTTCATGGCCGCCGCATCCAGCACAGCCCTGCGGGTGGCGGGCTCGGTGCTCGCCCTGGGCGCGGCCACCACGGCCTACAGCCTCTGGGAGGCACGGCAGTACACCCTGCGCCGAGCTGAGGTTCGACTCGGTACCGCGGGGAGCAGCCGGGTCCCGGACCAGCCCCTGCGGATCCTGCACCTGTCGGACCTGCACCTGTCCCCACGGGACACCGACCGGATCGCCTGGGTCCAGGACCTGGGGAAGGTCGATGCGGACCTGACCGTGGTCACCGGGGACTTCCATGGGCACGCCGACGGTCCTGCCCTGGCGCTGCGCGCCCTTGCCCCCCTGCTGGAACGACCGGGGTTCTTCGTCCGCGGGTCCAACGACTACTACGCCCCGTCAGGAGCCAACCCGGCCAAGTACCTCACCGGCCCCAGTGAGCTGCGCACGAACCGACCGCCCATCGACGTGACCCCGCTCAACGAGGGACTGGCCGCCCGCGGCTGGCTGGACCTCGACAACCTCGCTGCCACCGCCACGATCCGGGGTTGGCGCATCGACGCGCGGGGGGTCGATGACCCGCACATCGGCCGCGACGACTACTCCCAGGTGGCGGGGCCCTTTGACCCCACCGCAGACCTGCGCCTCGGCGTCGCCCACGCACCCTACCGACGGGTGCTCGACGCCATGGCCGCGGACGGTGCCGACCTCCTGCTGGCCGGACACACCCACGGCGGCCAGGTGTGCCTGCCGGGGTTCGGCGCGCTGGTGACCAACTGCGACCTGCCCCGATCCCAGGCCAAGGGGCTCTCGCACTGGGGCCAGAGCACCCTGCACGTCTCCGCAGGGCTCGGGACCAGCCCGTACACGCCGATCCGGCTGGCCTGCCGGCCGGAGGCGACCCTGCTGACCGTCCTGGGCGGTTGATCCTCCCGAATCCGAAGCCATCCCAAAGCCAAAGACCCCCAGCCGGGGCTGGGGGTCTTCGTCTTTGAGTCGGGATGGCGGGATTCGAACCCACGACCTCTTCGTCCCGAACGAAGCGCGCTACCAAGCTGCGCCACATCCCGATGAACAGGGGCGATTCTAGCCGCAGGCCCGCCGCAGCCCAAAACGCCGGAATCACCCCGGTGGGGTGGCAGTCAGCCCAGATCGGCCAGCAGCGCGGCGATCTGCACGGCGTTGAGGGCCGCGCCCTTGCGCAGGTTGTCGTTGGACACGAACAGGGCCAGCCCCCGACCGTCGGGCACGCTGGAGTCCTGGCGCACGCGACCCACGTAGGACGGGTCGGAACCGGCAGCCTGCAGGGGAGTGGGCACATCGGACCAGGCCACTCCCGGCGCTGACTCGAGCAACGCCCTGGCGCGATCGACGGAGATCGGTCGGTCGAACTCGGCGTTGATGCTCAGGCTGTGGCCGGTGAAGACCGGGACCCGGACGCAGGTCCCGGACACTGCCAGGTCGGCGATGCCCAGGATCTTGCGGCTCTCATTGCGCAGCTTCTGCTCCTCGTCGGTCTCACCGGAACCGTCGTCGACGATCGATCCCGCCATGGGGATCACGTCGAACGCGATGGGAGCCACATACTTGGTCGGCGCGGGCAGGGTCAGCGCCGCGCCGTCATGGGTCAGTGCAGTCATGTCCTGGTCCACGCCCGCCCGGATCTGCCCGGCAAGCTCGGCCACACCGGCCAGACCGGAGCCCGAGACCGCCTGGTACGTGCTCACGACCAGCCGGCGAAGGCCCGCCTCGGCGTGCAGGGGAGCAAGCACCGGCATGGCGGCCATCGTCGTGCAGTTGGGGTTGGCCACGATCCCCTTGGGGATGCTGGCCAGGGCGCCCGGGTTGACCTCGGAGACCACCAGCGGGACATCGGGGTCCATCCGCCAGGCCGAGGAGTTGTCCACCACGGTGGCGCCTGCCGCCGCGAAGACCGGGGCAAGGGCGCGGGAGGTCGATCCACCGGCGGAGAACAGTGCGATGTCGATCCCGGACGGGTCGGCCGTGGCCGCATCCTCCACCACGACCTCGGTGCCCCGCCACGGCAAGGTGGTGCCCGCGGATCGGGCGCTGGCCAGGAAGCGCACCGAGCCGATGTCGATCGCCGACTCGTCCAGCAGTCGGCGCATCACGGCGCCGACCTGCCCGGTGGCCCCGACCACGGCCACGGTGACGCTCATCGGCCGGTCCCGGCGTAGACCACGGCCTCACCCTCGGCATCCAGGCCGAAGGCGGTGTGCAGGGCGCGCACAGCGGCGGCGGCCACCTCCTTGGTGGTCACGACCGAGATCCGGATCTCCGAGGTCGTGATCATGGACACGTTGATGCCGGCGTCAGCCAGCGCGGTGAAGAACGTCGCGGAGACGCCGGGGTGGGAGCGCATGCCCGCTCCGACCAGCGAGACCTTGGCGATGCCATCATCGAACACGAGATCCTGGAAGCCGATGTCGTCCTTGACCCGCTCCAGGGATTGCACTGCGTCGTTGCGTGCGGACACCGGGCAGGTGAATGTCACGTCCGTACGGCCGGTCTCAGCCAGGGACACGTTCTGCACGATCATGTCCACGCTGACACCCGCGGCGGCTATCGCGCGGAAGATCTGGGCCGCCTCCCCCGGCCGGTCCGGGACCCCTACGACGGTGATCTTGCAGTCGCTGAGGTCGGTGGCGACCCCGGCGATGATCGGTTGCTCCACGGTCGCCCCTTCGGCAGGATGTGCCAGTGCTGGCAGCGGTTGGTTCGGATCCAGGACCCACGTGCCCTGCTTGTCGGAGAACGACGAGCGCACGTGGATCGGCAGGTTGGCGCGCCTGGCGTACTCGACGCAGCGCAGGTGCAGCACCTTGGCGCCGGCTGCGGCCAGGTCCAGCATCTCCTCGTAGCTGATTCGCGGGACCTTGCGCGCACACGGCACCACACGCGGGTCGGCGGAGAAGACCCCGTCGACGTCGGTGTAGATCTCACACACGTCGGCTCCCAGGGCCGCGGCGATCGCGACGGCTGTGGTGTCAGAGCCGCCCCGACCGAGCGTGGTGATGTCCTTGCTGTCGAAGGAGACCCCCTGGAAGCCCGCGACGATCGGGATGGCGCCCTCGGACAGCGCCGAGTGGATGCGCCCGGGCGTCACGTCGATGATCCGCGCCGAACCGTGCGCGCCGTCGGTGATGAGGCCCGCCTGTGACCCCGTGAAGGAGCGGCCCTCCTCGCCACGGTCGTGGATCGCCATGGCCAGCACGGCCATCGAGATCCGCTCACCTGCGGTGAGCAGCATGTCGAGCTCGCGGCCGGGGGGGTTCTGGCTCACCTGCTGGGCCAGGTCGAGCAGCTCGTCGGTGGAGTCCCCCATGGCCGAGACCACCACCACCACGTCGTTGCCCGCACGCTTGGTGTCGACGATGCGCTCAGCCACCCTGCGGACGCTTGCCGCATCGGCAACGGAGGATCCCCCGTACTTCTGGACGATCAGGGCCATGCGCAGTCGCTTCCGATGGGATGGTGAGGTTCCAGGCAGCGATTCTAGTCGGTCGGCCGCACCCCTGAGCGGCGCTCAGTCCTCCGGGCAGCCCCGAGCGCCCGGCGCGCTGGGCTAGAGGCGGACCTCGCTGGCCACCTCGAGCGGTGCGCCAGCACGCACGTGGGACACAAGGGACCGCAGGGCCCGAAGGGCCGCCGACCCGGAGTCACCCCACGAGTTCAGGTAGGTGGTCTGCCACCACCACAACGCCTCCAGCCTCCGTCCGGCCGTGTGGTGGGCCAGGCCATGCAGGAGATCGGAGACGATCGCCGCGAGGTCATCGGACAGCCGTCCCGACACCAGTTCCGGGCTCGTGTACGGGTCGAAGACCTCGACATAGGCATCGATCGGCGCCAGTCGCTCAGCCAGGCCGGCACGCAGGCGGTCCACGTCCGGCTCGACACCGGCATCAGGCTCGAAACGGCCCTCCGGGACGACGTCGTCGATCGCTCCGAGCCGTGCGCCCATCGCCAGGACGTCGGACACCTCCAGCAGGAGGATGGCGATCGCCCGATCCTCGCCGATCCCCGCCGCCACGGCCTCGGTGGCCTGAACGAACCTGGCAGAGGCGTCGGCCAGCCCGTCGGCCAGCGTCACCAGGTCGTCATCCACCTCCGTCGCTGGCGTGCTGAGCACCGCCATGGCGCCCTCGATCGGTGCTTCCTCGACCATCAGCCCTGCCCTCCGACTCGTCGTCGTCCTTCGAATGCCCTGCCCAGGGTGACCTCGTCCGCGAACTCGAGATCCCCCCCGACCGGGAGTCCACTTGCCAACCGTGACACGGTCAGACCCAACGGACCCATCATGCGCGACAAATAGGTTGCCGTCGCCTCCCCCTCGAGATTCGGGTCCGTGGCGATGATCACCTCCGACACCGTGCCGTCGGCCAGACGGGCCATGAGCTCACGGATGCGCAGGTCGTCGGGGCCGATCCCCTCCATGGGGCTGATCGCGCCGCCCAGCACGTGGTAGCGGCCGCGGAACTCCCGGGTGCGCTCGATCGCGACGACGTCCTTGCTCTCCTCGACCACACACAGCAGGGTCAGGTCCCGACGCGAATCCCGGCAGATCGCACAGGTCTGCTCCTGGGAGACGTTGCCGCAGATCTCGCAGAAGCGGACCTTCTCGCGCAGGGTCAGCAGGGCACCGGCCAGGTCGGTGACCTCCTGCGGGTCGGTCTTGAGCAGGTGGAAGGCGATCCGCTGCGCCCCCTTGGGCCCGATTCCGGGCAGCCTGCTCAGGGAGTCGATGACGTCCTGGATGATCCCCTCGTACATGCCAGCCCCTACGAGTGGTCGATCTCGCCGATGGGGCGGGCACCGAGTTCCCTGGTGACCAGGGCCAAGCCGCTGGCACCGTCGGACTCGACGTTCGGGTCATCCGGACTCGGCTCATCGGTGACCTCGTCCTGCGCTCCGGCGCTGCCCGCCGCCCGGACCACGTCGGCCGGGCTGGCCTCCGCCGGCGTCGACGATTCCGGCGGGCGCACCTGGCCCGAGGTGCTCGAGGAGTCACCTCGTCGGGCTGGGCCCGGCGCAGCCGGCTCCGGGTCGTGCAGGACGTCGATCGTGAGGTCCAGCGCGAGCACGTCGATGATGGCCTGGCGCAGGCGCTCGTCATGACCGCGCTGCGCGATGGCGCGGGCGTTGCCGGGCTCGGCCACGGCGACCGCCAGTGCCCCGCCGCTGCTGGAGACCGGCGTGGCGGCGTGGAAGGCGGTCCAGGCCACGCGGCTGGAGGCGGCCAGGCGCTCCAGGATCGCGGGCCATGCGTCGCGGACACGCGCGATCTCGGCCTCCCCCGCCTCCCCCGCCCTCGGGGCCGTCACGCCCTCCTCTGCCTTCCCAGCCCGCACTGGCGCCGCCGGGGCACTGGGCGCAGCGTCGGACGCCGGCGGCTGCTCAGGGGCGGTCGTCGGGCCGGCAGCGGCCTGCGGGGTCGGCGCGGCCGCATCAGGGCCGCCCGCGCCAGGGCCACCCGCGCCGCGTCGGAGGTCCGGCCTGCGGGGTGGTGCCGAACGCGGCGTGCTCGTGGCAGCCGGTTGCCCCGAAGCGGTTCGCGCTGGTTCAGCACGAGGCTGCGCGGTCCGGGGTTCCGATCCGTCCATCTCAGCCGGAGCCCCCGCGCCTGCCCCGGATGCTTCTGGGGCTCCTGGCTGGGGGCCCTTGGGCTGTGCTGGCTGGGGTGCGGCGGATGCGGCCGGTGCGACGGGTGCGGCCGGTGCGCCTCGGCCCGCCTGGGCGGCCGAGCGTTCGAGCTGATCGAGGCGGGCCAGAACCGAGGAGAGGTCGCTGCCCGAGTCAGCCACGGCCAGCCGGGCGCACAGGAGCTCGAGCTGCAGGCGAGGTGCGGTGGCTCCCTTGATCTGGCCCAGACCCACGCTGACCAGGTCAGCCGCCCGGGACAGCTCGGCCAGGCCCAACGACTGCGCCTGGGCGACCATCCGCTGCCCGGCGTCGTCGGGCACGTCGACCAGCCCCTTGGACAGGGCGTCATGGTCGACGCGCAGGATGATGAGGTCACGCAACCGGTCGAGGACGTCGATGACGAAGCGGCGTGGATCGTGCCCGGCCCCGATCACGCCGTCGACGATCCCGAACATGTCAGCTGCCGAGCCCGAGCCCAGGGCTGCCACGAAGTCGTCGATGAGGCTTGTGTCGGTCAGGCCGAGCGCTGAGATGGCATCGGCATAGGTCAGGCCCTCGGGGCCCGCCCCGGCCAGGAGCTGACCGAGGACGGACAGGCTGTCCCGGACGCTGCCCGCGCCGGCCCGCGCAACCACGGCCAGGGCGGGCTGCTCGGCCGAGACCTCCTCAGCCTCACACACCGTGGCCAGGTGGTCGGCCAGGGTCCGTGCCGAAACGAGGCGGAAGCCGTAGTGGAAGGTCCGGGAGCGGATGGTCGGGATGATCTTGTCCGGCTCCGTCGTGGCGAAGATGAAGCGCAGGTGTGGCGGGGGCTCCTCGACCAGCTTGAGCAGGGCGTTGGCGGCCTCATTGGTCAGCTGGTGGGCCTCGTCGATGATGTAGATCTTGTATCGACTCGCCGCAGGTGCGTAGATCGCCTTCTCGCGCAGATCCCGGGCGTCGTCGATGCCCCGGTGCGTGGCGGCATCCAGTTCCACGACGTCCATCGAACCCGGGCCGTTGGGGGCCAACTCGATGCAGCTTCGGCACTGCCCGCACGGCTCTGCGGTGGGCCCCTGCTCGCAGTTCAGCGAGCGGGCCAGGATGCGTGCGGTGGAGGTCTTGCCACACCCACGGGGACCCGAGAACAGGTAGGCGTGGTGCGTGCGGCCCGCCTCGAGGGCACGTTTGAGCGGCTCGGTCACGTGCTCCTGACCGATCACCTCAGCCAGGGTGCCCGGCCGATAGGTCCGGTAGAGCGCCAATGCCACGTCGCTCACCCTAGTGGTGCCCGCCGACAAGTGCGGCCGGCGTCCACAATCCCCAGCTCATCCACACCTGGGGACAACTCACACCGATGTAACTACGCCGCTGTCATTGCGCCCTGAGCCCACGTGCGCCTACAGCGCGCCGCCCGCAGCCGGCGGAGCCGTGGGATCGACGCCCGCAGCGGCGCCGGACTCCCGGGCCAGGTAGTCCTCGAGCAGCATGACGTTCTCGCCCACACGGCGGGCGACCTGCAGCAGCGTGGAGATGGAGGCGACCTCCTCCACCTGCTCCTTGAGGAACCAGTGCATGAACTGCTCGCCCAGGTAGTCGGACTCCGCACGCGCCAGGGCGATGAGTGACTCGAACTGGGAGGTGACCAGGCGCTCCTGCGCCAGGGCGAGCTCCAGTGGCTCCACCACCGTCGCGAACTCGTTGCGCACGTCCGGCACACCTGGGATCACGACGTCGGCCTCGCGGTCCATGAGGTACTGGACGATCATCATCGCGTGGTTGCGCTCCTCGACGGACTGCGCGTAGAAGTGCGCAGCCAGCTGCGGGAGCGCCTGCTGGTCGAACCAGACGGCGATGGCGATGTACTGCTGGGACGCGAAGTACTCGTGCCCGATCTGTTCGGTCAGAAGGTCATGGACGGGACTCATGGGCGTCTCCTCGGGCAGTGACGGTGATCGGCCGGCCACGAGCGGACGGCCACGAGCACAATGCTACGGGGGTCGTTGTCGCGCCGGAACACAGAAGGCCCGGATCCTGTCTGGACCCGGACCCTCGTTGTGCTGGGTGTGGCTGGCCGCGCACGTGGTGCCTGACCGGCCTGGCGGTGGCGGTGGGATTCGAACCCACGGTGGGCTACAAACCCACACACGATTTCGAGTCGTGCTCCTTTGGCCGCTCGGACACGCCACCGCCGCGAATTCTACGGGCCGGTGGTCCCCCAGCACCAAATCGCCGCCGTAGCCTTGGCCAGTGCCCGTCGGACCCCACCCACTGCCCTGGCCCGTGGACCCACGCCTGGACCCCGACCTCCTGGCCGGTGGGGATTCACGCAACGTCATCGACAGGTACCGGTACTGGTCTGTGGCCGCGATCGTGGCCGACCTCGACACCCGACGCTCCCCCCTGCACGTGGCCGTGGAGAACATCGAGCACGACCTGAACATCGGCTCGATCGTGCGCACCGCCAACGCCTTCAACGTCGCGGGCGTGCACATCGTCGGCCGTCGACGATGGAACCGCCGTGGGGCGATGGTGACCGACGCGTACCTGAGCATCACGCACCACCCCGACCCGGCTGACCTGCGGTCCTGGGCTCAGGCTCAGGGGCTGCCCATCCTGGCCATCGACGTCGTGCCCGGTGCCATCCCGATCGAGGACCACCCCATGCCGCCGGCCTGCGTCCTCCTGTTCGGTCAGGAGGGCCCCGGGCTGAGCCCCGAGTCCCTGGCGGGGGCCGATGCCGTGCTGTCGATCAGCCAGTACGGATCCACCCGGTCGATCAATGTCGCCGCAGCCGCCGCGATCGCCATGCACTCCTGGGCGCGCGCCCATCTCGACAGCCGGGGGCCCGCGGCGGGGTAGCCTTGGGCGGTGAGCATGAGCGGGTCCCTGGCAGCAGCGCTGCCGGGCGTCGTGCCCGCCCTGGGTCCCGACTGGCTGGACCCGCAGAACCTCGATCGGTTCGGCACGGCTGCCTTCTGGATCGCCCTGTTCATCATCTTCGCCGAGTGCGGGTTGCTCATCGGGTTCTTCCTGCCCGGGGACTCGCTGCTGTTCATGGTGGGGCTGTTCATCGCCAGCGGGGTCATCAACGTCCCGATCCAGGTCGCCTGCCTGCTGCTGTCGATCGCGGCGGTGGCCGGCAACCTGACGGGGTACTGGATCGGCTACCGCGCTGGACCCCCGCTGTTCAACCGCCCGGAGTCCCGCTTCTTCCGGCAGGAGTACGTCGACAAGACGCATGCGTTCTTCGCCAAGTACGGGTCCCGAGCCATCGTGCTGGCCCGGTTCGTGCCGATCGTGCGCACCTTCATCACGGCGATGGCCGGCGTGGGGCGCATGGACCTGCGCACCTACGTCGTCTACTCGACCATCGGCGGCGTGGTGTGGGCCACGGGCGTGACCCTGCTCGGCTACTACCTCGGCAACATCCCCTTCGTGAAGGACAACATCGAGTTCATCCTGATCGGCATCGTGGCGCTGTCCATCATCCCGATCGGGTTCGAGACGCTGCGCCACCGCCGGGAGGCGCGCACCGAAGCCATCACCACCGACCGGATCGGCTGATTGCCGACCTCGGTGGAGCACGGCGCGCGCCACGCCGGAACGACCAGCGCCTAGGCTGGCTGCCGTGACCGATGCGCGCGCAGAGCTCCTGAACCAGATCCGCACCAAGGCCGTGGTGCACGGCAAGGTGGTGCTCTCCTCAGGTCGGGAGGCCAACTACTACATCGACCTGCGGCGGGTGACCCTGGACGGCGAGGCCGCCCCGCTTGTCGGCCAGGTCATGCTCGACCTCACCGCCGACCTGGACTACGACGCGGTCGGGGGCCTGACCCTGGGCGCCGACCCGGTCGCCACAGCCATGCTGCACAGCGCTGCCGCCCGCGGCCAGCAGCTGGATGCGTTCGTCGTGCGCAAGGCTGAGAAGGCCCACGGACTGCAGCGCCGCATCGAGGGTCCGGATGTGGCGGGGCGTCGGGTCCTTGCCGTCGAGGACACGTCCACGACTGGCGGTTCGGTGCTCGCCGCCGTGGAGGCGCTGCAGGAGGCGGGCGCCGAGGTCGTCGGTGTCGCGGTGATCGTCGAGCGGGGTGCCGAGCCGGCGATCGCTGCGGCCGGGTTGACCTACCGCACCGCCTTCGCGCTGTCCGACCTCGGACTCGACTGACATGTCCGGGGTCACGGTGGTGCTGTGTCCAGCACTGGACCCCGACACTGATGACGGCGCTCGCCGGGAGCTCGCCGCTGCCCTTGCCGGCTGGGGGATCCCGGTCGTGGTTCCGCACAGGCAGCCCCGCGAAGGCGCTGAGCTAGCTGATGAACGGCTGCTGATGGCCGCATGGGTCGCCGATCAGGCTGTGGCCATCACCGGCGCCCAGGTCGAGGGACCACTGATCATCGTCAGCATGGGATCGGCCAACCGCGTGGTCCCCGCCCTGGGCTTCGCACAGCGGGCGTCGCGCCGGAGCATCGTGGGCTACGTGCTGATCGAGGGCCCGCTGCCCGATCCGAGCCGGGCCGGGCGGGACTGGCCCGATGCCCCGGTGCTCTACGTCTCACGCTGGGGCTCCGATGACTCCACCCGGGCGGCCCGACTGCGCGGCTGGAGCACCCTGCAGGAGGATCCGATCTCCGCGGTCACCAGCCTGGCCCGGGGCTGGCCGGACGCGATGCCCTGACCGGACTGGGGGCAGACTGGGGCCATGACTGCATGCATCACCGGCGCGACCGCCGGAATCGGACTGGCCTTCGCCGAGCTCCTGGCCGAGCAGGGCGAGGACCTCATCGTCGTGGCCCGCGACACCACCCGCCTTGAGGCACTGGCCGAGAGGCTGGCCGATGAGCACGGGGTTGCCGTCGAGGTCCTGACCGCGGACCTGGCCACCGACGAGGGTTGCTCAGCCGTCATGCAGCGCCTGTCCGATGATCAACAGCCAGTCGACGTGCTGGTCAACAACGCGGGCTTCGGGGTCAACCAGGACTTCGTGGGGGGCAGCCTGGTCGATGAGGAGCGCCTGCTCGACGTGCTCGTCCGCGCCACGTTGCGGCTGACACACGCGGTCCTGCCCGGGATGGTCGAGCGTGGACGCGGCATCGTCATCAACGTCTCCAGCGTGGCCGGCTGGGTGCCCATCGGGACCTACGCCGCCGCCAAGTCCTGGGTCACTGTGTTCACCGAGGGCCTGGGGGCGGAACTGGCCGGCACGGGCGTGACGGCCACAGCCGTGTGTCCCGGGTTCACCCACACCGAGTTCCACGAGCGGGCCGCCATGACGACCTCGTCGATCCCGGAATGGGCCTGGCTGGACGCCTCGCGGGTGGCGGCCGATGGGCTGCGCGCGGCCCGGGCGGGGCGAGTGGTCAGCGTCCCCTCGAAGCGCTACAGGTCCCTGTCGCTGGCCTTCCAGTACACCCCCCGGTCGGTGCTGCGCCGGATCGTGTCCGCAGCCCCCACCTCGGTGACCGACCGGCCGTGATGACCCACCCCCTGGTCAGCCGGATGCAGCCGCATCGCCGCAGCATCTTCGGCGAGATGTCGGCCCTGGCGCTGGAGACCGGGTCCATCAACCTGGGACAGGGGTTCCCGGACACCCAGGGACCGGACCTGGTTCGCGACGCCGCCCTGGCCGCCATCACGGAGGGCCGCGGTGCGCAGTACCCACCGGTGCACGGGCTACCGGAGCTGCGATCGGCGATCTGCGACCACCAGGAGTCCTGGTACGGGCTGTCCTGGGACCCCGCAACGGACGTGGTGGTGACCACGGGGGCCTCTGAGGCAATCGCCGCGACCGTCCTGGCCTTCATCGAACCCGGTGACGAGGTCCTGATCCTCGAGCCATGGTTCGACCTCTACTCCGCTGCCATCGACCTTGCCGGCGGGGTCCGCGTGAGCGTCCCCCCCGTCCCCGGGACGTTCCGCCCCGACCCACAGGCCCTCGCAGAGCGGGTCACCGCCCGCAGCCGGCTGCTCATCCTCAACTCCCCACACAACCCGACCGGAGTCGTGTTCACCGCCCAGGAGCTGGCCGCCCTGGCGGACGTGGCGATCGCCGCGGACCTGGTCGTGCTGTCCGACGAGGCCTACGAGCATCTCTGGTTCGATGGGCATCGGCACATCCCCATCGCCACGCTTCCCGGGATGGCCGGGCGCACGATCACAGTCGGATCAGCGGGCAAGAGCCTGTCCTTCACGGGCTGGAAGGTCGGGTGGGCCACCGGGCCCGCAGACCTGATCGGAGCGGTCCGGGTGATCCGTCAGCACCTGAGCTATGTCTCCGGTGGGCCCTTCCAGTGGGCCGTCGCCCAGGGCCTCAAGGAACTCCCGGCATCACATTGGGTCGACTTCCGACAGGGCCTGGCCCGTCAGCGCGACCTGCTCACCGAGGGACTGACGGCCATCGGACTGCGTGTTCAGCCCAGCGAGGGCACCTACTTCCTGCTCACCGACATCACTGGGCTGGGCTATGCCAGCGGTGCGGCGTTCTGCGAGGAGCTGCCGGCCAGGGCAGGGGTGGTGGCCATCCCAGTGGCCCCCTTCTGCGACGACCCGGAGGTGGGACGGGCCTGGGTGCGGTGGGCCTTCTGCAAGCGCCCGGAGGTTCTGGCCGAAGCATCTGGCCGGCTCCTCCACGCGTTCGGATGAGGCATGCCCGTCAGGTCGGGCCGGCCGCTCCCGCAGTCACCGGTGCCAGGCCCTGCGCGCGGCGCACAGCCCCCTCATCTCCACACCTGACCAGCCAGTTCGCCAGCATGAGGTGCCCACCCTCGGTCAGGACCGACTCGGGGTGGAACTGCACCCCCTCGATGTCCCATTCCCGGTGCCGCAGCGCCATGACGACGCCGCTGTCGGTCCAGCCGGTGATCTCCAGCTCGTCTGGAACCGTGGGGCGCTCCACCGCCAGCGAGTGGTAGCGGGTGGCCCGGAACGGCTGTGGCAGGCCAGCCAGGACCCCGGCACCATCGTGGTGCACCAGGGAGGTCTTGCCGTGGAGCAGCTCCGGCGCGCGGGACACCACCGCCCCGAACACCGCCCCGATCGCCTGATGGCCCAGGCACACCCCGAACAGGGGAGTCCGGCCGGCACACGCCCGGACCATGTCCATGCAGACGCCGGCGTCATGTGGATCACCGGGCCCCGGGGACAGCAGCACGCCGTCGAAGGTCGCGGCATCCTCGGTGGTCACCTCGTCATTGCGCCGCACGTCGACCTCGGCCCCCAGCTGGGCGAGGTACTGGGCCAGGTTGAACACGAACGAGTCATAGTTGTCGACGATCAGGATGTGGGCAGTCACGAGGCCATTCTCGCCGGTACCCTTGGCCTGTGCACAGCCCCTCGACACAGCGGGCCCCCGGGCCAGGTGATGTCGAGCGTCCTGCCTCCACCGTTGCCCCTGACCCGAGTGCGGATGATGCCACCTCCGCGACAGGAGAATCGCCGAGGCACCAGCCCCAGCGATGGCGCCCCCAGCGCCGCCCACGGCTGCCCGACGTTGCAGCCGCTGCTGTGTTCGCCATCGCCGGCATGATGTTCATCGCCAGCGCCACGGCATCTGAGGATGGGGTCCTGCGCCTGGATCGGCAGGGTGGTCTACCTGGCGCCATCTCGGCTCGCGCAGACCAGAACGCACAGCTGACGCAGCAGGTGGACCAGCTCACGGGTCAGGTGTCAGCCCTCCTCGCCCTGGGAGACCCGAGCGCGATCCTGGCGGAGACGACCGCGCAGGCCGCCGTCCTCGCCCCGATCGTGGGGCTGACCCCGGTCACCGGCCCCGGTGTCACCGTGAGCCTGGATGACGCCGACCCGCCGCAACGGATCCCGGACGGCTTCACCGGTGACGACTACATCGTCCACCAGCAGGACGTGCAGGGTGTGGTGAACGCCCTCTGGCGGGGAGGCGCCTCCGGGGTGACTGTCATGGGACAGCGCCTCATCAGCACCAGTGCCGTGCGCTGTGTGGGCAACACCGTGATCCTGCAGGGCCAGGTGTACTCACCTCCCTTCGTCATCGAGGCGGTGGGCGACGTGGCCCGGCTCACCGCGGCCCTGGAGGTCGATGACTCCGTGCGGTTCTTCCGGGAGTGGTCCGACGTGGTGGGGCTCGGCTACGACCAGTCGGCCAGTCGCGAGCTGACCCTGCCGGCCTACACCGGCCCGATCACGACCCCGAACACCCAGGTGATCCCATGACCACGTCGGTGACCTCGGAGCACGACCCCCCGGGGACCAGCGCGCCTCGGGCCGCCCGTGGTTGGGCCGCCGTGGGAGTCATCGGCGAGCTGCTCATCACGGTGGGTGTCGTCCTCCTGCTCTTCGTGGCCTACCAGCTGTGGTGGACCAACGTCGTGGCCGAGCGGGCCGCGGATCAGCAGGCGATCGCCCTGCAGGACTCCTGGTCCCGGCCACCCCTCACCCCGGGCGGGGGCGAGGAGGGCACCGAGAAGCAGCGTCGACCCAAGCTCGGTGACGCGTTCGCGCTGATGTACATCCCGCGCCTGAGCGACAAGGTCTGGGGCATGCCGGTCCTGGAGAGCGTCGAGCTGCCAGACCTGGCGCGCGGCATCGGCCACTACCCGGAGAGCCAACTCCCGGGGCAGAAGGGGAACTTCGCGGTCGCCGCCCACCGCGCGACCAACGGCGAGCCGTTCCGCGACATCGACCGCCTCCGCGTGGGCGACAAGGTCTACGTGGAGGATCGTGACTCCTGGTTCGAGTACACCCTGCAGCGTGATCGCATCGTGGCCCCGCAGGACGGCTGGGTCATCGAGCCGGTTCCCGGCGAACCCGGAGCGAAGCCGGTCGAGAGGCTGATCACCCTGACCACCTGCAACCCGCGCTGGGCCAGCACCAGCCGATGGATCTGGTGGGGCGAGTTGAGCAACAGCTGGGACAAGGCCACCGAGGACGTGCCTGCGGCGATCAAGGCGGGTCGCTAGATGTATGCGTGGCTCTGGAACCACCTCCCCGGACCCACCGCACTGCGCGTGCTCATCTGCGCCGTGGCGCTGGCGGCCATCGTCGCGGTCCTGTTCATCTGGGTGTTCCCCTGGCTGGAGCCCCGGCTGCCCTTCACGGACGTCACTGTGGACGCAGCATCGTCCACAGGCTTATCCACAGCTGGGGACAGAATTACATCGTTGTAGTTCGAGTCGCGGAACCCGATTCTTGCTCACGCTCTGCATGCATCTGATCGCTGTCAGGCCTCATTCGGAGGATGGGCCGACATCACTGCCTGTCACCGGTGATGTCACCCGCGCACCATTCGGGGTGATTCACCCCGATATGTCGGGTCAGCGCCACTTGGTGGACAGACCGAACCCGACCATGATCAGACCGAACCCGATCACCATGTTCCAGGTCCCCAGAGCGGACATGACCGGCATCCCGGGAACGATGTAGTACAGGACTATCCACAGCAGGCCCACCAGGAAGCAGGTGAGCATCAGGGGGACGAGCCACCGGGGTGAGGTGGTTGGCGGGGCCTTGGTGGGTTCGGGCGGCGCGGTGCGCGCCTTCGGCTTGCCCCGACCCTTGGACTCCGGCATGGCTCCCTCTCCGTCAACGGTTGGCCCGCATAGTACCCCGCGACCTCAACCGGTCAGCACGGGGACCATGTCCTGGATCTGCGCCGTGCGGGAGATGGTGAGGACGACCAGGAGGATGGACACCGCCACGGTCGCCGCGGTGTGCCTGCCGAGCTGCTGGCGCCGCTCCTGGCCGCGCCCCGAGGTGAGCACCACGGCGACCAGTGCGCCGGTCACAGCGCCACCGAGGTGGGCTCGCCAGTCGATCCCCCCGAGCACGAATCCCAGGACCACGTTGATCCCGAGCAGGAAGATGATCTGGGACACGTCGCGGTCAAGGCGCCGACCCACGATGATCCACGCGGCCATGAGGCCGAAGATCGCGCCACTGGCACCCACGGAGAGGGTGTTCACCGGGGAGAACCAGTAGGACGCCACGGCACCACCGATCCCCGAGAGCAGGTAGAGCGTCAGGAAGCGCCCGTGTCCCAGGACGCGCTCGAGCGGGGGGCCGAGGATGAACAGGACGTACATGTTGAACGCGATGTGCAGCCAACCGGCATGCAGGAACACCGACGAGACCAGGCGGAACCACTCGCCGTCCAGCGCGATGGCAAGGGGCCACATCCCCCACCGCTGCAGGCCGCCGGCGAGGTCGAGCAGCGTCACAGCGACGAACAGGACCGCACAGATGCCGATGAGGGTCCGGGTGACCGCACCGTCGCGGGTGATGCGACCACCGAAGACCGTGCGCGCCTCGCGGATCGACGCCTGCCCGGCCTCGACGCACTCCGGGCACTGGTAGCCCACGGACGCCGCGGTCATGCACTCAGGGCAGATCGGCCGCTGGCAGCGGGTGCACTGGATCCAGGTCTCCCGCTCAGGGTGTCGGAAGCAGACCGGTGCGGGCGGGGCAGCCTCGGCCGGGAGGCCGTAGCTCACTTCTCGATGGTCACCGAGGTGATGACGACGTCGGTCGTCGGACGGTCACCCGGGCCCACGGCTGTGGTGGCGATGGCATCGACGACGTCGCAGCTCGGCTGGTCGGCCACCTCACCGAAGATGGTGTGCTTGCGGTTCAGGTGCGGGGTCTTGCCCACGGTGATGAAGAACTGGCTCCCGTTGGTGCCAGGTCCCGCGTTGGCCATCGCCAGCAGGTAGGGCCGGTCGAAGCTCAGCTCCGGGTGGAACTCGTCGGCGAACTGGTAGCCGGGGCCGCCGCGCCCTGTTCCCGTCGGATCGCCACCCTGGATCATGAACCCGTTGATCACGCGGTGGAAGACCACGTCGCTGTAGAGCGCGCCAGCACCGGTGGCTCCCGTCCGCGGATCGACCCACTCCTGGGACCCGTCGGACAGGCCGACGAAGTTGGCCACGGTCTTCGGTGCGTGGTTGTCGAAGAGGGTCACGTTGATGTCACCCAGGGACGTGTGCAGAACGGCATTGGTCATGCGCCGAATCCTGCCACAGGTCGCTGCGTCAGGCTGTCGACGGGGGCGAACCCCCGCAGCAGCCCCGACATGCTGATGCCCCAGGGTGGAGCCCCCGGGGCATCAGGATGAGTGGAGACGAGGGGACTTGAACCCCTAACCCCCGCCTTGCAAAGGCGGTGCTCTGCCAGTTGAGCTACGTCCCCCGACGTGGGTCAGCGCAGATCAGGCGCCGACGTTGCCTCGTTCCAGAGGTCGCGCTCCTCCTGAGCCCCATTCATCCGGCTGTAGACGACATACCCTGCAGCGGCGATGGCTGCCAGGACCAGAACCTTCTTGAGCATGGGACCTCCCTGGGGGGCGGAACGCGATCAGATCGCGCCGAGTGGGCCTAAGTGGACTTGAACCACTGACCTCTTCCTTATCAGGGAAGCGCTCTAACCGTCTGAGCTATAGGCCCGCCGGT
>Ga0316195_10000077_pt1 | contig 29215 bp, 25 predicted proteins | sample Phised1_MG_FD_204937 | JGI IMG/M metagenome (GOLD analysis project Ga0316195, IMG submission 204937) | Coastal sediment microbial communities from Maine, United States - Phippsburg sediment 1 | ecosystem: Environmental > Aquatic > Marine > Coastal > Sediment | place: USA: Maine | collected...
CTGACGGTGGCCGCCGCCGAATTGTTCGAGGTAGTGGGTAGCGGCGTCGTCAAAGTCAGCGTGAATCAGCGTTATCCGCTGGCAGAAGTTTCCCGGGCGCATGCCGACCTCGAGGCGCGCAGGACGACCGGCTCGACGGTCCTGGTGCCGTAATCAAACGCTCAGTGCATTCGTCATGGTAGCAACGGCGTCAGTGGCCACAATATCGGCAGCAGAATCATTACGGTGACAAAAACAACGATCGTCAAAGGCACACCGACTTTGATGTAATCGACGAAGCGATAACCGCCGGGGCCCATGACGAGAATATTCGCCGGGTGAGAGATCGGGCTGGTGAAGCTCGCCGAAGCGGCCATGGCGATGGCCATCATCGCGGTCTCGGGGGCGTAACCCATTTCGGCCATAGCGGAGAGAACGATCGGTGACATTAGCACCACCAGCGCCGCAGTCGGGATAATCATCGTTGCCATCGCCGTCAGCACGTAAAGTCCGGCTATCACGGGCCAGGGCCCGGCATCCCCGAGCAGCAGCATGACCTGGTCCGCCAGGTACGAGGCAGCGCCTGTATCCTGCATAGCCGCCCCGAGCGGCAACATGCCGGCAATCAGAAATATGGCCCGCCAGTCGATGGCCCGGTAGGCCTGCTCCATGGTCAGGCATCCGGTGAGCACCATGATGCTGCCGCCGACTACGGCAGCAACCGAAATAGGGGCATAGCCGGCCATCACACTGACCACCACCGCGAGCATGATAAAGGCAGCCAGCGGGGCACGCCCGGTGTCCGGTGGTTCCTTGCCGAGTGGGGTCAGGATCAGGAAATCCGAGTCGTCATCCAGGAGCTTCAACTTGTCCCGCGGCCCGAGCATCAGCAGCGCATCACCGATCTGCAGGCGCTCATCGGCCAGATCGGCACCGATAGGCCCACCTTCACGCCAGATACCTGCAAGTTCGATGCCGTAACGCTCACGGAAATTGAGTTCGCCAACCGTTCGCCCTGCCAGGGCAGAACGGGGGTCAAGCGTCGCGTCCAGTAAAGTCAGGCGCTCTGACTCGAGCGCTCCGAGGTTCGGCGCCACCTTGGTTTCCACCTCAAGTTCCTGCAACCCTCGCAGCACATCCAGGTCCTCGTGCTGACCTTCGATCAGCATCAGGTCGCCGCCTTCGAGAATCTCGCTGCCCCGGGGCATGACCGTGAGCTTCCCGTCGCGAAAAATGGCGACGACACGAAAGTCGAATACATCGGCGAGGCGGCTTTTTTCGAGGGTCACATCGGCAAGGCCACTGTATTTTGGCAGGCGCACGACGAACATTCTCTCTTCGGTGTCGTACTGGTCACGCAGCTCCTCGTCCGCCAGGAGTTTTACCTGCGTGAAGTCTGAAAATTTGTCCAGCTCCTCTATATCCCCGATCTCGCCCTGCACGAGAATCCGGTCGCCGCCGCGCAAGGGTACGTAGGCAAGGTTGGTCAGCCTGTAATTGTTGCGACGGTAAATGCCAACGACACTGACATTGAAGCGCGAGCGGAATCCCGCATGCCGAACCAATTCTCCGGCCAGCGGGGAGCCTTCCGCCAGTGTGACCTCGGCGTAGCCGATTTTCGCCGCAACCATCGATTTCAGTACCGGAGCCTCGCGTTCAATGACAAGATCGCTCCAGCGCTGCAACTCGCGAAACTGATCGACCCGACCCTGAACCAGGATGCCATCCCCGCCACGCAGCACAGTTTGCCGATTCGGCAGGGTCTCGCTTCGACCGAAGCGGATGAGTGCGAGAATGATAAGACCGGTCGAAGACCCAATGCGCGATTCGGTCAGCGTCTTGCCGACCAGTATCGAGTCCATGGGTATGCGCAACAGAAAGGTGCGCTCCTGCAGTTTGTAGCGACTGCGCAGACTCCGCTGGCTTTGATGTCGGCCCCGATCTTCCTTGATTTTCGGCAAGAGGAAGCGGCCAAACAGGGCGACAAATACAACGCCAACGACCATGACGATGCCGCCCAGCGGCGTGAAGTCAAAAAGCTTGAAAGGCTGGTAGCCGTTCTGCGTCATCACTTCGCTGATCAACAGGTTGGGTGGCGTGCCAATCAAGGTCATCAATCCGCCCAGCAGCGTTGCGTATGCCAATGGCATCAGGAGCCGAGACGGAGAAATACGGGTGCGCCTGGCCACCTCAACGACAACGGGTAACATGAGTGCGGCGACGCCGATATTGTTCATAAAGGCCGAAAGGACGGCGGCCGTCACCATGATCACAATGATCATCGCGATTTCACGCCGCCCGCCCAGCCGCATCACCTGCCGACCGATGATGTCCGCAATTCCGGTGCGCGTCAGGCCTTCGCTCAGGATAAACATCGCCCAGACGGTAATCACCGCGCTGTTGGAAAAACCGGCGAAGGCCTGGTCGGCTGATACCAGGCCGGTGACTGCCACTGCACAAAGCACCAGCAGCGCGACGAGATCCATTCGGATAACTTCGCTTACGAAAAGTATCAGCGAGATGGCCAGAATGCCGAGGACGAGTGCGATCTCGAATGTCATGAACCGCTGTGGCCTGTACTACGAAGAAGTCATCATTGAGAATGTAATGGATGTCTACACACATCCATAGCATGTACCAAGGAAAGTCTCGCAGCAAATGACAACTTCACAGATATACAATCCGCAAGTTGCCGCAGTATCCGCCTGGCACCGCATAAGGGACGTAAATTACCACGTCCTGGAATGGGGGGCTCGCGACCGACCACTGCTTGTGCTGCTGCACGGGTGGGCCGATTGTGCCGCTTCGTTCCAGTTTTTTGTCGACAGGCTGCAAAAGGACTGGTTCGTCGTTGCACCGGACTGGCGGGGCTTCGGCCGCACCCATCTGCGCTGCCAGGGTTACTGGTTTCCTGACTACGTGGCTGATCTCGATGCCCTGCTGTCTATTTATCAGCCGCAGGGTCCGGTTGACCTGCTGGGGCATAGCATGGGGGCAAATGCGGCGGGGTTGTATGCGGGCATTTTCCCCGAGCGCGTTCGATCATTCGTCAATGTCGAAGGCTTCGGGCTCGCCGACAGCGATGCGCGCAATGCACCGCTCAATTTTCGTCGCTGGATCGAGCAGAGTCGCGAGATGCCGAGCTACACAAGTTACCGATCTTTCGATGAGCTGGCCGCCCGCCTGCTGAAACGCAGCCCGGGCATGAGCGCGGCAATGGCCGCCTACGTCGCCAGGCAGTGGGCGGAGGTTGATGAGACAGGACGGATCGCACTGCGCGCCGATCCTGCCCATAAGCTGCCAAACGCGGTGCAGTATCGGCGTGCGGAGGCCCTTGCATGCTGGGAAAATGTTACGGCGCCGGTGCTGCTCGTCGTCGGGGAGAAAACGGATTTCACCGCCGCCGCCAAATCCTGGATTGATCCCGACGAGTCCATGCATCCTTTTCACGGCGCTAAAACCGAGGTGGTCCGAGGCGCGGGCCACATGGTGCATTTCGAGCGCCCCGCAGAACTCGCGGCGGTGACGGAAGCCTTTGTCCGCGGGGTTTCCTGAACTATTGTGTAACTATATCCAGTACTGTATAAAAACCCAGTTATGGGCGACGCCGCAGAAATACAGTCGGATTACCTGGGGATTCTGAACCCGGCGCAGCGGCAGGCGGCTGCATTTGGCCAGAAAAATCAGGACGGCGGCTTTGTAGCGGGACCCTTGCTCGTTATCGCTGGCGCGGGCACCGGCAAAACGATGACCCTCGCGCACCGGGTTGCACACCTCATTATCCAGGGCGTGAACCCCGAGCGGATCCTGCTGCTGACATTCACCCGGCGCGCCGCCCAGGAAATGTCGCGACGGGTCGAGGCAATTGTCAGGCCGGCGCTAAACGGGACCAACCAGCTGAGCGCGAACAACCATGTACTCACCTGGGCCGGCACGTTTCATTCCGTCGCGAATCGCCTGTTGCGACGTTACGCACGCAACCTCGATCTTGACCCGGGGTTCTCCGTGCTCGATCGTGGCGATTCCGCAGATCTGATGGACGTTGTGCGTCATGATCTCGGGTTGACCAAAAAACTGCGACGTTTCCCCAAGAAAGATACCTGCCTGGCGATCTATTCGCGCTGCGTTAATTCGCGCAAGCCCCTTGTCGACTCATTGCAAGAAACCTATCCCTGGTGTGCTGAATGGGAAGAGGAACTGCGCCGCTTGTTTCGCGGTTACGTGGAACAAAAGCTCAAAAGCCAGGCACTGGACTACGATGATCTGCTGCTTTACTGGAGCTACCTCGTCGCCGATGACGAGTTTGCGTCCGAATTGGGCACCTGGTTCGATCACATCCTCGTCGATGAATACCAGGACACGAATATTTTGCAGGCAGATATTCTGAATGCCATCAAGCCCGACGGAGTCGGTGTTACCGTCGTCGGCGACGATGCTCAATCGATCTATTCATTTCGTGCCGCCGAAGTGGACAATATCCTCGGCTTTCCGGACCAATATATTCCGGCGGCGAGAATCGTCAGCCTGGAAGAAAATTACCGCTCCACTCAGCCCATTTTGGACAGCGCCAATTGCCTGATCGCCGAGGCCGACAGGCAATATAAGAAAAACCTCTTTTCCAGCAGAAAAGGAGGAGGTCGCCCGACTTACGTTACCGTCGAAGACGGCGAGGCCGAAGCCGAATTTGTCGTGGAGGCGATCCTCGCCGGCCGTGAGCAGGGGCTGCAACTCAAGGACCAGGCGGTACTCTTCCGCGGGGCGCACCACAGTGATCGGCTCGAACTCGAACTGATACGCAGGAACATACCGTACGTCAAATACGGAGGCCTGAAGTTCCTGGAAGCAGGCCATGTAAAGGATTTGTTGGCAATACTGAAATGGGGTGACAACCCGCGCAATCAGGTGGCGGCGTTTCGTGTCTTGAAGCTTCTGCCCGGTATGGGCCCCTCTCATGCGTCTCGCTGCTACGAGTTTCTCAGCATCAATGACTATTCTTTTGCCGCGCTGCCGCAATATTCGCCGCCGGCGGCAACAAAAATCGACTGGTCATCGTTTTGTCATTTGATGATGTCGTTGTCGTCGGCGGAAACGACCGACCACGGCTGGCAGACCGGGCTGACAGAAACCCGAAAATGGTACCAGCCGCACCTGGAGCGCATTTACGACGGCCTGGAAACACGCGAAGCTGATCTCGAGCAACTCGAGCAGATCTCGGGAAACTATCCGACCCGAGAGCGCTTCCTGACCGAATTAACCCTGGACCCTCCGTCGGCCGTGGGTGATCGGGCAGGCGACCCATACCTCGACGAAGACTACCTGATTCTGTCGACCGTGCATTCTTCCAAGGGGCAGGAGTGGGATTCGGTATACATATTGAACTTTGCGGACGGAAATTTTCCGTCAGAGTTTTCGACCGGGAAACCCGCCTTGATTGAAGAGGAGCGCCGATTGCTTTATGTCGCGATGACTCGCGCAAAGCAGTCGCTCACATTTGTTGCGCCCTTGCGTTACCACGTTACGCAGCAGAGGCGCGATGGAGACAAGCACGTCTATGGCGCCAGAAGCCGCTTTCTGACAGACAGTCTGTTAGCAACCATGGACACAGCATTTCATGGCAGGCCGGACACGCGCAGTCACCATGCGCCGCGGACCAGCAAAAAACTCGATATCGCCGGTCGCCTGAAAGAAATGTGGTAGGGAGGAGCGGAACAAACCAAGAGGACGCTTATTTGAATATGCCAATAATCGTACCCATCGCGGCATAGAGTACGACGTAGTAGCCGGCATTGATCAGCCAGAGTCGCAATGACCGCTGCTCGAAAAGATAGGTTACGCCATACGCGGTAGTGACCCAGAACAATCCGACCCAGATCCCGGTTTGCAGTCCGACGATCCAGTTTCCGCCGCTTCCGAGAAATGCAGACAGCGCGACGGCGGCGACAAATTGCAAAAAAAACGTAGCGGCAAACGTCAACCGCATATTGGCGCTTTTTATGGATTCCTCTGTTAGCCCGACTTCCTGCATCCAGGCCTTACCAAAAAGTGCCTTGGAATACCAAAGGGCCCCGAGAATAAAGGCGGTAACGGTGGCAGCGACAACGGCAAGCCAGTTTACGCTGGCAAGGAATTGGGCAAGATTCATCTTGCTCCCCTTTCTTATTATTTATTCCCGGAGTGTAGCAGACATGGGTTTGGCTGAATCTATGGCGATCGGGAAAAAAAACGGTGGCCGAAGCCACCGTTTCAAGTTACGAAACAAAACCTTTGGGAGATTCGATTGTTTCGTTGCCACCCTGTCTGAGTTGCGCCCAGAACAGAATTTCATTAAACCGTTTACAGTTCCTGAACCTTTGATGCGTCAACGGCCTCGAAGGTTTCAGCTAATTTGGAATATCCGTCGCCGATATGTCGAAAAGTAGGTTTCATGTGTAACGGCCGGGTTCGCCAGTCGTATACTGGTTGCGGAAACAGGAGGGGGCATTGGGTATGAGCGCAGCAAAAGAGCAGTTGTCGGTTAGAAGCCAGGTCTCGGAAGAGGAGTGGAATATTCGGGTGAACCTGGCAGCCTGTTACCGTTTGATCGCGATGTACGGCTGGGATGACCTCATTTTCACGCACATTTCTGCGCGCGTTCCTGGTCCCGATGAGCATTTCCTTATTAATGCCTATGGCATGATGTTTGAGGAGATGGCGGCCAGCAGCCTGGTAAAGGTCAACCTTGATGGTGAGGTCGTTCTCGATACGCCGCACTTCATCAATCCCGCAGGTTTCACGATCCACAGCGCGATTCATGCTGCACGCGCGGATGCCGGTTGTGTTTTACATACCCATACCCGCGCAGGCGTCGCCGTGTCCGCCCAGGCGGAAGGCCTGCTGCCACTGTCACAGATATCGCTGCTGCCCTACGCTTCTCTTGCGTACCATGACTACGAAGGCATCGCGCTGAACGAAGAAGAAAAGCCGCGCCTGGTAGCCGACCTGGGCGATCGAAATTTTCTGATTCTGAGAAACCATGGCCTGTTGACCGTAGGGCCGACCATCCCCGACGCATTTCTGTTTATGTATGCGCTCGAGACGGCCTGTCAGATTCAACTTGGCGCAATGTCCGGTGGAGGCACGCTGACTCGCATCAACAGCGTGATCGTCGATGGGATACAAGAGCAGATTGATGCTGTGCTGAAGGGGGTCGGCGCGGAGCTCGCGTGGCCGGGTCTTCTCCGCAAGCTCGACCGGCGGGATTCGTCCTACCGCGACTAGCGGGCTGATCTCAGGCGAGAAACATGCGGTAGGCGGGATTGTCACTTTCCTCAAAATGGGCATAGCCGAGCTCTGCCAGATGGGCTTCAAGCTCGTCAGACTCGTTATCCGACACCTGGATGCCGGCAAGTATTCGGCCGTGATCGGAACCGTGATTGCGATAGTGAAACAGGCTGATGTTCCAGTCGGTACCGATCGCCTTCAGAAAGTCGAGTAACGCTCCCGGGCGTTCGGGAAATTCGAAACGAAACAGGCGTTCGTTCTCGATATTTGATGCGCTGCCTCCTACCATGTGCCGAATATGCAGCTTGGCCATCTCGTCATCGCTGAGATCCTCCAGTGTATAGCCGCGTTCCCGAAGATTGCTGATCAGGGCGGCTCGCTCAGTCGCTCCGTGACGAAGTTGTACACCGACAAACACATGGGCGTTCTTAGAATCGCTGTAGCGATAGTTGAACTCGGTAATGCCACGCCGTCCAAGCGCCTCGCAGAACTGCCGGAAGCTGCCGGGTTTTTCCGGAATTTCAACGGCCAGTAACATCTCCTGCTGTTCGCCAACCGCGGCACGTTCCGCGATGTGCCGCAGCCTGTCAAAATTGACGTTGGCGCCGCAATTTATGACCACGAAAGATTGGTCCCGAACCTTGTTTTCGGCAATATATTTCTTCAGCCCGGCAACGGCGAGCGCACCGGCCGGTTCGACGATCGAGCGGGTATCTTCAAAAATGTCCTTGATGCCCGCACATGTCTGGTCGGTATCCACCGTGACAATCTCGTCGACCAGCGTCTGGCAAAGTCGAAATGTCTCATCGCCAACCCGGCGAACCGCAACGCCATCGGCGAAAAGCCCCACGTGATCGAGAGTCACAGGGTGCCCGGCCGCCAGAGATGTTTTCATGGCGGCGGAATCGACGGGTTCAACGCCAATGATCCTGATCCCGGGCCGCTTCGCCTTAAGATAGGCAGCGATTCCGGCAATCAGGCCGCCACCACCAATCGGCACGAAAACTGCCGCAATGTCGTCATCCATCTGCTCGACCAGCTCACGGCCAATCGTTCCCTGACCTGCAATTACCGCGGGATCGTCGAACGGGTGAATAAAGGCAAGGCTTTCCGCCTTTTCAATTTCCCGTGCCCGATGATAGGCGTCATCGTAAGTGTCACCATGCAGAACGACCTCACCGCCCAGCGCCCGCACGGCGTCGACTTTTATCGATGGCGTGGTGACCGGCATCACGATAACGGCACGAAGATTACGGCGGCGCGCCGCAAGCGCGACACCTTGTGCGTGGTTGCCCGCGGAACTGCATATTACGCCGGCGTCTACCGATCCTTCCGGGAGACTGGCCAGCTTGTTGTAGGCTCCACGCAATTTGAACGAAAAAACTGGCTGGAGGTCTTCCCGCTTCATCCAGACACGGTTATGCAAGCGCAGCGACAGGCTATCGGCCAGTTCCAGCGGCGAAACCTGCGCGACGTCATAGACAGACGCGTTGTCAATCAGGGTGACGTAATCTTCAATTTCCATTTGCCCGCAAGGTTAACGCATCGTCGCTGCAAAGAGCGACGGTTTCCTGTGTATCAGACGGCTGCTCCAATATCTCGAGTTGAGGATTTGCGCACATCGTCGCAAAACCTTGGCAATCGCGGCCTGTCCCTTTCATAATTCGCCCTATGAACCCAGATCAACCGCGGCGTGTACTCTATCCGCCCATCGAACCAAACCGTAGCGGATTTCTCGACGTCGACAGTGGCCACCAGCTGTACTACGAGGAATGCGGCAATCCGAAGGGAAAGCCGGTCGTATTTCTTCACGGCGGCCCCGGTGGTGGCTGTACCCCGGCTATGCGCCGATTTTGGAATCCGGATGTTTATCGCATAGTCCTTTTCGATCAGCGCGGCAGCGGCAGGAGCAAACCGCACGCCAGCCTCGAAAACAACACGACGTGGGATCTTGTCAATGATATGGAGATCCTTCGTTCCGCTTTGCGGATCGACAAATGGCAGGTTTTCGGTGGCTCCTGGGGAAGCACGCTGGCGCTCGCCTATTGCCAGACACACCCGGAGCACGTGACCGAAATCGTCCTGCGCGGCATTTTCATGTTGCGTAGAAAGGAAATCGACTGGTTCTACCAGCACGGTGCGAGCGAGATCTTTCCGGATCGCTGGCAGCACTATCTGAAGCCGATCCCGGCTAGTGAGCGGGGCGACATGCTGTCGGCATACCACAAGCGCCTTACCAGCGCAGATCCCGCCACCAGGATGGGGGCAGCGAAAGCGTGGTCAGTATGGGAAGGCACGACCAGCACTTTGTTGCCAAATGACGTTCTTGCGGCCGATTTTGCCGCCGATGAAATGGCGCTGGCCCTTGCACGCATCGAATGTCACTATTTTGTGAACAACGGCTTCATGGAAGAGAACCAGCTGCTAAAAAATATCGCCCGCATTCGAAATATTCCGGCAGTCATTGTGCAGGGGCGGTACGATGTGGTTTGCCCCGCGGTTTCCGCGTGGGAGCTCGCGCACGCCTGGCCCGAGTCCGATTTGCGAATCGTGCCTGATGCAGGGCATTCCGCCTTTGAACCTGGCAATGTGCATGAATTGATTATGGCTACCGATGCTTTTGCCTGATACCGAGAAACAATGAATAAGCTCCTTATAACCAACGCGCGCCTCGTCAACGAGGGCGAAATCCGCGATGCGGATGTACTTATTAAGGGCGAACGCATCGAGAAAGTGGGCGTCGGTATCGAGGCGGGAGAGAACACCCGCGTGCTCGATGCCATGGGCAAGCTGCTGCTCCCTGGCATGATTGATGATCAGGTTCACTTTCGTGAGCCGGGCCTTACAAACAAGGGCGATCTGGCCACCGAGTCGGCGGCGGCTGTTGCCGGCGGCGTTACCAGTTTCATGGACATGCCAAACGTAAATCCGCAAACGACGACTCGCGAGGCGCTGGCTGACAAATACCGAATCGCGAAGGGACGATGCCGTGCCAACTACGGTTTTTATCTTGGTGCAACGAACCGCAATATCGAGGAAATAAAGGCGCTGCAGGTTGGCGAGTCGTGTGGCATCAAGGCGTTTATGGGCGCGTCGACCGGAGATATGCTGGTCGACAATCCGGAATCGCTGGAGAAACTGTTCCAGCATGCGCCCGTCATCGTATTAACCCACTGTGAGCATTCGCCGACGATTCGCGACAATGAGGCGAAGGCTAAAGCAGAGTTTGGTGAAAATGTGCCGATGTCCGAGCACCCCAAGATCCGCTCGACCAACGCATGTCTGCTTTCGTCAAGCCAGGCGGTAGACCTGGCGAGGCGCCACGACGCGCTGCTGCACGTGCTGCACCTTACAACGGCAATCGAGATGGGTTTGTTCTCGAAAGGACACCGCAGCAAGAAACGCATTACGGCTGAAGTTTGCGTGCATCACCTGTGGTTTGAAGAAAGCCGCTACGCGGATCTTGGGGCGCGTATCAAGTGCAATCCCGCGATCAAGAGCGCAACAGATCGGGCGGCCCTGATCAAGGCAGTCAATGAAGATCGAATCGACATTATTGCGACCGATCACGCGCCGCACACGATCAGCGAGAAGTCTCGATCGTACTTCAAGTCCCCGGCCGGGCTGCCACTGGTCCAGCACGTCATGTTGTGCCTTTTCGATATGGCCCATGAAGGGTTACTGGACTATGAACGTATCGTGGACAAAACGAGCCATGCGGTTGCAGATATTTTTGGAATTGTCGATCGTGGATACGTCCGCGAGGGATATTTCGCTGACCTGGTTTTGATGGATCCGGACAAGCCTTATGACGTCAATAACAGGAATATGCTGGCGAAGTGCCACTGGTCACCGTTCGAGGGGCACACCTTCAAGTCGAGTGTCGACACTACGATCGTCAATGGCAAGATTGTTTATTCAGATGGCGAGCTGACTGGTGAAATCGCGGGAAAACCGGCCGAATTTAATCGCGCCCGATGACCGCTCGGCGACCCGGAGCCGGAATGCGGCGTGCATCTTATCCAGCGTCTTACGCAGCGAAGCCCTCGGGCGTAAAACGGTTTACTTTCAGGGCGATCCAGATATCCTACGCAAAATTGCGGCAGCGGCACCATTGTGGCGACATTTAACGCTGCCAAGGTATCAATTGAATGAAACCAACAGATACAGCTAATCCGGATTACTTTCACAAGGTCGTGGATTGCCAGTGGGCGTGCCCGGCGCACACCGATGTTCCCGCCTACATCCGGATGATTGCGCAGGGCCAGTTCTCTGACGCGTATATGCTGAACCGCAAGTCGAACGTATTTCCTGGGATCCTGGGCCGGGTCTGTGACCGTCCTTGTGAGCCCGCCTGCCGCCGTGGCCGGGTTGAGGACAAGCCGGTCGCAATCTGTCGCCTCAAGCGCGTTGCGTCAGATCATCGGGACGACATAACGGCGCTCCTGCCGCGTGCGCCCGAAAAATCCAACGGCAAAAAGGTCGCGCTCATTGGCGCTGGCTGCGCTTCGCTGGCGGTAGCAAACGATCTCTTGCCACTCGGCTATGAAATCACAATTTTTGAAGCGCTGGAGATGACCGGCGGCCTCATGCGCACGAATATTCCACAGTTCCGGCTGCCGCCGAAGGTGCTGGACGAAGAAATCGGCTACATCATCGATATGGGCGCCGATCTTAAGTTAAATCACCGTATCGAAAGCATGAAAGAACTGCTGCATGGGGGTGGATTCGACGCTGTTTTTGTCGGCACCGGGGCGCCTCGCGGGAAAGAACTTGAGCTACCCGGTCGCTACGATACGCCGAACGTTCATATTGGCATCGATTGGCTGGAATCCGTGGCGTTCGAACATACCAAAGCTATTGGCGAGAAGGTGCTGATAATTGGTGTTGGCAATACCGCCATGGACTGTTGCCGTACATCCCTGCGGCTCGGTGCCACGGACGTCAAGGTGATGGCGCGGAAGCCGCGCGGCTTTTTCAAGGCATCCGACTGGGAGCTTGAAGACGCCGAGGAAGAGAACGTCGAAATCGTTATCAATCATTCACCCAAAGAGTTTGTCGTCGAAGACGGCAAGCTGGTAGGGATGATTTTCGATCAGATGGAGTACAAAGTTGACGAGAATGGAGGTATAGATCGCGGCACGCCCGTTGGGCAGGTAACTATTCCCTGTGATGACGTAATTCTCGCGATTGGTCAGGACAATGCGTTTCCATGGATCGAACGCGATATCGGCATCGAATTCAATGACTGGGACTGCCCAATCGTCGATGAGACTACGATGATGTGTTCGCGCGATGGTGTATTTTTCGGCGGCGACTCCGCATTCGGACCGAAAAACATCATCTGGGCCGTGGCACATGGACACGAAGCTGCCATTTCCATTCACCGATACTGCAATGGCGAAGATCTTTACGACCGATTGCCACGTGGAATAAATCTCAGCAGCCAGAAGATGGGGATCCACGAGTGGAGCTATTCGAACGACTACGATCCGGTAGAACGCAGGATCATGCCGCACGTCGACCTCAGGGAACGCTTCAAGAAGCTCGATATCGAAGTTGAGCTGGGGTACACCGTCGAGCAGACTATCCAGGAAGTGGAACGCTGCCTGAATTGCGATATTCAGACAGTATTTGTCGAGAAGCTGTGCATCGAGTGCGACGCCTGTATCGATATCTGTCCGGTAAATTGCCTGACAATCACGGCAAACGGGGACGAGGCCGACTTGCGCCTGCGCCTGTCGGCGCCGGCCGAGAATCATGAGCAGGACCTCTACGTTTCTGCGGAACTGCCGCAAACCGGTCGTGTGATGGTTAAAGACGAGGATCTCTGCGTTCATTGCAGTCTCTGTGCTGAGCGTTGTCCGACGGGTGCGTGGGACATGCAGAAATCCGAAATACTCATCCCCCACGCCATCGACGAGGCCAGTGCAGCGCTGCCGAAACGCGTCGGCGCAGGTGGTAAATAGGCACAATCTACTTCAAACCAATGTCTTCTGAAGCCTGCTTCGCCAACCGATAATCACTCGAGGAATACAGCACGTGTCCACCGTAAACGATGTCGTCATCAAAATCGCCACGGTTAACGGTACCGGGTCTGCAAGTGCGAACGGCCTTCTGATGAAGGCAATATTTCGCATGGGCATTCCCGTGGTTGGCAAGAATTATTTCCCATCCAATATTCAGGGGTTGCCCACCTGGTACGAGATTCGCGTAACCGGGGATGGTCACCAGGCGCGCACGGACCGAATTGATCTTATGGTTGCGATGAATGCGCAAACCTACGAGCAGGATCTCGCGGCAGTTCGCCCCGGTGGCTGGCTAATCTACGATTCTACCTGGCCGCGCAGTCGACTCCTCAATCGTGACGACATTAATGTGATCGGAATACCGCTCTCTAAAATGTGTAACGAAAAATTCGATACGGCTCGCGCGCGCATCCTGATGAAGAACATTGCCTACGTGGGCGTCGTCGCGGCATTGCTCGATATCGACCTTGACGTAATCAGGACATTATTGAGCGAAACCTTTGCGTCTAAGGCTCATCTTGTTGAATCGAACCTGGCGGCAATTCGTCTTGGCTATGATTACGCGACTGCGAATTTCACCTGTCCGCTGCCCGTCAAGGTCGAGAAGATGGACAAGACGGCGAACCACATAATTATCGATGGCAATACAGCGGCAGGCTTGGGTTGCGTGTATGCCGGCGCCACCGTCGGTGCCTGGTATCCGATTACGCCGTCGACATCGTTAATGGACGCATACAGCGCATTTTGCAGGAAATACAGAATGGACGCGGATGGCCGCAAGAGATTCTGTATCGTTCAGGCGGAAGACGAACTTGCTGCTATCGGTGTCGTTCTCGGTGCCGCATGGAACGGTGCGCGGGCATTTACTCCAACCAGCGGGCCCGGCATTTCCCTGATGAGCGAATTTATAGGTTTTGCCTACTACGCCGAAGTACCCGCGGTTATTTTCGACGTTCAACGAACCGGTCCGTCAACGGGGATGCCGACGCGAACCCAGCAATGTGATTTGATTTCGTGCGCCTATGCATCGCATGGCGACACGAAACACGTGCTGCTGTTTCCGGCTAACCCGGAAGAGTGTTTCTATTCCGCACGCTTGGCGTTTGATTTGGCCGACCGCCTGCAAACCCCCGTTATGGTGTTGTCTGATCTGGATATAGGTATGAATGACTGGATGTGCCCGGATCTGAAGTGGGACGACAATTACGTTCCGGACAAAGGCAAGGTCCTCAATGCCGCGGAACTGGAGTCGATGGAAAGATTCCATCGTTACCTGGACGTCGACGGCGACGGTATCCCGTACCGGACATTGCCCGGTGAGCACCCGAAGGGCGCCTATTTTACGCGCGGATCCGGCCATTCAAAATTCGGCGCTTATACTGAAGACGCTGACGAGTATCAGGAAGTTGTCGACCGTCTGCTGATTAAATGGGAAACGGCACGGACACTGGTGCCGGATCCTGTTATCGAGTATTCACAGTTCAACAAGACGGCAATACTGACACTTGGAAGTTGTGACGGCGCCGTTCGGGAAGCCCTGGGTAAGCTCAAGGAAAAGAATGTCGGCCTGAATTACTGCCGGGTAAAAGCATTTCCGTTTACCGAGTCTGTGCGGGACTTCATTGAAAAACACGATCGCGTATATGTCGTTGAACAGAATCGCGATGCGCAATTGCGAACCTTGTTGATGCTGGATGTAGGCGCTGACCAGGAAAAATTGGTACCCATGCTTCATTACAAGGGACTGCCAATTAGTGCCGACTTCGTTATCGACGGAGTATTGGAAGATATGTCGAAGGGACAGGCGGCCTGAGTCGCGGAGACGAACAATGAGCTACATTCGCAAGCCAAAAGTTACACACCCGAAGATGCCTCGCAATTCGCTTGGCCTCACGGTCCGCGACTACGAGGGTGGCGTATCCACGCTATGCGCAGGTTGCGGGCACGACTCCATTACCGCCGCGATAATCCAGGCCGTTTTTGAGCTCGGTATTGAGCCGCACAGACTGGCCAAGATGAGCGGAATCGGTTGTTCGTCAAAGACGCCGGCGTATTTTGTGGCCCAGTCGCACGGGTTTAATTCCGTGCACGGAAGAATGGCGTCAGTGACGACCGGAGCGAATGCTGCAAACAGGGACCTTACCTACATCGGCGTGTCCGGCGATGGCGATTCCTTGTCCATCGGCATGGGTCAGTTTGCACATGTCATACGCCGCAACTTGAACATGTGTTACATCATCGAAAACAACGGTGTCTATGGGCTTACCAAAGGGCAGTACTCTGCGTCAGCGGACGTTGGAAGCGTCGCCAAGAAGGCTTTGCCAAATCGGCAGATGCCCATTGATCCGGTAAGTACGGCAATCGGATTGGGCGCCACGTATATCGCGCGAAGCTTTTCCGGCGATAAGCAGCAGCTCGTTCCACTTATAAAAGGCGCCCTGACGCACAGGGGTTTTGCATTGCTTGACGTTATCAGCCCTTGTGTCACATTTAATGACAATGAGGGTTCGACCAAGAGTTATGCGCACACGCGTAAACACTTTCAGCATGTTATTGACGCCGACTACATTCAGCCAAGCCAGGAAATACGCGTTGCCTACGATGAAGGCGAGGCGATGCCGGTCAAGCTTCACGATGGCAGCAAGATCGTATTTCGTAAATTGAACAAGGACTACGACCCTACCAGCCGGGCGGCGGCATTTTCGTTCCTGCGCGATAGCATCAACAAAGGTGAAATTATCACCGGGCTGCTTTACATTGATGAATCAACCGGGGACATGCACTCGGACGCTGGAACGGTGGATACTCCGCTGTCGCAGCTCGCCTATAAGGATCTGAACCCGGGCAACGCCGAACTTGAGAAATTGATGAATCGCTATCGATAAGTTCATGTGCGGGTGGATGTTTCTCACCGGCCGACGATCCAGGACGGACCGAAGCAGGCCCATCGACGCGTCAGAATGCCGGGGTCCTACCTATGAATAACACAAGGCGGCGACTACTCAAGACTGGGCTTTTCGGCAGCGCCGCCGCCGCCACAGGCTGCGATACCCAGGTTGCAGAGCGCCATGAGCCGAAAGCCAGCGATCAAATTCCCCTCAGAATCCTGGTTCTCGGCGGAACCGGGTTTATCGGGCCGCACATGGTCAAAGAGGCATTGCGGCGCGGCCATAGCGTCGAATTGTTCAACCGCGGCCGCACCGATAATGAATTGTTTCCCGATCTGAACTTATACAAGGGGGACCGCGACAACGGCCTCGATGTACTTGAGGGCGGAAAGTGGGATGTCGTTATCGACAACTCCGGCTACGTGCCAAGACACGTGGAGGACTCGGCGCGGATGCTGGCGTCCGCAGTTTCACACTATATTTATATTTCCACGATTTCCGTCTACGCCGGATTCAGCGAGCCGGTCAACGAGGATAGCGCCGTTGGTACGCTTGACGACGAATCTGTCGAGGAGGTGACCGGCGAAACCTACGGACCGTTGAAGGCGTTGTGCGAGAAACGCGTATTGGCGGAGATGGGGAAGGGCCGTACAACCATCCTTCGCCCTACGTATATTTGCGGTCCCGGCGACCGTACCGACCGGTTTACTTATTGGCCCGTGCGGACGATGCAGGGTGGCGAAATGTTGTGGCCGGGCACGCCAGGCGACGATATCCAGATAATCGATGTGCGCGATCTCGCCAATTTCACCATCGACTGCGTGGAGCAAACGATACTCGGTACATTTAATACTGTGACGCCGAGCGGGTCTTTCAAGATGGGTGATTTGCTGCGCGATTGTGTCGCAGTGACGGCGGCGGCCATGTCTCCCACCTGGGTAAGTGCGAGTTTCGTCAAGGCGCAGAATGTCACCTTGCCGATCTGGGAGGATCCGACAGGTGAGCTTGCGGCGCTGGCAACTGTCGATGGGAGTCGTGCGGCCGCGGCCGGCCTCAGAACTCGCCCGACCCGGGAAACAACGCGTGACACGCTGGCCTGGTGGAAGACATTACCGCCGGAACGAACGGCAACGTTACGCGCCGGGCTGGCCCGAGACCGGGAAACCGAATTGTTGGCGCTATGGGCCGAGCGCGATGCCTGATCTTTTTTAGACTCCGTCGCCGTTAATCAGCCCCTGAACAGGGCTACCAAATTGCTGCCGTCGTTTCTGCTCGTTCACCGCCCGAAAAAAACTGGTTTTCGACATAACCGTTTGCAGGTTGCCGGTTTTCTGCCTGGACTTGTTTTCGGTATCCGCCGCGCTGTCGGCGCGGGCCCCGGTCAAATGCCCTGCCTGTCAATTGGTCGGGCGCCGTGCATCGGCACAGACCGCAAAAATCTGCCAGAATGGCAGGGGGGGGGCAGGTCGATCGAACCTTGCATTTTATTTAATTCATTGATTTTAATATAAAAAATATTAGACCATTTTCTGCATCCAATCCCTCGGTGGCAGGCATCTTTATGACGAAGAGGGGGCAATCGGCCCCGCTAACTGACGGAGTTTAAAATGGAAGAAGAGCTGATCCCCATCGTGATGTTTGTCTCAATGGCCTTCGTTTTCATATTCTGGTTCTACTTCCGGTATCGCACCCGGATGGAAACCCAGCAGACATTCAGGATGGCGCTGGATAAAGGCAGCGAACTGAGCCCCGAATTTATCAAGCAGCTCGGCGAACCCGAGCCGGACAAGGATCGGGATTTGCGACGTGGCCTGATCTGGCTGTCACTGGCCGCCGGCCTTGTCCTGATTGGAATTGCCGTGCCGGAGCCGGATGCGTTTCGCGGGCTGCTTGCCGGCGCAGCACTACCGTTCTCCATAGGCTGTGCCTACATGATTATGTACCGTTATGGGACGAAGAAAGAATCATCAAGGTAAGTGGCAATTCGGGGGCACCAGGAGTTGGCGACAATGAGCTGGTTGCCCGGGTGGTGGCGCAACAGGATGCCGCAGCGTTCGGCGAACTGGTGCGCCGCCATCAGTCACAGGTGCGAAACTTTCTGCGCAAGCTTACTCGCGATTTTACGCTCGCCGATGATCTTGCGCAGGACGCTTTCCTGCACGCGTGGGACAAACTCCATACCTTCGGTGGCCAGGGAACGTTTATCGGTTGGCTGCTCAAGGTTGCATATACGACATTCCTGCAGTCGAAGAGAAAGTCGAAGCGGTACGCGGAGATTCTGGAGCAGGCGGGGCAGGACACGGAGAGTACAAGGGTCGAGGAATCGAATGAGGTTTCCGATCTCGACAAGTTCCTGGCAGTCTTGACGGAGGAAGAACGCGCTGTGATGATTCTTTCCTACGCTTGCGGACTGTCGCACAGGGAGATCGGCGACGTCGCGAATTTGCCGATCGGGACGGTGAAGTCGGTAATCTTTCGCGGCAAGGAAAAAATCAGGGAAAGTTTTGACATCGAAGATCATAAATATGGCTGAACGAATCAAGGATAAAGACGACCTGCGACTCGAATCGATGTTCAGGTCCGAATTCATAGCGGATGATGGCTTCTCCGTCAAAGTCGTATCCCGAGTCCGGCGACAGATGTGGATACGTCGCCTGGCCCTGCCCGTGGCTTTCGTGCTTGGTGCGTCCTTCGCGGCCAAACCATTGCTGCAACTGGCGGGCATCGCACCGCGTCTCTTCCATTCACTGACGGGCAACTTGGTTAGCCTCGACAAAATACCAGTCGGCAGTTTGCCGGACACTTCAACGCTGATTTTCGGTGCAACGCTGCTCATGGCAGTCGTACTCGCGAGCAAGCTGCTCGAAGAATAAATCGCCCCGGCAGCCGCCGCACCTATAACAAATCGAATACTTTTTCCAGCGGACCTGTCGTTGTAACGATCGACAGGCTCGTATACATTCGGTGCATGAGTCTCCGTGATCAGGTCGAAGAATTGCTGCCCAACTGGGAACGCTGGTATCCCAGTTTGTTCGATGCGGCCAGCGATCTTGGGCTGATCAAAGCGGAGGTCTGCGATCCGAATACCCTCTTGCTTTCCAGCCGTCACGCGAAAGTTCGACAACGTGCGGAGGACGCCCATCGAGAGAAATGGGGCGGGCAGGCCGAAGAAGTGGAGCCGGTCAGGACGCGCCGGGGAAAACGCCGGAACCGTTAGTCATACAGCAATAAATTAATTCACGAGTGCAGCTAATGTCATTTGATCTCGACACGATTCGGGCAGGTTTTCCTGCGTTATCACTCACCGATAACGGCGTACCACGCATCTATTTCGACAATCCGGCTGGCACCCAGGTGCCACAGTCCGTTGTAGATAGCATGAGCCAGTGTCTTATCGAGGCGAATGCGAATGTTCATGGTTCCTTCATCACTTCGCAGCGAGTCGATCAGATCGTTGCCGGTGTCCATGAGGCGATGGCTGACATGCTGAATGCGGCGTCACCGGACGAGATCATATTCGGTCAGAACATGACAACGCTGACCCTGCATATGTCGCGCTCACTCGGGCGTTTGTTCAAGCCCGGCGATGAAATCATCCTTTCGAGAATGGACCACGATGCCAATATTTCGCCATGGCTGCTGCTCGCGAAAGACCTCGGGCTTGAGATTCGCTGGATGCCATTCAATACCGATACCTATGAATTCGATCCGGATGTACTGGGCGAAATCCTGACCGATCGAACCCGGCTGGTCTGTGTCGGCGCCGCCAGCAACCTCACCGGAACCATTCATAATGTAAAGGCGATCTGTGCACAGGCAAGAGCGGCCGGCGCGCTAAGCTATATTGACGCGGTTCAGGGTGTGCCGCATGTTTCGACGGACGTGCAGGATATAGGCTGCGATTTCCTGATTTGTTCCGCTTATAAATTCTTCGGTCCTCACCAGGGAATCCTGTGGGGCCGGCGCGAGCTGCTGGCGAGCCTTGAGCCTTATAAGTTACGTCCGGCTCCCGAGGAATTACCGGACTGCTTCGAGACCGGCACCCAGAGTCACGAAGGCATGGCCGGAACGACGGCGGCGGTCGACTATTTCGCCCGGGTCGGGGAAAGCATGGCATCCGCCTATCACGACAGGTACAGCCATTTCACCGGCCGCAGGCAGTACGTGCATGCCGCGATGGATTGCCTGTTTGATTACGAAGCGGGCCTGGCCTCGCAGCTGGTCACGGGCTTGCAGCAATTACCTGGCGTCCGGATCCAGGGCATCACCGCGCCCGAGGCAATGCGTCGGCGTGTGCCGACAGTATCTTTCACGGTTGACAATGTGTCGCCGGAATTGATTGCCGCGGAGCTTGGCGCGCGCAATATTTTTGTCTGGAGTGGCAACAACTATGCGGTTGAAGCAACCAACTTTCTCGGCATCGAGGAGTCGGGCGGCGTCGTTCGCGTAGGCCCGGTTCATTACAACAGCAGCCAGGAAATAGACATGCTCCTGAATGCGTTGTCGGACGTGCTGCCGCGCGCCAACGTGGCCTGAATTCCAGTTCTTTTGCCGGCTTTCCGGCAGTTCCCCAAATACTTACTACACTTAAAGCATGGGCTCGAATGTTCGTGCCAATTTAATTAATAAAAACAAGGGGTTAAAAATGAAACGACTGCAACTTGCCGCCGTATCGGCGGCTTGCACCCTGTTAATGGGCGCCTCGATATCTTTCGCGCAGGACGGCCCGCCAAGTTTCCGGCCGGTTGAAATGTGGGTCTGCAATTTCAACGAGGGCCAGGATCAGGGTGATCTGGACAAGGTCTACAAGGGTATCGTCGAACTGACCGGCGACGCCAAATACGCTGCTTTCCAGCTGGATCCGTATTTCGTTAACGCCAATCAGGACTTCGATGTGATCTATCTCGGAGCCTGGGCTAACGGGTCGACGATGGGCAGCGATCTGGCCAACGCTATGGAAAATGGTGGCGGCGTTTCAGACGCCTGGAACAAGGTGCTCAACTGCCCGACATCGGTAATGTATGCAAGCACGTGGCTCAATCAGCCTGACAATGGTGCTGGTAACGGCGAAGCCCTGTTGACGGTTGCGGATTGCCACGTTGCCCATGGCGCATCCAATGCCCAGGCGGCAGGCGCGCTGCGACGATACAATGAGTACGCTGTGGCTCACGGGTCAGATTTAGGCACCATTCTCTGGTACCCGGCATTTGGTCACGGCGATGCCGGCTTCGATTTCAAACTTGCCACCGTGTTCCCCGGCGCCAAGCAGTTCGGCGACTGGTTTCAGTGGTTCACGGACAACCAGGTATACAACGTCCGTAGCGATCTGCTGGACGGAATTGTCAGCTGTGACTCGTCTCGCGTATACACGGCGCGAACGATTATGAACAACATTCAATAGACCAGCGTGGCCCGATGACCCGGGGCGACGAGCGTGACTCGTCGCCCCTTTTTTTTGCCGCCCATGCGAACCCGGCGAACCGCACTGTGTCTCTGTATTCATAATAGAATGAGCGAGCAGCTTGCGGGGAGATCAGGGATTGCGGCAGTCGGCCACACCAGGATTAGCTAACAGGTTTCTGGCAGGAAGTGCTGCGGCCGTCGCGTTATTTTCGCTGGCGGCGTGCGCCGCGAAGGGCCACGATTTATCGCAGATAAATTTCCGGCCGTTGTCCGCCAATCCCCGTATTGTTTTGATGCCTCCGGACATTCGCTACTATCTGCTGACCGCTGGTGGTCATCCTGAACTGCATGCGGAGTGGACTGGCGAGGCGCAGTCTGTATTTTCAAATACCGCGCTCGATATTGCCCGGGCTAAGGGCGTTGACCTCGTCGTACTTGGCCGTAATGACATCAGTCCGTTAACGCTCCAGTATGAAGGTCTGCACGCGGCTGTCGGTGAAGCGGTCATCGAGCACGCGCTGGGCAGCGCAGCATTGCCGTCGCGGGACACGAATCTTGCGAGTAGCTGGACGCTTGGTCCGGGAGTCCGCGAGCTCAGCAAACAGTCCGGCGCCGACTACGGGCTTTTCGTGCACTACCGGGAAAACCAGGCGTCGGGTGGACGTATCGCGTTTGCGATACTGGCTGCTGCCGCAAAAACCCCTATCCCTACGGGTTCTTCGCACGGTTTCGTATCGCTGATCGATCTGGAAACAGGAAATATTGCCTGGTTTGGCGTTATTAGCGGCGACATGCGCGAAGTTGAAGGGGCGAACGCCGTTGCGGGCTGGATATTCGACGGCTTGCCTTTTTTGAAAAGCACGGCCGGAGGCCACGCACCCGAATGAAAGCGAGCAGCTGGACAGGCCTGATATTGACGCTTTGCCTCGCCGGTTGCACGGGCGGCTACCTGCTTGTCTCGCCCGGCACGAGGTTGATTGATGATTTGAAAGTGCAGGCGGATCCGGGGTGGAACAGAGTGCCCGCGACCGGGATTCGATGGGCCAGGAGCAACGCCCAGGTATGGACAAAGGACGGCATGTCGCTGGATCGACTGGTGATTATTCCACACGTTCCGAATGGCGAAGCCGTTTACCTGGCCCACAAGGTGTCGACCGTGTTTCCCGCATTCGACGCCGGTATGTCGGGCGACGACCTGCAGAAGCTGCTTGAGTCGACGATCGAGATAGCATCGGGTGAGGGATTGACCGACATCAGCAGCAACAACCTGAGACCCCAGATGTTTGGCGACAGTCCGGGCTATGTATTCGACCTGGTGGCCGTGGTCCATGACGGTCCGAATTACCGTGGAGTGGCCGGCGTTTTTGTAGCGGATGATCACCTCTACCTGTTGTATTTCCTCGGCGCTATACCCTATTACTTTGAGCAGCATCGGGGGTCGGCAGAGGCAGTCATTCGAAGCGCGACGCTCTGAATCGCGGTATCCTCGCGTTCCGGAGGAAAAATAATAATGACAAGCCAGCCAGACGTCCCGATTTCAAACGAAAACAAGCCGCTGGAAACCTACCAGTTGGTTGGTCGAATATTGGGGCCGGCTATTTTCCTCGTTATGCTGGTTTTCGCTCGAGAGCAGGAAATCATGTCCGCCGACGCGTGGAAAGTGGCGGCGGCCGGCCTCTGGATGGCCACCTGGTGGGCGACTGAAGCGATACCGGTTCCGGTGACTGCGCTGCTTCCATTGATTCTTTTTGATCCCCTCGGCGTAGCCAGCATTCGTGAGGCCGCGGCTCCGTATGCAAACCCGACGATCTACCTGTATCTGGGCGGATTCATCATGGCGCTCGCGCTCGAGCGTTGGAACCTGCACCGGCGAATCGCACTAGCTATCGTGTCGAAGACCGGCACGGACGGCCGACACCTGATTGGCGGCTTCATGCTTGTATGCGCCACGTTGAGCATGTGGATGACCAATACGTCCACCACAATGATGCTGCTTCCGATCGCGCTGTCGGTGGCGGTCGTCATTCGCGAGCACGTTCCGGGCCTTTCTGACAAAACCAAGAGTAATTTTCAGATCGCCATGTTACTGGGTCTGGCGTACTCGGCGAGTATAGGCGGTCTCGCGACGCTCATCGGCACGCCGCCAAACGCACTGCTCATGGGCTTTATGGCCGAAAATTACGATATTGAAATCAGCTTCGCGCGTTGGATGTTGGTGGGTATACCGGTCAGTTTCACCATGTTGCCAATTGCGTGGATCGGCCTTACGCGTTTCCTGTTTCCATGTGACATTCCTGCAAGTAAAGCCGTAAAAAATCACCTGCTCGATTTGCGAGACGAACTGGGCACAATGACTTCCGCTGAAAAACGGGTTGCGGTCGTTTTTGCCTGCCTGATATTCGCGTGGATGTTCAGGCAACCGGTAACCCGAGCATTCGGGATAGACGGTGTGTCGGACACGGCAATCGTTATTGCAGCCGCACTGATTCTGTTCCTGTTGCCCAGCGGCGACGCGCGGCACCCGCGATTGATGATCTGGGAAGACGTCCTTCGACTGCCCTGGGGCGTGCTTGTATTGTTTGGCGGTGGCCTCAGCCTGGCTGCCGCAGTGGCCAATAGCGGGCTTGCGCTCTGGCTCGGCGAGCAGCTGGCACCGCTTAGTGCCTGGGGGACGGCGGTCCTGGTCGTCGCGGCGGTGGCTCTCGTGATCTTCCTGACCGAACTCACCAGCAACCTCGCGACTACAGCAACCCTGCTGCCCGTCATGGGAGCTATCGCGGTTCAGGCAGGCCTGCCGCCAATCGTACTCACTGTGCCGATTACGATCGCGGCCAGTTGCGCTTTTATGCTGCCAGTTGCTACGCCGCCGAATGCGATCGTGTTTTCGACGGGCGCCATCAGCATTCCGCAGATGGTGAGGGCAGGCGTCTTTCTGAATCTTATCGGTATCGTTATTGTTTCCACAGCGGCGCTGGTACTTGCTCCGCGCCTGCTTTCCTCAATGGCACACTAAGAGACCTGTTATGCGATTGTTCCTACCGTTACTTACTTTGTTTCTCTTGTCCGCCTGCGCACCAGCGACAGACGATGAAGCCAGGCGTGAGTCATTCGACATACTTCTTCAGGGCGGCACGGTTTACTCCGGCGAGAATGTTGAAGGCGTAGTCACAGATATCGGTATTCGCGGTGATCGAATTGTCGCGGTTGGCAATCTGGCCGACTGGCCGGCGGCGTTGCGGCTGGATGTTGCCGGTCTTGCCGTTGCGCCCGGCTTTATTGATATTCACAGTCATGCGGTTCGCGACGAGCCAGGTGACGGCATATTCCGTTGGCCTGATGCCGAGAACCTGATTCGCCAGGGTGTCACCACGGTTATTGGCGGGCCTGACGGTTCTTCCCCGCTGCCCATCACAGACACGTTCACGGCCATTGAAAACAGCCCGTCGGCGGTTAATTTCGGCACCTTTGTCGGTCATGGCTCAATTCGTGGCCTCGTGATTGGCGAGGAAGACCGACCGCCAACTGATGCTGAACTTGACCTGATGCGCGACCAGGTACGTGCCGCAATGGAGGCGGGCGCATTCGGCCTTTCGTCGGGACTGATCTACTTGCCAGGTCGTTTTGCAACGACCGAAGAGGTTATTGAGCTGGCAAAGGTGGCCGCAGAGTACGACGGCATTTACATCAGCCACATGCGCGAAGAAGGACTGGATCTTCTGAAGAGCGTTGCCGAGACTATTCGTATCGGAGAAGAAGGTGGCTTGCCAACGCAGTTGACGCATCACAAAGTTGTCGGGGCGCCGATGTGGGGCAAGTCCCGCGAAACCCTGCGCATGGTCGATGAGGCGATTGCGCGTGGCGTTGATGTATCGATCGATCAATACCCGTACACGGCGTCGTCAACCAGCCTGACGATACTGTTTCCCGGCTGGAGCCTGGATGGTGGCCGGCCGGCGTTGCTGGAGCGTCTTGCCGATCCGGAACAGCGTGCGCGCATGAAGCTGGATATTGTCTATCGAATTGAAACGGACCGTGGCGGAAACGATCCGGCCAACGTAGCGTTATCGAACTGTCCCCACGATAACCGACTGAACGGAATGAACCTGTCCCAGGTTCTTCGCCAGCAAGAACGTGAAATCAGCAAGGAAAATGCGGCGGACTTGCTAATGGAGCTTGTCGAAGCCGGAAATTGCAGTGCCGTTTTTCATGCGATTGAAGAAGATGATGTTAAGCGAATCATGGCGCATCCGGTCACTATGCCGGCATCCGACGGCGGAATCGAAGGGCCATCCGAGCGAGTGCCGCACCCGAGGAACTACGGCACCTTTGCCCGCGTTCTCGGCCACTACTCCCGTGACCTGGGGGTCATGCCGTTCTACACGGCAATTCACAAAGTAAGTCGTCTGCCGGCTGACCGAATCGGGCTTTTGGATCGCGGAAGAATCATGGAAGGTGCCATTGCCGACATCGCGGTTCTCGACCCGGCGGCAATTAGCGACACCGCGACGTTCGAAAATCCGCACCAGTACGCGGAAGGTGCGCAACATGTCTTCGTGTCCGGGCAGGCCGTGTTACTGAACGGCGAGATGACCGGCGCAAGACCCGGGAAAATTCTCCGCTCACGGTAGCATTCGGCATCGATAACCGGCAGACGTGAAGCTAGCGGCGGACTTTTATCGTCGAGAGGACGTCGTCGCGATCAGTCGTGAGTTGCTCGGCAAGGTTCTCTGCACGAATATTGACGGATGCCTGACGCGGGCCATCATCACGGAAACCGAGGCCTATGCCGGTGTTTTCGATAAAGCCAGCCACGCTTATGGCGACCGGCGTACCAAGCGCACGGCGCCAATGTACGGGCCGGGTGGCACTGCCTACGTTTATCTTTGTTACGGCATTCATCATTTGTTCAATGTCGTGACCAACGAGGAAGGTGTGCCTCACGCTGTGCTGATTCGCGCCGGCAAACCGCTGGACGGCCTGGACTGGATGCGCAAAAGACGCACTAACCTGCGGCACGACAAGTTGCTGATGGCCGGCCCCGGAACGATTGCGCAAGCGCTTGGTATCCGTACTGAGGTGACGGGCACGGATTTGTGTGGCAAGACGATCTGGGTCGAAGACCACGGTATCGAGATCGATGCAAAGCGCGTCACAGTCGGTCCACGGGTGGGTGTAGGATACGCTGCCGAGGACGCAGACCGGCCGTACCGATTCCGCGTCAATTTACCCGCCGACCAAGCGCGCGCCCAGCGGGTCAAGTCATAGCAATCCTTCAAGCCCGTCGAGGTCGTTGATGACCTGCCATTTGCCGCCTGAGCTTTCGACCTTTTTCTGCCACTGATCCAGTCGCGCCAGGTATTCTCGCGGGTCAACATTGTCCGAGCGCAGCTTGGTGACGTTAAGCGCAACGATATTGAAGCCTTGAAGGTCGAAGTCAATGTCGCGAACGTATCCTTCCTCGAGATCTTCCTTGAGGTCGGAGAAGATCAGCACCGTCTTCGCCTGCGGCTTTTTCTCGTTCAGGAATTCCACCGCCTGCAACAGGCCACCGGTAATGTCGGTGTAGGCGCTCGAGGTTGAATCACTTACGAAGGTCTGCACCTGCTCTGCGAACAATCGCTTCTGCCGATTTATAGTGCTCGGCCGGTCGTCGAACGTCATTTTGGCGACGATATCCTTTTCACTGAAGCTCCCCGTGTCCACTCGTGCAACGGCGAAAGAGTCCGACGCATCAAGCCGCGACAACGTGTAGCGGATGATCTGCTCGGCTTTGTTGATCTCCTCGCGATAGGTGCCGGAGGTATCCACGAGCATATAGACGCCGGAATTACCGGATTGAGAGTGTCCGCAGCTCACCAGCAGCAGGACACAGGTGACCAGGCTGAGCGCCTTCATGACCGTGCCTCCGTAAGCCGCGGTTTGCTGCTATCCGCGTCACGCTCCGCCCACCACAGCGGGATGAACAGCGGCAGGTCGTAAATATGCGTCAGTAGGGCGCCAAGGTAACGAAAGCCGTTACCCAGCAGCCGCAAGGCCAGCGAAACGAAACGCAGGACACCGATTGCCAGCAGACCCAATACGGTGCGGAGCGAATGCACAAATGTCTCCAGCGGAATTGCAACGAAAGTCAATGCGAATGGCAGGATGAAACCCATACCCATTTGTGCGGCCGTGGTGATCCACATGTAGTCACTGGCAATAGCGACACTACTGTCGCCTCGCAACAAGGCGCTCGTGGCCAGTTCGTCGTGCAGAAGAACCTCACGCATGTAGGCCAGGCCGGCTTCGACACTCGCCAGCAGGAACAGGATCGAAAAGGTGATCCAGATCATGCGAACGCGGGTCTTGTCGGGCAATGCGCCAATCACCGGAAACAGGCGGGTTATGCGCAGCGATTCCATCAGGAACAGCCCCATGGAAATCTCGACCATGATGATAACCAGTGCCGCGATATCCGCCGTGCGAAAGCCGCCGATCAAACTGGTGCCGCCAACCATCTCTGCCATGGGTCGTGCGATCAGCGAAAAGTTGATCGTCGCACCGCCGATGGCAACGGCGAGCACCAGTGCCGATACAAAGAAATAGACCAGGGACGACGACGACAGGATCGACACGGCCCGGTCTTCGCCCTTGACGATGTCTTCGTATTCGTCCATGTGCCGATCGATCGTGACCGAGCGTCCCAACAGGCTGTCGACATTCTTGCCGACACTGCCCAGGGTCTGCTGGATCTGTCGCCATTCTGGACGCATTTTCCTCAGCAAGGCGTGCCGCTGGCCGCTTGCCTCGTGGTAGGCGTGCATGGCTTCCTTGTGTGCCTTGTTCAGCGACTTGTGAATGTCGGACAGAACATTGCCCACGCCGACCCGGTTGTCTTTGGAATCCATTGCAGCAACCGCCTCGACGGCGTTGACCCAGCCCGGTGGATCGGGCGGCACATCGACCGCTTCCTTGTGGTCGTTCTCGATGCGATTGATCGACTCGCTCAGGTTGCGATGCAGCGCCGAGAAATTGGCCAGATCCTTGCGCACCGTTTCGTTGATGCGGTCAAACTCTCGTTCAACGATGCGCTCCTTGGCTTCGCGGCCTGCCGCCAGCAGCACTTCGCGGTTGCGCTCGCGAAGACCGCGTTCGCCATTCGCGACCGAGCGCGAGGCCGAACGAAATACCTTGTGCAGGCCACCGCAGGCAGCAAGCAAAACCTTGTGCGCGGTCGGTCGTGCAAAATAGAGCGCTGTAACGACCAGCACGATCCAGAGGAGTGCCGATATCACAGGTGACGGCGTAATGCCGAGTAGGAAATTCATATTGGTAACCCCGCTGTCTGAAAGAATAGAGACCGGTAGCTTTGCGACCCTTCCTCACGAAAGGTGTGCCTTTGTCATTGGTAGGGTGAGACTTTCACAAACAAAAAACGCCTGTCAACAGCAGAGTTCGTTTTAGGGCAATAGAACACGTCGTTATAAAAAACTGCTGTAAAAACATGGCTATTTGGTTGGACATAACTTGCAGGAAAAATGGATTGGCAAATTTCGTTATGTCGATTGCGTAAGCACGTTTTGCATAACCGTCGATGGCATAAACATGATTGCAGTTTCGTGAGGTTCGCCCTCAGCAATTCAATGACAATGGCACGCCCGCGGCGAACGTCGATTG
>Ga0316195_10000078_pt1 | contig 29178 bp, 35 predicted proteins | sample Phised1_MG_FD_204937 | JGI IMG/M metagenome (GOLD analysis project Ga0316195, IMG submission 204937) | Coastal sediment microbial communities from Maine, United States - Phippsburg sediment 1 | ecosystem: Environmental > Aquatic > Marine > Coastal > Sediment | place: USA: Maine | collected...
TCTTGCTGCCTCATCCAGACCTGGGAGTATACTGACCAATATGTTACCGTTCCGTTTCGATGACAAGTTGTTTTCATTTTGTCCTCCTGTTATAAGCTTAACTCTGTCTGGTAGCCTGTCAACTATTCCTTCCAAATTTTTTTGCAAATCGCAGCGTACCCGTGGGTATCAGCGTCTCCACAGACCCGGGCACTCCCATAGACCTCAGCGTCTCCGTAGACCCGGGCACCCCCATAGACCTCAGCGTACCCGTAAATCTCAGCATGACCGTAGACCTCAGCGTCCCCATAGACCCGGGAATCACCGCATACCTTAGCGTCTCCGTAGACCCGGGCATCACCGGAGACCTCTGCGGTGTCAGAGATCTTTGCACGGCCAAAGACCTGTGCATGATCAAAGACCTGTGCATTGTCAAAGACCTCACCGCTACCCCAAACCTGAGCGTACCCGTAGACCTGTGCATTTTCAAAGACCTCACCGCTACCCCAAATCTGAGCGTACCCGTAGACCTGAGCGTATCCGTAGACCCGGGCATCACCGGAGACCTCTGCGGTGTCAGAGATCTTTGCACGGTCAAAGACCTTAGCGCTACCGTAGATCTCGGCGCTACCGTAGACTGTGGCGTCTTCGTAGACACTGGCATCCTCATAGACCTGAGCGCTACCGAGTACCTCGGCGACACCGTAGACTCTGGCGTGATCGTAGACTCTGGTGTTCCCATAGATCTGGGCGTATCCGTAGACTCTGGCGTCTCCGTAGACTCTGGCATAATCGTAGATCTCAGCGTGATCGTAGACTCTGGCGTAATCGTAGATCTCAGCGTGACCGTAGACTCTAGCCCTACCGTAGACCTCGCCACCCCAGCAGACTCTAACGAAATCGTAGACTCTGGCGTCTCCGTAGACTCTGGCGTCATTGTAGACCCAACAGTCGCCCCCCTGACTAAGATTATCAAGTCCCTGCACCCATCCACCTAGATCGCCTTCTCGGACGTCCGAGAAGGCTCTGAGCGCTCTAATGCGATATAGAGTCTGACCGCTGGGGAGGGTCATTGTTTCTGATGTTAGTTCATATTTCATATTTTTTCTCCCTCATAAACGCTCCCACAGACCTTGGCACTCCCACTGATCGTGGTGTCCCCATAGACTCTGGCGTCTCCGTAGATCTCAGCGCACCCGTAGACTCTGGCGTACCCGAAGACTCTGGCGTCTCCGTAGACCTGGGCGTCCTCATAGACCTGGGCGTGACCGTAGACTCTAGCATACTCGTAGACTCTAGCGTAATCGTAGACCTGGGCGTCTCCGTAGATCTCAGCGCACCCGTAGACTCTGGCGTATCCGTAGACTCTGGCGTATCCGTAGACCTGGGCGTCCTCATAGACCTGGGTGTGATCGTAGACTCTAGCATACTCGTAGACTCTAGCGTAATCGTAGACCTTGGCGTCTCCGTAGACCAGAGCATAACCAAAGATCTGAGCATTGTGATAGACTCTGGCGTCCTCATAGACACAGGCATCACCATAGACCCAACAATCACCATGCTGGCTAAGATTATAAACACCCTGCACCCACCCACCTAGGTCGCCCATTCGGACATCGGAGAAGGCTCTGAGCGCTCTAATGCGATATAGAATCTGACCGCTGGGGAGGGTCATTGTTTTTGATGTCAACTCGTATTTCATTCAGACACCTCGGTGTCTAAAACTACACCATAGACTCTGGCATTGCCGTAGACTTGGGAGTCCCCGTAGACACACGCCTCGCCAAAGACCCAGCAATCCCCATAGACTTCAGACGCACAAAAGACTCTGGCCTCATCACGTATCCGAGCGTTGCCATAGGCTTGAGCGGTACCACAAATCTGGGCGTTGTAATAGACTCTGGCGTTTTCGTAGACTCTGGCTTTATCATAGACCTGAGCGTGGTAATAGACTCTGGCGTTGTCATAGACTCTGGCAAGGTCATAGATCTGAGCGTCTCCATAGATCTGAGCGTCTCCATAGATCTGAGCGTTGTCATAGATCTGAGCGTTGTCATAGACTCTGGCGTTGTCATAGACTCTGGCATTGTCATAGACTTTGCCGTCGTCGTATATCCAACAGTCATCCTCCTGACTAAGATTATCGAACCCCTGCACCCACCCACCTAGGTCGCCCATTCGGACATCGGAGAAGGCTCTGAGCGCTCTAATGCGATACAGAGTCTGGCCGCTGGGTAAGGTCATTGTTTTTGATGTTAGCTCATACTTCATATTTTTTCTCCTAAAGACCGCGGGAAACCCTGCCAGTGATTTGAGCGTCTCCGCAGACTCTGTCATTGTCATAGACATGGGTGTCTCCGTAGACTTTGTCGTATCCGCAGACTTCAGCGCATCCGTAGACTTTGACGCAACCGTAGACTTCAGCATATCCGTAGACCTCGGCATGACCGTAGACTCTAGAGTTTCCACGGACTTTGGAGTATCCACGGACCTTGGAGAACCCGTAGACTCTAGAGTTTCCGTAGATCTCAGAGTTTCCGTAGATACCGGCATCGCCAAAGATCCAAGAGTTACCGAAGACCCGAGCATTCTCAAAGACGCATGCTCTATCAAAGACACAAGCACAATCATCGATCCAGCAAGCACCGTACTGGCTAAGATTGTGATATCCCTCTACCCATCCGCCGAGAGCACCTTCTTTGACGTTACTGAAGGACTGGAGCGCTCTAATGCGATATAGAGTCTGACCGCTGGGGAGGGTCCTAATATCATTTGTTAGTTCATATTTCATTTTCTTTCTCCTTCAAAAACACAACCACAAACGTTGGCGTTCCCATAGATCTGGGCGTATCCGTAGATCTGGGCGTAACCGAAGATCCCAGCGTGCCCATAGACCTCGGCGTATTCATAGACTCTGGTGTAACCGAAGACCCCAGCGTGGTCGTAGACATCGGCGCTACCGTAGACATCGGCATGTCCGTAGATTCTGGCGTCTCCGAAGACTCTGGCGTGTCCGTAGACTTTGGCGTCTCCGTAGACTCTGGCATTGGCATAGACTTGAGCGTCTCCGTAGACACAAGCGTCTCCGTGGACCCAAGCATTGTGAGAGATTCTAGCGTTGTCAAAGACACAGGCATCACCAAAGACGCAAGCACTGTCATCGACCCAGCAATTGCCATAATGACTTAGATTGTGATATCCCTCTACCCACCCACCGAGAGCACCTTCTTTGATGGTACCAAAGGCTCGAAGCGCTTGGATGCGATACAAAGTCACTCCGTTGGATAGGGTCCTAATATCATTTGTTAATTTATACTTCACGGTACCTCCTCAGTACTCTACACACTAGAGCACAGCTTTTAGGGTCGATACTGATATTACCTAGCAGAGCACGTCGCAAATCTCTGCTACGATATGACCACACGTCATCTACATATGGCGCATAGTATGTCTCATTGTCTATCATTATTTTGATTAATTTCTCCCCTCGTCGCATAACCAACTCGGCACTAACTACGCGTTCGCAGCCATAGACATTGGCGTCTCCATAGACATGGGCGTCTCCATAGACACGGGCGTTATCCCAAATCTTAGCGTTATCCCAGATCTCGGCGTTATCGTAGACTCTGGCGTTGTCATAGACTCCGGCGTCTCCATAGACATTGGCGTTGCCAAAGACTCTGGCGCTATCGTAGACTCTGGCGCTATCATAGACCTCGGCATTATCATAGACTTTGGCGTTGTCATATATCCAGCAATCGCCCTCCTGACTAAGATTATCAAGTCCCTGCACCCACCCACCTAGATCGCCTTCTCGGACGTCCGAGAAGGTCCGGAGCGCTCTAATGCGATATAGAGTCTGACCGCTGGGGAGGGTCATTGTTTTTGATGTTAGTTCATATTTCATTTCTTTCTCCTATTTGGGATCCGGGCGGACAAAATGGCGATCGCCCACAGACCTTGAGGGGCCCTAAGAAACGCTTGACAGAGACCCCAAATGCGTAGAAATTGCCTCCCACCGTAAGGCCCCTGGGTATCTCAGTAATCCCTGTGTGAGAGATATTCAAATCGCAACCCACTGTGAGATTAGTCGGCAATTCCTCTATCTTAGAATAATGTAGATGTAGCTTACCTTCTACGGTGAGGTTGTCAGGCAAACGCCTGATAGACGTCCCTCTTAGATTTAGATTGCCATTGTATGCAATTAGGTCCCTGGTCACTCCATCTCCAAATACACCTTGGCCTAGGATCTCAAGATGATGTCTCACCCATAACGGCAAGCGCCTGCGGCAGGCTGCCTCCGCCTCCTCTGGATCGTACCAATCTGGGAGTAGATCTTGGTCTGTCTTGAATTTCCACGCGCTGAACGGCCGCGAGAAGTCTAGGTCGGGCGGAGTGATCTCGACCCGAACGAACTGCGGTGTGAATGAGTCGTCTCGGAGGCCATGCTCGAATAGAATTATATCATGGTGATCACTAACTCTGGAAAATAGGGCCTGATGTCTTGTCACGATGAAACTTGCTGGTTTACACATTTTTGCTCCCTAATTCTGCCATGTATGACTCAATACTGTTCTGGAGATGTTCCCATAGGATCGAATCATGAGTGTGTACCCTCCCTCGTACCAATGATGGACCCAGATAGCGCTTGATAGAGACTCCCCACGCGTTCAGATCACCTCCCACCTTAAGATTCTCGGGGAACTCATCAATCTTTGTGTAATAGATGTTCAGATTGCGACCTACTGTGAGGTCGTTCGGCAGCTTCTCTATCTTAGTATACCCTAGATCCAAATCACCCTCTACTGTCAGGCCATCCGGCAGGCGCCTGATACGTGTCCATCTCAGACCTAGGTTCCCGTCATACGCGATCAGATCCTTAGTCAGTCCGTCGCCGAACACGCCTTGACCGACGACCTTCAGATGATGCTCTGCCCATGCTGGCAGCTGCCTCCTGCATGCTGCCTCGGCCTCGCCTCGGCTATACCAATCTGGTAGTAGATCTTGGTCCGTCCTAAATTCCCATTCATCGAAAGGCAGCAAGAAGTCCATCCTGGGTGGAGTGACCTCGACGCGAACGAATGCCGGATTAAGGGAGTCGTCTCGGATGTCGTGTTCGGCTAGAATTATGTCATGGTGGTCACTGACCCGGGAATATAATACGTCGTGTCTTGTCACGATGAAACTTGCTGGTTCACACATTTTTTTGCCTCCATAAGTCTAGGTCATTAGTGAATACGTTTCCTCGTATCACCGCCGAGTCAGAGACGCGCTTGATAGAAATTCCACTTGCGAAGAGACTACCTCCTACCTTAAGACCTTCGGGAATCTCGGTAACCCATGTGTAAGAGATATTTAAAGTGTATCCTACTGTGAGGTTATTTGGTAGCTTCTTTATCCTAGAATATTCTAGATATAGATCACCCTCTATGATGAGGTCATCTGGCAGATATTTGATATTTGTTTCACACAGGTCTAGACTACCATTGTATGCAATTAGATCCCTGGTCACTCCATCTCCAAATACACCTTGACCAATGATTTTCAAATGCCATCTCGCCCATAACGGCAAGCGCCTGCGGCAGGCTGCCTCAGCCTCCTCTGGATCGTACCAATCTGGGAGTAGGTCTTGGTCCGTCCGGAATCTCCACTCATGGAACGGCCGAGAGAAGTCTCTGTCTGGCGGAGTGACCTCGACGCGGACGAATTGTGGGGTAAAAAAGTCGTCCCTAAAATAATTATCGGCTATGATTACGTCGTGACTATCACTGGTCCTGGAAAATAATACATTGTCTTTTGTTAATATGAAACTTGCTGGATTACACATTTTACCTCCCTGAATTCGTCATGTAGATGCCGAATGCACAGATACCACCCCTCACCGTAAGGTCCCTGGGTATCTCAGTAATCCCTGTGTAAGAGATACTCAACTCACCACCCACTGTGAGATTGTTCGGCAACTTCTCTATCCTAGTCCTTGTCAAGATCAAATGTCCCTCTACCGTTAGGCCGTCCGGTAGAATTCTGATGTCCGCCCCTCTCAGATCTAGGTCGCCGTTGTATGCGACTAGGCCCTTAGTCACTCCATCTCCAAACACGCCTTGACCGACAACCTTAAGGTGGTGTCTTGCCCAAGCTGACAGGCGTGCTCTGCATGCTGCCTCGGCCTCGCCCCGGCTATACCAATCTGGGATTAGATCTTGGTCCGTGATATATCTCCACTCGCTGAACGGCCGCGAGAAGTCTCGCCTGGGTGGAGTGATCTCGACCCGAACGAATGCCGGATTAAGGGAGTCGTCCCTTAGGTTATTCTCTTCTAGGATTACCTCGTGACTGTCACTGAATTTAGAAAATAGTACACTGTCCTTTGTTACGACGAAACTTGCTGGATTACACATTTTTTTGCCTCCTATTTTGAGTATACAGTTAGTTACCGAAGTGTCAATTCTTTTTTTAAAAAAGTGTATGTGTGACTTATGTTGTGCTAGGTGTGACTTATGTGACATATTAAATACCGAATTCCTTAATGTTTTTTGATGATCCAGATGAATTCTTCAATGATATCAAGTATTTAACCACATGATCCAGATGACGATTTTTATGTGGTACACCGAATCCTCAATGATTCCGCGAGGTTAACCAGATGATCCAGATGATCCACATGTTTTCTTATATATATATATATATATAATAATAACTACTATTTTATATAAATTACTATAAAGTTTACAAATCATCTGGATCATCTGGATCATGTGGTAAAGACATCGTAATCATTGAGGAATTTGGTGTGCCAGATACTGGATTTCGTCGGAAATCATCTGGTACATGTGGTTAAATACTTGATATCATTGAAGAAATCATCTGGATCATGTGGATCATTAAGGAAATACGAGTTTATAATTGACAACTCGCCCACTCGGATACAAAGACATATTGTAGATAGGAGGTCAAATGAAAATATTGCTCACACTCTTCCTCGCGGGTTGCGGCTCCTTTTTGGGCCCTATGGTCACAGAGACATGTCTGGACGCTTGTGCGCTCTCCGCTGCCCCCTCGGTAGAGACGTGCTATCGAGCATGCGACCTATTACCGCTCGGGCCTGCTAACGGGTGCGACGTATTCTGCGATGACATCATGATCGAGGCCATGGAGGCATGCGATGCGAAGTGCCGTTAGCCGATTGAAGCCCGATGTCGCTAAGCGAATTTGGGCACTCACTCGCGAGGGCACAATGTCTACTGAGGAGATCTTGGTACGACTAGATCAATATAGAACGTATTATATACATTTATGGGAGCATCTCCTCGAGTCGGGTAACCCTTCGGATACTGAGATGTGCTTGACGATGACCAAGGCGATCACGTGTCTATTCGAAGACCTCCGGAATGAGAGGGGCCGTGCTGATGTGATCATCGAGCGCACGATCATGCAATACCCTCTGGTGCTTGAGGCGCTCGAAGCGTGAAATTAGTCTCAAATATTTACCGTCGGCTAGACCTAGACGGCAAGCCTATCATTGGCCCCCCATATCCTAAGCAGCTGGAAGTGTTGCGTGAACTATTTCGTGAGCCATATAATGGCGAGTTGCGCAAGCTCCATTTGTCTTGCGGGTGGGGCTTCGGGAAGACGTATCTCGGCATTGACATAGCACAGGCTTTGTTGGATTTGGGACCAAATAGCAATGGGTGGTTCATTGAACCGACAGCCCAAATGATGTATGGTCACTTCTTGGGCACCTGGCAACGCACAGTGCCGCCTGAGTTGTATACGCACAACAAGGAGCGTCGCACTATCACGTGGCTGCGGACAGGCTCCACCCTTCGGTACGAGCATCGCAATACCACTGGGTCGCTTCAACATACACTGGACAAATTCCAGGGTCACAATATCGCATGGTATATAGATGACGAGGCAGCTACCGGATGTCACCCAGAGGTACATCGATGTCTAAGAGGACGTGTTAGACAACCGCAAGCGCCTCTGTACGCCATTGTGACGCTCTCTACGCCTCGTATGGGTCCCTACGCTGATCTTATCAACGAGAGCGGCTCAGTGGTCATCAGGGGCCGTACAGAGGATAATCCATTTTTATCGCCTCAAATCGTGGCGGATATGAGAGCCTCCATGTCGAGAGCGCAAGCAGCTCGCGATATGGATGGAGAACTCATAGCTCTTGAAGACCAAATATGGGACATGGTCGACCTAGAGCACCCGTGGCCTGTTGGGAATGTGGACTATAATCATCCTCGGTTTAACAGTAATCTACCATGGTATCTAGGGATAGACATTGGGTCCTCTACCGGGGCTTATGTCGTGGTGCAACCAGTGCCCGATGGCATTAGGCGAGGTGAGCCTAGGTGGGTCATTGTTGCCGACTATTGCCCGCAGGCTAATGCTGACGTACGTCGGGCTTTTCGGCGTCTGAGAGAAGAATTTGGCGTCCCTGCAGGTGTGGTAGCCGGTGCTGACATCAACACAAGGGCCTCTACGGACGGCGCAACTGTGTCATACTTTGTACGCAAGATATTTGGCAACGTGCGAATCATGATCGCGGATGAACATGTGACTCCCAGACATACCGCATACGACCTTACTAATTATTTGTTCAGGTCGGCGGATGGTACCCGTAGATTGACAGTGGCCTCCAGTTTGGTCGACGGTGATAGGCCGGGTGTGTTAGACAAAGACTCCAAACGTGGCATAGTAGAGATGGTCCAACAAGACATTTGGCCACCGATTGAAGAAGTTCGACAAGGGCAATACTTGCCCAAAGGACAAAAAATACGTGTGTCTCATATAAGGGATGCACTTCTCAATGTGGCCTCCGAGGCCATTAGGCCTCCCACATGGGCAGGCGACCCAGATGATAAACCATGGCACTAATAATGGATACTTCGCAAATAATGGACGCGAGTGCTGGTGAGGCAACCCTTACCGACGAAGAATTTGATACCTTATGCGCAATATTGGCAGAGTGGTTTAAATATTGCATGGAGGATGACGTTGATGACTACTAAACCATGGTTCAAGAGCCGACTGTTGTGGCTCGGGGTCACTGCCGTCATGACAGCCGCAGTTAATTGGCTCGCCACAGGCGACACTGACCCGCGTAATCTCGCTATTGGTGCACTCGGTGCTTTGGTGGTCATATTGAGGCCACTCACTACTACTCGGTTGGTCCCCTAATGTCTGGGCTAATCAGGCATCTGTGGGATGACCTGACCTCCAACTCGGACGACCAATGGACAGAGGAGGTGTGGGTCGAGCCCGACGCGGTGCAAACGGGAACTATCCTCGGTTATTTCGGCCGAGTGTCGGACAAGGCACAAATCCGAGAGGCGATCGTCAAGCGATACGGGACACGAATTAAGACTGTTGTCGACCCCGTCACCGGCCAAAAAACGGAGACCTACACCAAAGCGGGATTCGTTGACCGGATGCTGGCAGGCCATATCGAGACAGTGTCGACGGGTCTCGGGCATAAAATCACCTCGGTGTTCGCTAATTTATTCTCTGAGCCTGGACAAAAATTTGCCCTCGTCCCCCCAACGGATAGTACCGATGTATCCGAGTTGGCCGAGTATCTCGACGCGTCAAGAGAGGGGTCCAATTATTTGGCCTCACTGGTCGAGGCCGATGAGATGTCAGTCCAATTAGGCTCCTCTATCATATGGCTAGAGTATCGTGAGGGGGCGGTCCATTATCGTGTGGTCGACCCCGGCAAAGTCGCCATTCGATTCGATGGTGCGATTGAGTCGGATGGCAAACTCAGACCTGTCAATTACCTGGACCTCGAAGATGCAACATGCGTCATAATTGAGACAGGCACAGTTGATGCGTTGACCAAGACCTACGTGGCGATATTTGCCAGGTCGTATAAATATCCGCTCGGTAGATACGTGGTATACAAGAGCGCTGTCGATGGTAAGGACGTCCCCGATGTCGGTTCGAGCGGCTGTTTTGACTGGCGGACTGAGTCTGGAGACCTCGCCAACCCGTTGAGTTGGTACGCTGAGCAACAACAAAATCTTCCTATACCAGAGTATCCACTGGTGATACTCTTGAGCGGACAAGTACAAAGGGACCGCTTATTGCCGATTTCCACGTCCCTGCTGGAAGAATCGATTGAAGCAGACATTGCAGCCAGTCATCTAAGGGCGATTGCCGGTGATAATGCACGTGGTACCCTCAAGTTAATGCGGTCGAATAGGAGTGCTACGCTACCATTGCCCGAGTCGTTAAGAGGCGATGTGGTGCTCTATGACGGCGATGACCTTGACGCGGTCAATACGGACTCCAGGGCTACAGAGGTCGGTTGGTCGTTACTTCGAGAGCAGATGGTCACCTCCGCACAAGGCTGGTCGGTACCTGATTATTATATTTCGTCGGAAGACCATACGATTGAAGCTGCCAGTGGTGTAGCCTTGCAAATCAGAGCGATCCCATTGAAGAAGGCACGTGATAGGCGAGTGTCTATCAATGCACCGTCGGTCTCCAAATTGTTCGAGATCGAGAAGGCGCTCAATATTATATATGATAAAGAGCTGTTCAAGCGTGGGCTACAAGAGTTACTCGAACAATGTAGTCAAACATGGGATCCGGGGGAACTTAATCTGCCAGAGCCCGAAAAAGAGCGTATCGAGAACATTAAATCCTTGACGGAGCAAGGGTTATATGACACTATAGAGGCACTCAAAGCAGCATATCGACTCCCATCGGATGCTGACGCGGTGGAGAAATATGAGGCTCTTAAACAACGAGCTGCTAAATATCCACCGTTAAAAGAGGAACCGGTGTCCCCAGAGACACCGTTTGATTGATCCCCATTGTGGTCTCTGTTGACTGCGTTACACTAACACTGTTGACGCCCCCCAAGCGATAGATCTCCCATCTATAAAACAAACGTAACGCAGTCAACAGAGACCACTAATCACCGGAGAAAATAATGGAAAAAGAACTCGATTTGGGTGCAGAAGGCACCGATGCCACACCTGACGTACAAGACGTAGAGGCGGTTGTTGAACCAAAAGACGAATCTTGGATCAAAGAATTGATTGCGGCCAAAGCGGAATTGGACAAAATCAAGTCGGATCAGGCAGAACGCGAAGCCCAAGCGGAACGGGACAAAGCGGAGCAAGAAGGGCGACTCGATGAGGCGCTCGCACTCGAGAAATCTAGGTATGAGGAGCTTAAGAAAAAATATCAAGCTGATACGACTCGGTTGCAACTAAATGCTGCATTTGCTACGGCTGACATAGCAGACCTACGTGCAATCAAGCTCTTCGAAGACGAATTTAACCCGGAGACTGAAGATGCAGCTGCATTTGTTGCGCGGATCAAGGCGGATCCAGCAAATGCCCTGTACTTTCGGGATCCTAAATCGAGACCTATTCAGACACCCCCAATGAGTGCCGCGCGAGGAACAATTGATCCATTTGTTCCCGAGCGTGACAGTGAGACATGGCTCAAATCTAGTGACCCGAAAAAGCGGGAACGCGCCATAGCTCATCATAGGGAGGTGTATCGAAAGAAATATGGTCTTTAGGACGAAAACATGTATGATTTTGACACAGCTGGTTTCATTCAGACTGTAGTTATGCCAGAGGTAGAAGACACCCGGTTTGTGAAGCCTTATAGGGAATTGGTATCCAATTTTTCTGAGGAGACTGAGAACGAAGGTGGTCCCTCGATCGTTAAGCAGTTGATTACCTCGAGCACGTCAACCGCACGAAATTTCACGAAATCTGATGTTGACCCACAGTCCGGTACCTTCGCTGGTGCGGTTGCAAGGTGGGATTACACGTACCAAGAGGCAGCTGCCACTGTCCACAATATCGATATCAACCAAGCCCGCAATAAAGGCGTTCTCGGTATTGAGAATCTACTCACACAGTCGGTAGGGATGGCCGCTGACGGTCTTTGGTCGTTGATTTACGACAATGTCTACGCGCAAATCAAGGCCGACCTCTTGAATTCAGGAACCTTTTCGGACGCGGCGCTTAATCGGTCGACTTATCCGACTTTGGCACTGTATAATGACGTCACCGATGCCACTATTACGGTGTCGGATCTCCGGACGTGCCAGTTTCAGACGACATTCAACAAAAATGGGGTTGACCCCTCGCAGTACGTATTCCTCATGGAGCCTACCGTGTATCACCAAGTGCAACCACAGATTGCGCTGCTAAATACCTGGAATCAAACGAATACCGGGGCACCGGTCAAGGGTGGTTATGCCCCGATCGCAGAGTTCCAGGGCTCGAAAGTAGCAATTGCGCAAGGTATGACTGTGGGCGATGTATTCTTCATTCGGCCGCAAGACGTGAAAATCCGTAAGCACATGGAGTTCACAACCGAAGTCAAGCAGACTGGCGCGTTCACAACTAAGATTATTCTCCGAGTCGGCATTAATGCGTATGTGGAGAATGTGGGCAAGCAAGGCATGCTCACCAACAAGGACTAATAGGAGATAACATGGCATTTTCAGCAGCTTTGAGCACGAATCAGCAGGGTGTTACCGCGATTGCCGGTATTGATTATTTTGGCATTTTCACGATTACTCCTGATAGTAGTTGTGACGCCACGGGCGAGGCCGTCGACCTGACAGACTATTTTTCGACTATCGACGCGGTTATCCCGTGCGGAGTAAGCGCCATCGCGGCCGCAGGGTATGTACCAGCGTTCTTCTTCACCCCAGGCGCTGCTCATACGTCCAGTAGCTTGAAGGTAGTATTTATGAATCAAGATGGGGACGCAGGTGCCTTGGAGCCCGCCTCCGCAGTTGACCTCTCCTCCTATACCTTTCAAGTGATGGTCTATGGAAAAATGAAATAATTTGCGAAACGGGGCTCCGGTCCCGTTATTCGGGTGTTGTGGCCCGAGTCTGATGAGCAGCTAGCGGGTCCGAGGAGGGACGAGCGCATGAAAGTTATTGATTACGATTATTTGAACCGAGCACGTAGTGCCACATTGCGGATGGACAGAGCGCACGAGATTTTAAGGGAATATGCTCCGAATGATCCTCCATATCTGAGCAATGTCTATGCAAATTTAGACCAAGGCAGCCAAACTATACTGATCGCTCTTGCTGAGCAAGAGCAACAACAGAAGCGACCGGGCGGTACTCCGTTCACGTGGAATCTGTTGGTCAGACGCGACGAATTCGGCAATATACCCGCAGCTGGTGAATATGTCGAGCGTGTTATCCCGATAAACCGCAAGGACCGCGAGGGCGCACCCGTTCAATCTAAGATCATCAATGCCGCTATGCTAGATGGTTCGTTCTCGGAAAAATTTGAGATGCGTACTAAGTATCTCATCGATTCTAAAGGCTGTATCCAGTGTACTTTTTCAGATGCCGGATATTTTTTGTACAATTGGGGCGTGCATCATAAGACTAACCGAGGTATCACCACGCGTCCGGAGTTGTCCGCCGAGCCGTATGACACCCCCGAGGGTAAATTGCATGTGTGGTACTGGCGATACAGCGAAGTAGATGCAGAAGATTACCTGAAATTGCCCGATCGCGTAGTTGGGCTAAGTCGCAAAAGAGGCGGTAAATGAGAGCAATCTATTCGGTGTTGCCGGATAACGGTCGATCGTTAGAGATAGACGACAATACCGCTCTGTGGCTCATGCGCATGTGTGTGGGCGAAGGCGGCCGAAGTTGTTCTCGCAAAAAGGCCAGTGCGTTGTTGTGGGCGATCACTAATCGATATCTGTTGTATCCTGCTACCGAGCGCATCGTGGCTCTTGCGCCTGGATATGGCAATCTCGACCCACACGAGCATCCTTTCGTCGGTGTTATCCGGATGTTCTCGCAACCGATTAATCGTCGGTGGATGAAGGGTGGAGACAAGGCCATCAAGTGGGCTGGCACAGAATTTGCCAGTCCGGCTAGACTAAAACGACGGGCTGAAATAGTGCGATTAACGGACATCCCAGATCGCATTAGCCGAGCGGTCACACAATTTGCCGAGGGGCTGCTGTTTCCTCCGGAAGAATTAACGCGACTCAATCGACCTCGGATTAGCGATTGGGCGAGCTTGAAAAAGACACCACAAAAATTCCCATGGGGGATTAATATCGCCGGGGATTGGTTCTTCGAGAGTCGTATTCTCCGCGAGGGCACTGTGATTGTGAGACTGCCAGGAGATAATATTAATGAGTAGACGATCGTATAATATGGCCGCCACTACCTCGGCTGTGAGCTGGGAGGTTTTCGAGCGCGATGAGTTCAACCTATCCAGACTAGATATCACATTTGACTTGGCTCCAACCACAGCTGGTAATGTCACGATCACCAAAGACTCGGTTTATGGGGCCGCCTACGATGTCGTATTGGCCTCGGAGTCTCCTGTCGGGGTGACGTCTCTGTCGTTCGGTCCCTTTGTCGGGATGACCAGAGGTGATAAATTAGTGGTTGAGTATACCAATGCGGACGCTAGATCAGTGGTAGCCAGTGCGACAACGGAATGTCTGTATATTGCCGATTTGATCTCGGCCGGGCTATCTGCGTCGAGTGGTGTTATCCGGTCCGCGACGAACAGCTATTATCATTTTTTCGCGATGAATCTCGCTAGCGCCAACCCAGGAGCCTCTGGTGCAACTTATAGGCTGCCTACCGCTGATCATCTCGGGGGACAAGAGCTAGACGCCGTGGGTGACACGTTAGTCGGGTGTTTTCCGCTACAAGGGGATTATCAAGTCGGAACAAATCCCGTGTTACTCGCATGTGTGACTAATATGGTCGATAATACGACAGGTGACCCTGCGGATGTTATCGAATTTGAGTTCAATCTCTGGTACAAGCGCGATGGGGATACAGCTTGTCGGACACAGTCGTTTAATGCCTCCGTGACTGTCGGACAAATGGAGCAATACTATCAACTTCATCTCCACAAAGAGGTAGATCAAGGGACCGCACCTAATGACTTGAAAGTCGGTGATATTGTGTACTATTCTGTGAATCTCACAGCTGGAAGCGACATCTCCGAGGTTATGATAAACGGCGCTGGAGTCTATTATCCGATTAACCGACTCGGTGTAGAGACAGGCGATGTTTAATTCACGAAAATCAGCTCTTGAGTGCGAATTACGCCGAGGGTGTACATTTTCGGAGACATTTATTTCTGAGGTCAGATCGGATGAACGAGGTGGGACTTCCCATGGCTCCATCTTCAATCGTCCCGTGTTTGCTAGGGGGTTGACAGTCGATGGAACAAATTATATCGATTATGGCATCATACCGCAGGCTTTGCCCTCTTCAATTGTCGTTCAATTTACCGCGCCTGCCGCTTGTGAGGCGGTACTCGTCGGTAATACGGGGTACCAGATCACCGGAGATGGATTTTGTATATGGATTGACTCGGAGGGTGTTAAGGCCAATTATTCCGACGGAGTGTCTACCGAGACAGAGCTGAGTGTTCCCGTCGGTTATGCTGATGGTGAAGTTCACACTGTGACATATGTCATAGGAGCCACCAATCATACTCTATATGTGGATTCATTGACGGAGGATACCGCCGCTGTGTCTACCACCGGTCCGATTGGCACAGCGACCGACCTTAATATCGGTGGAGACTCTACATATCTTTTGACCGGGACTGTTCTACTTGTCAAGATTTTCGACGCAGAATTAACCTCGACGGAGCATGGGTTATACCGAGACGGCAAAGTCACCTCCTTTGTATTGGACGCCTACGCAGCGTATAGCTGTGACGGATTTGGTGATGACACTGTCGGACACCTCATATGGTCGACCAAATATAACGACAAAGATCTAACAAAAGGGGATGGCACTACTTCGGCGACTTTCCCCACATTGGTGACAAATGCAAACCACAATACTGAGTATTATTCTTTCGACGGTGCAAATGATTACGTCTCTGATTGGCCGCGTCCGACCGGGACCTACACGGTATCAGCGGCGATCTCGACAGCGTACCCCACGGGGACGCCGAACGTAAATCAGTGCAACGACACTACGGTAGAGGATCTACTCACTGTAGGCGGTGCATTTAGTGGCAATTTACACAGTCTCTACATTTTTGAGGGGGAATTATCCCCGTTGCAACTATATCATCTGGAGTATACACAGCTGCAAAGGTGTTGGCGGGAAACACGCATAAATCCCTATCTAGCCGAGCTTATCCGAGCTGGTGTATGTGTGATGGCGTATGAATTTAGTCATCCGGAGACGTTGCTCAACGACTACGTTAGGGTACATACTCCTACAGCCAGCGGTGTAGCCTGGGATGAGGGCCTTACAATACCGACTGACGCAGATTATGTCGATGTGGCAAATCATTCATCGCTCCAATTAGACGCCTTGACGATATTTGTCGCAGGGGATTTTTCTACCGGGACTGTAGTGGAAAAAGGCGCGAATTATCTGTTTCAGGTCGGATATAATCCGTCAACAACGGAGGTGTTTCCCTCGTTCAATTTGGTCGATTTGGACACAGCATACTATGATCTGAAGCCGAGGTCGGTTGCTGTTACGATGACTGAGTCAGGTGATACTCCAGAATTTTTCGTGAATGGAAAATCGGCTGGTCCTGGCGACTCAACAGCGACTTTGACTTCTTCGGATACCTCTGTTGTCACAATCGGTAATTTGAATTTGCATGCCACGAGGATGCAAAACAAGTTAAATGCGTTATATATTTTCAATAAGCCGCTCGCAGAACGTGAGATAGAGATGCTACATCATTACGCGTCGGGAAATATGTACGACGCAAGCGATATTTTGCGAGCTCAAATATATGATGTAGATGGTGACGATAGTATAATAGGGGGCCAAACAGACGTTATCATGCAAACCAAAAATGCAGGAGCGTCTGAGGGGGATATTATATTAACTAATAATGAGATATATGACGCATCTACTATAACAGTAGAGCAATCAATAGATTCTTGGTCACAAAAGCAGATACAGTTTGACGTAGCTCAAGGAGGATTGACCGCTCCTGGCACTGTATATGCATGGGTCAAACGATCGGATGGGGTAATCTCTGCAGAGCCGTATCCAGTGACTCTTTTGGCGAATATTTTAGTTGACGGTAACATGGAAGCTGCGGATACCTCTGCGTGGACAGTGGTATCAGGAGGTATTCTGGCAAAAGAGGCAGGGGCTCGTACCGGCGGTACTGGGTCATTGGTGATGTCTATTGATAAGACTACTGGAGATAACTCGGGTGCGATGTCGCAAAGTGTGTTAACCAACGGCGTGGATTACAATATCACTGGATGGGCCAGGGGTTCTGATACAGCAGGAATACCGACAATCGGCGATGTTACATTTACCAACATTTTCACCGGCACAACTAGTAGTACCTGGCAGTATTTCGACGTTGATTTTACTGCGAGTGGAACCCTAATCTATTTTGTGAATTTGATTGTCACCACTACAGGCGACAAAGTCTATTTTGATGACGTCGTAATTACTGAGGTTTGATAATGATTACATATACTCCAGATACGACAACGATAGTACTCAGCCACCCGAGGCATTGGGACCCAGCGTTGTTGACGGATGTCACGTTGACCGTAGCAGACAGAGATGGTAATGAGTTGCAAGCTGCAACTTCAGCCGCTTTATACACTGCCACTACACTAGATGCAGATAGGGACCGATTTGCTTCGTCTATTACACTGTCTGCGGGTGCGGGGGCACTAGTTGTTGGGGACATTATCCGCATCCAAGGCGTCAATGGATATGAAGATCATACAGTCAAAGGATATGACGCGGCAACAAGAACCGTTTTGTTAGAGCTTATCCTCGGACGAGATTTTGAGGACGGTGCCGATGTCTATCGCTTATCGTCGGTTGCCACGGTAGACTTTTCCACGTATTCGCCAGGCACACAACTCTTACTGACTTGGACGCCTACGGGTACAGGTAATATATTTACAGAATTAGCGGAAATAGAAGAATCCTCACAAATTAATGTTGCCGCTTTTACACGTGATTTCAAGGCGTTATATCCTAGAGCGTATGACGCATTGTCGGTTCCCGCAGATCGACTCGACACTATTATCCGCCTGTGTCAAGACGAATTGCGAACGACCTTCGCCGCACAAGGACTCAATATCTCACGCTTGAAAGACCAACGGCTATTAGTTCCGCCATTGATGGCCTTGGTTGCGAGATATTGGACTTTGAACGGCGACGAGGCACTCAGAGATGAGCGCGAGATAATCAATGCCGCTTATTCCGCAGCGGTACAAAACCTAAGAGATTCGCCTGTTTGGGTCGATCTCGACAATGATGGAATAGAGGAAGACGGTGAAACACTTTCTCATTCTGTGATTTTTGAAAGGGTGTGGTGAGGTGAAAATTTTTGCAGTAAATGCATTACCTGTCACATGTAGCGATGGTACAGTGGTCCTATTAAGGCCCGGTAAGCACGATTATCCGATGATTTCCAACAAAGACTCAGTGGTCTCCGAGCAATTGAGAGTCTATCGCAAACATGGCAGAATCGGTTTTGACGAATATCTACCTTCGGACGTTGAATTGTTGGCGAAGATGCCTGGCAAAGCCGATAAGACAGCTGAATTGATCAAATTGATTAGTTTGAAGCCTAATCCCGTCGGTAGAGAGGTGAAAAATGAGACCAGACGAAATAAAGGGCTTGATAAGCCGACTGGAAAATCTGGGGGCAAAGGGGGTAAGAGTTAAGGCCGCAGGTAAATATCCTGTTGCGCGTCGAACCCCTGTCCAAGATGTTGCCATGTATCAGAATAATGGAACCGAGCGCATCACTCCTTCTAGATTCGTCGAGAGAGCGGAAGCAAAGGGTGGGTGGGACAAATTGATAAACAATGCTGGTGAAGCGTATCTCAAAGGTGGTGGGGACATCGCCCTTTTGAAGGCTGGGTCCAAAATAGCGAGCGATATTAGTGATATGTGTGATAGGATTGACACAGGTCAACTAAAGGCATCGTTTGTGGCAGGGGTACTATGAATCCTGACGCAGTAATTCGCCCGTGGTTATTGGGTTGCGGTGCTCCGTTCGGGGCACGCCATGCTCATCCATATAGGTGGCCAGACGTTTCCACGCGGCCTGAAACACCTTATTTTACTTATCGACCCGTTTCGGCGTCTCCAGATTTCGCTAATGGTTTCGACCAAATACACGAGATCAAGAATACGTATGACGCGATTTCTACATATCAGCAGCATTGGACTTTGCAGATTCAAGTAGACTTGTTCAATTCTGCCTCGGGCATGTCGGATTTAGCCGGGTGTGCCATAGCGGCAAAAGTTGAACAAAGTTTCCTGAATTTATTTGTTGCGAACAACGCTGCTTTCTCTAAAGTTGTGTCGATCTCGGACATGACAGAGGAAGATGCCGAGCGGATTTATTATCATCAAAGGATGGTATGTGAGTGGTATACCTACATGGTATATCGTCATGAGAACATCAATCACGTAGTCACGTCGGTAGTATTGGACGATCCATTCGGCGTAGACTAGGAGTACACACATGAAATTATCAGAGATTGTGCCGTATACGATCGGACTAAGCGCCGTACCTGCCCAAACCGCAGGGTTCTCGGTGCCTGGGTTGATTGTAGATGCCTCTGAAGTCCCGATCGACAAACGGATCGAGATTGCAGACAAAAGCACATACGCAACTATATTTACCACCACTACGTCGGTCGCCTCTTGGTTGGCGACTCTGTGGGGGCAAAGCAGTGGCGGTCCTACGGAAGCATATGTGATCCGTTGGGTTTCCGCTGCGTCTTCACCCTATTTTGTCGCTGGCAGCCCGGGTACCACACTCGCAAGTTATACCGCTGTTACGGCAGCAGACCTTGCAATCACAGATGGTACCTCGACGGAAGAATTTTCCACTGGAACAATGGCAGGTGTTACATCAATGGCCGATGTTGCCGCGATTATCCAGACCGAGGTTAGGACTTCCGTCACTTTCGCGGCTGATTTGTCAGCTGCAACAGTGACGTATGACCGATTCGGGAGATTCATCCTTACCTCGGCAGATACGGGTTCCACAGCGGAGACGTATTCCATTATCGCCCCTACGGGGGGTGCAGGTACCGACATCACCACGGCGAATTTCCTGAATATTGGGACTCAGTCTTTCGTCGTTGCTGGCCTTGACGCGGAAGACCCAGACGATGCTCTCGCGGCAGCGTTGGAGATTGACGAGACACCATTTTTGATCGCTGAAATTGGTGCGTCGATTGCACAACAGCAAGCACTTGCCACCGCATGCGCCGTCTACAAGAAATTTTACGAAATCGACGTTCGGGATGCAGACGCCAAAGACTCCGGCGCTTCTACTGATATCGCGTATCTGTTAAGTAATGCGAGTAACAACAATGCTCACGGCTCATACAATGAGCATACCGCGAAATATCCGTCCGCTGCGATTATAGGCGAGATCGGTGTCATGGCAGAGGGGAAGGGGCAACTAAGTCTACATGCACTATCCGAGGTAAATCAGTCTGGACTAGATAGCGACGGTGTCACAGTCAAATCATTAACAGCGACTGAACGTAGTGCGCTAGATGCAAAATACTGTGATTATCTTGTTAAACCTGCAAATCTTGTCCATTTGGTCAAAGGGCTGACTTTTGGGGGTATTGAAGTCCGACATCGCATCGGGTATTATTGGGCGGAGAAGCGCACCGCCGAGGAAGTTTACGCTTTCTTGATGACGAATCAGGTCACTACATTTAGCGACAAATACATTCAGGCGCTCGGAGCCATCGCAGCTAAATACCTCGGTATTCTTGTTGATCGTGAATGTGTAGAGTCATACGCTTTGAATCTTCCAAGCGCGGCAGACATCTCGGCAATTGAAAAAGCTACACACGTGTTGACTTTGACCGATGTGGCTTCCATAATCTCGCAATATGCGATTAATTCTGTGGTAATGACTGCCACAGCGACAGTCTAAGGGAGGTTTAAATGCCATATTATACACCTCCGGTGTCTTATATGCCGCACAATTTTAATTCGTCGGTATTGACAATAAATTCACCGGACCTAGACGGTGCTTTCACGGTTGAAGCTCTAGAGTCTATCGAAGTCGAACTAACGGATAATCGATGGGATGTGCATGACGTTAATTCGGGAGACGCTATCCACGTGCATAATCCGAGGCGAAAAGGGACCATCAAATGTACCATCGCCGATTATTCACAAAGTCAAGGGTTTCTCTCCCAGTTGGCGCGATCGGATTCGCCCGTTACCGTGACTTTCACTGACGAAAATGCCCCCGAGCTTAATTGCTCCTCCAATCAGGCGCGTATCGAGAAACACGCTACTGTGAGTCGGAGCGGAGAGCCCTCAACTCCTGAGTGGGTATTCGTTTGCACTTATCTTACATGCGAGACAGGCGGATATCGCTTGCAAAGTGTAGCATAAAATGAGTATCGGCGTCGAAACAGTAGCATCCCTATTAGGGTTGTTTCCCGCAACAGGTCGGATTGACTATACCCCATATGATTTCAGGGACGTAAGTGTACTATTCGGCGCTCCGATCGTCGAATTAAGAGGCTTAGATTATGTTTTAGCGCGACACAACGCCCCTCAAACCAAGAGATTTCAATGCCTTAGAGGGGGAGGGGTGTTTGTGTCCAATGTTAATTCATCAGGAATTATTGAAATAGGGGTGATGGGAGGCTCGGTGTCCCAAGGGCAAATCGAACTCATGCAAGCTACGGGTATCCCCTATCCAGTGATCATCCAAGACAAATCAAGTGGTGGGTCGTCACAAGTGATCGCCACAGCTTGTCAACTCGTCCAGACACCTGAGTGGAAGAGAGCCGCAGTGCCCGAAACAGTTGTCTATACATTTGAAACTACTCGGCTTTTTGTGGCTCATGGGGTTAGATTGCCGTATCTAGTGATATAGGAGGAAATATATGAAAGGTACTGATGGTTTTGGAAATCCGCGTGAATATCAATTCAAACTCTTGTCCGCGTTGGATGGGCTACGTCTAGTGTATGAGTACGGCTCGGTTTTGACGAACGCCCTGCCCCAAATAGCGGCCCTTTTTGAAGCCTGGGCAGAATCCGCAGAATCGGAAGACGAAAAGCTTGCGGATTTGGTTATCAAGGACTTAGCAACGGGGGAGGGTCCCGTGTTGGATATGATCCAACTTATTCCCCTAATTGTCACTCCGGATAAATTAATTGCACTTTGTAAATATTTTTTAGCAGGTGCTACAATCAACGGGCAAGAATGTGATGAAGATGGAATGTGTGAATTATTTAGAGGCCGCCCCCATGAGCCCATCGCGGCATTAGCGCATGCGATAGTGGCTAATTTCCCGGATTATCTCCCTTTTTTGGGGAACCCCGACGATACGGGGGATGGCAACTAAACGGTAAGATCGAGGAATTAGATCTAATTTATCCTTCTATGCGGATCCCGCCGTGGGAAATAGAGATTAACACGGTAGCCGAGTATTATAGAGTCAGTCCTACAGAGGTAGAGACATGGCCAATCACACAATTCGCTAGGCGGCAAGAGTTCATGCACTTGCGAATGGAGCTGAAGAGACAGGTGAGGAATTCCTATGGTTGATAAGACTCAGGTATATACGATCAAGTATGACGTCTCTAAAGCCCTAGAAAATTTAAAGAAATTAGAAAAAGTCTTACTAAACGCTGACAAAATGGGTAAAGACGTACTCAGGGGGGTGCGTTTGGACCCAGACACGCTGAAAGGTGTCAAGTCTCTCGCCGCAGCATTGAAGCCTGTTGCGGCTGGAGCTTCCCCCATCAAAGCTGGATTTGACGGGATTGCAGACGCGTCGACAAAAGCGGGTAATGAATTTGAAGCCGCGATGGCAAAATTTCGCGCTTCGGCTGCAAAATTTCCTCCCGTTCAAGAAAAAGTTACGCAAAGCCTAAAAAAGACGCAAAAACAGGGCGAAAAACTTGACCAAATGATGGCTAGATTTAGCAAAAAATCTACCCTTGGCCAAGAAAAAATTAAAAAAGCGACAGACAAAACAACTGAGTCGTTGGCTCGGACAGACAAAGCCCTACGTAGAGCAATGGCCCCGAAGGGCGAGCGTCGAAAAGCGCAAGACATTCGCGCTATTGCAGCCGCTTCGGGTCTTGCTTCTCAATCAATTACTGGCCTGGCGGCAAAATTGTCACTGTTGATCGGAGTAGGAGCAGGTGTCCGGTCGGTTGTATCAGATTACAAGGAATTCGATGCCGCAGTATTTTCCGCAGCCGCTAAATTTTCTCGTTTAAATGCAGATCTAAAGCCCGGTACCGAAGCGTTTAAGAATTTCAAAAAAGAACTACGTGAAGCAGGATTAGAGACAGAGCACAGTGCGGCCGGTGTGGCCAGAGCGGCAGATTTTTGGGCTAAAGCGGGTAAATCTTTAGAGCAAACGAAGGCTGTTCTCCCTATCACCTTAGATTTCGCCTCGGCTAATCAAAATGCTGAGGGCGCGATGCTAGACGTTGCAGAAGCGGGCGATATCCTGTCGGATGCGTTAGGTCAATTTGGGTTAAACGCCGAAGATTCGACCAAGTTGATGGAGAATACGGCCCTTGTGTCCGATGTGATGTCCGCAGGTGCTAACCGAGCTAATGTATCTGCCACAGAATTATTCGCGGCTTATCGTGATGGTGGTCCCGCGATGACCGCTGTGGGACAAGACATTGTGAGTGCGACTGCTCCACTTTTGTTCTTAGCTGATGCTGGCATTAAAGGAGCCAAAGCCGGGACGCAATTAAAGATTGCACTAGCTTCACTTAATGCGCCGAGTCGACAACAACAAAAAATACTAGACAAGCTAAATGTATCCGTCAAGGACTCAAAGGGTAATTTCCGCGGGTTAACTAATATCCTTCTCGATATCACAAAAGCGACTTCCGGTATGGGAACATCGGAAAAATATGGTATCATCTCTAGGATAATTGGACGCGAGGGTTCGTCGGCTTTCGTGAATCTCCTTGCCCAGGGCGGCGACAAATTAGAAAAGCTTATAGAGGAAATACGAAAGTCTTCGGGCGAGAGGCAAAGACTCGCTGAATATATGCGTCAATCGGCCTCGGCGCAAATTGAAAGATTTAAACAAAAAATTACTGATCTCGGTTTCCAAATAATTGAAAACACTGGTATATTCGACCGCCTTACTGCGGCGATGGACAAAGTTGATTGGAAAAAAGTAAGCGAGGTTGTTGAGAAAGACATCATCCCGGCATTGATCACCGCAGGGAAAGTTTTCACAAATACTATAATTCCAGCGCTTCAAAATGCTTATCGGACGATTTCTACTGTTCTCTCTCCGGTGCTAAAAGTATTAAGTGTTCTTTTCGGAGATCTCAGTAAACAAGGTAACGGGATGGCCGAGACTCTCGGCAATCTAATCTCCCTATGGGTTGCATATCGCGCTGCGATGATGGCATCCAAGGCAACTGGGATCATATCTTGGTTTGTAGATTTGGTCAAAGGAGCCCAAGCGGCCTCGGCGGCTCAAGTCGCATTAAATACGAGTACCACTGCCACTAATGTATCCCTTGGCGAAAGTGTTAAAGCATTCGGTTTATTAAGATCTGCCTCCGCGATATTCGCTGCGGGGATGGCGGGTTGGGCTGTTGGCACTATTATCCATGAGACACTTATTGACCCCTTGGCGAAGGCTGTTCATGAGTTAAACACCCTTAAACAGGGTATGGATGAATTAAATAATGCAGACTTGTCCAAACGCAGTCTTGGGGTCCTAAAAGCCGACGCGAAAGATTTAGAAAAAGCTGAAAAATTAGTCGAAAAAACAGAAAAAACGCTTGATCTAGCTTCTGCTATGACCGGTATGGGTGGTATGGGTGCCATGGGTGCCGGGTTCGGATTTGCGCCTAAGCGAAAACGTGAGATGGGCGAGGTTAAGGAGCTGCAGTCTAAAGTAGGGGAAGAAATCGAAAGGCGCGAAATCCCGTTGCGGCGAAAGGCGAGGCTAGAACGAGTCCCCGAAGGGTGGGAATCTCCTATGCCGATGCCAATGCCACAGGAGACTGGCCTAGGACAATGGAGTGAAATTTTTGTAAAGACACAAAAGGATTATGCGGATAAAACATTGGCATTATTGGCGAAAAAAGAGGCTGGACAAACTACCCAGCATTTTGAGATTGGGCCAACAACGATCAATGTAGAAGCCAAAGGAACATCCATCGAGGCTGTCCAAACTGCGGTATCTCGGGGGATTGACCAAGCAAATCGCCAACAACGCGAGAATGCAAAAGAAATTGCACGTGGGATTGGTCCGAGTGAGATATAATGACGATACCGAAAAATATAGTAGACGTTGCGAGTCAAATCAAAAGTGGGACCCTAGGTGTCATCGAGCTCATTAAAATTGGGGACCTCCAAGTATCCGCCTTGACGGCACTATCCGCGCCGAGAGAAAAAGAAGTCACTCGCCGAAGAGTGCAAGCTGGGTTTTCCGTAATCAATGGCGTCATTGAATTGCCTACGGATATAGTGCTTGAGATTGTGCTATCCGACCCCGATTTTTCACCGGAGGCTGGTGTTACTGCGGCATTAACGGGTTCATGGGCTGGATTCACAGAGTCTTGGCGCGACAAACGAGACACCCTACTCGGATATTACAACACCAATGAAGTGTTGTCAGTAGTCACGCATGAAAATGTTTATCCGACTAGGGTGATCTCTAAAATTGATCCTCTTTTTGACGCGAATGAAAACTGGAACTGTTATATCGCCAGTGTGACATTTACGCCATTCGACAACAAACAGCTCACTTCAGCTGCGGATGTAAATAGCGCATTGACCGCGAGTATGATCAACGTCGGAGGTTTGTAGAATGATCGTCATAAAAACCCTGCCAGGTGTGCCGTACTACGAGGGCACTAAGTCCCTAGATGGCGTCCCCTATCGATTCCGGATTAAATGGGCGACTTCGTCGGAAACATGGTATATGCATATGACGAGTCTAGTCGACTCAAATGTGACCCTCCGTGGTATCGCGCTATTGCCTGGCAAAGACCTGTTTGCCAGATATGGTTATTCACACCTACTTGGCAATTTATGGGTAGTTGACCGATCTGGCGCAAACGAGAATCCCGATTATTATGAGATGGGTGTGAGGTGGGAATTGCGATATTTCCCCAGAGGATAATATGCCAAGTGTAGTTAACCCACGCATCGCACTACTCATTAAGGGTGCGAGTGACTGGGAATCCGATGGGGAAGTCCCCAAACTTGACATGTCGATAGATGTGTCGAAAAATTTAGATCCAGAACCGAACGAAGCGACTGTAACTATTGATAATTTAAATGAAAATACCAGATCTCGAATAATTGACCCCTCGGTACGGGACACCCCTATCGAGATATGGTTTGCCCCGTTCGGCTCCTCCGACTTAGTCAAATGTTTTGTCGGTGAAATAAATTTTGCACGATCTGAATATCAAGCACCGGGCATACGTACTACACTGGCATGTACCTCCCAACAGTGGCACATGCGCTCAAAATTTATTAGTCGGAAAACGTATGAAGCTGGTACCTCTATTTCACAGATCATCGATGATTTAATTGAGGTGATTGACCTACCGACGCAAAAAGCCGATATCCCTACGGGGAACATTATTTTGTCACAGTCTTTCAGCGGCCCGGCATATATGTTGTTAAAGAAGTTCATCATGAACTACGGTCTTTTTTGTCATATTACAGATGGGATACTTAATATATCAGGGGTTTATAGTCCTTCTAATCCGACTATCGTCAAAATCCCACGAACGATTCAAGTGTCGGAACCAATGCCTACAGAGCGCAAAGACGCTGTAGACGTACTTTTGCATACAATTACCGACACGAACAATATCAACCCCTTCGCCAAACAAACAAAACGAGCAAAGCGCCGATGGTCAAAACAGGCCTTGAGTCGCAATGATTACACCGAATACGAGGCTGTCGATGACATTATTTTCGGCGTAGAATGCGAGACTCTCGGTATTCCCGTGATAATCCCAGATAATATTGTAGAATTCGAGGGACTCCCCTCGAAATATCGTGTCCAAGCTGTTACGCACCATGGGGATACCCGAGAAGGCGTAATCACTAACATACGGGCCGACATCTACGAGGGAGAGACCACATATGGAGGAGCGTTCGGTGGGCCAGCAGATGACGCGGCATTAGACCAGATGCGAATCGATATCAAGAAGGATTACGACACCTTAGTGGAGGAGGCCGGATGATAGGCTTGTCGGGCATTAAACAACTAATCACTAATTTATTGTGGGCGAAACAGACAGAGATACGGACGCATCTAATCGGGCAAGTTATCTCGTATGACCCAGAAACAAATACGGCACAAATTCAACCTGTTACGCGTGTTTTACGCATGACTGACCCGACAAATGTTACGACTGTGGATCTCCCTCAAATTGATGACGTACCAGTTAGTCAGGTCGGATCGGGCAAAGTGTGGTGTACAATAGCACCTGCGGTTGGGTCTTATGGGGTTCTACACGTAAGTGATCGTGAAATAGAGACGTGGCTATCCACTGGGGGGATAGTTGACCCGCAAGTCATTCGACTACATGACATGACGGACGCAATATTCGTCCCCTCGGTTGTCCACCTTAATGAAGAGGGTGACAACGGCAAATTTGTTGAACAAATCCAAACAGATAGGATTTCATTGCGAACAAGATCCGGAATTACCGAGGTTTCTGTTTTGGATGATGAGACCATTTTGTTAAAATCCGAAAAACAACAAACGTCGATTGACGTTGATGGGAACGTCTCCATAGAGACAGATGGAGACATCACTTTCACGGCAGGAGGCAATGTCACTACAGACGCAACGGAAACAGTATTGCAGGCTGGGTCAGACTATGCCGTCCAATTCACCGCACTCAAGAGTGCCTTTGATACACTAGTCGGAGATTTCAATACCTTGGTTTCCACGTATACTTCACATATACATATCACCACAGCTACAGTCGGAGCAACACCAACACCCGGGGTAATTGCCCCAACAGTGTCTACGGGTACCCCGTCTACCGCCTCGATGGATGGCGCAAAAGTCACAGACGTGAGATTGTCATGAAATTGATACATATAAGCAAAAATGACGCAGGAGACTTCGACATCGAATTAGAAGACGGGATATTTCGCATGTCCGAAGATGGTGAAGCTGCGGCTGTCTCCATGACAGAACGTGTATTGACCGTCCGAAGCGAAGCGCTAGCGAATCCATTGATTGATATCATCTTAAACCCCTTAGCCGGAGTGGATTGGTATGGTATCATATTCCGTTCGGATGCCACTCGCGCCGAAAAGGAAACAGAACTTAAACGCGCTATCTTGTCGACTCCGGGTATAGAGGGTATTATCCGATGGAATTGGGCCCAAACGGGACGGACAGTGACAATCGACGTGAAGGTCAAATCTGAATGGGGTACCCTCGGGTACACAGAGGAGGTTACTCCACTATGAGCACATATGATTCGACAGGGCTGACTGTCGACACCTACGCCGAGGTGGTAATAAATCTAATAGCCTTGGCAAAGGATACATTTGGTGAGTCGGTGTCTACCGACGATCAAGAGCTACTCGGACACCTTATTAGACAAGTTGCACTTCAAACAGCCGAAGCTAATGAGGTCATACAATCTGTGTATGATAGTTTAAGCGTGGCGAACGCTTCGGGTGTCAGGTTAGATAACCTATTAGAATTGTTGGGGATTTTGCGACTTGGGGAAGCATATAGCACAATTACCCTGACATGCACCGCGACAAAGGCATGCACTATACCAGCCGGTAGCCTTGCACGTACCGCAGCCAATGTCTATTTTCAGACGGATTCAGATCTCGTATTTACTGGCGCGGGTTCAGACGATGTATCGGCTACATGTACCGTTCGTGGACCATACACAGCAGGTGTCGGGGATGTAAGTTATATATCCTCAACAGTGAACGGATGGTCAACGGTAACCAATGCCGCAGCTGCTATCCCCGGTAGATATAGAGAGACAGATGCCGAGTTGAAGGTCCGACATACCGTAGCCGTGGCCACCTCTGGGGATAGAGACGCGGCGAGTATTGTTGAGGCCGTGGGGCAGGTGTCAGGTGTATCCGCAGTGAGTCTTGTTGAAGATTTCGATAGTCCGACACCGATCTACGTATACGTCATTGGTGGTTCGGACGACGACGTCGCCTCGGC
>Ga0316195_10000079_pt1 | contig 29167 bp, 21 predicted proteins | sample Phised1_MG_FD_204937 | JGI IMG/M metagenome (GOLD analysis project Ga0316195, IMG submission 204937) | Coastal sediment microbial communities from Maine, United States - Phippsburg sediment 1 | ecosystem: Environmental > Aquatic > Marine > Coastal > Sediment | place: USA: Maine | collected...
GACGGTGCCTCCTGCGCGGTATTGAATGCGCTCGGCAAGCAATCACCGGATATTGCCCAGGGCGTGGATCGCGAGGATCCCGAATCCCAGGGCGCTGGCGACCAGGGTCTGATGTTCGGCTATGCGACGAACGAAACAGACGTGCTGATGCCGGCACCGATCACGTATTCGCACCAGCTGGTCAGGCGGCAGGCCGAAGTACGAAAATCGGGCGTCCTGCCATGGCTGAGGCCCGATGCGAAAAGCCAGGTTACGTTCAGGTATGAAGACAACAAGCCAGTCGGAATCGATGCGGTTGTGCTGTCTACCCAGCACAGTCCCGACCTCAAAATGTCCGACCTCCGCGAAGCGGTCATGGACGAAATAATCAAGCCGGTCCTGCCTGCGGAATGGATCAGCAAAGACACCCGGTTCCATATCAACCCGACCGGTCGATTCGAGATCGGTGGTCCTATGGGCGACTGCGGCCTCACCGGGCGCAAGATTATCGTCGACACCTACGGCGGTGCGGCGCGCCACGGTGGCGGTGCTTTTTCCGGCAAAGACCCGTCCAAAGTGGATCGGTCAGCAGCATACGCCTGCCGGTATGTCGCAAAGAATATTGTTGCGGCAGGGCTGGCTGAGCGCTGTGAGATACAGGTTTCCTACGCTATCGGCGTTGCAGAACCGACGTCGATCAGCGTGTCGACCTTTGGCACCGGCACGGTCAGTGAACAGGAGCTGACCCGATTGGTGCGCGACAATTTTGACCTCAGGCCGTATGGCATCCTGACGATGCTGGACCTGATCCGGCCAATTTACAGGCCGACCGCCGCTTACGGCGCGTTCGGCCGGGAAGACATCGAACTGACCTGGGAACGCACCGACAAAGCAGACGCCCTGCGTAGTGCCGTTGCCGCCTGACACCGTTTTTTAATTTAGGAGATACCAATGAGCAGCGAAGCAGTCGCGCTTAAGACGCAGGACTACAAGGTCGCGGATATTTCTCTCGCTGACTGGGGCCGCAAGGAAATTGCAATTGCGGAGACGGAGATGCCGGGATTGATGGCTCTGCGCAAGGAATTTGGCGAGCAAAAGCCCCTTGACGGTGTCCGTCTCGTCGGCTGCCTCCACATGACAATTCAAACAGCGGTGCTTATCGAAACCCTCAGGCACCTCGGCGCAGACGTGCGCTGGTCATCCTGCAATATCTTCTCGACGCAGGATCACGCCGCTGCCGCCATCGCGGCAAGCGGTGTGCCGGTGTTCGCCTGGAAAGGTGAAACCGAGGAAGAGTACTGGTGGTGCGTAGAGCAAACGATTACCGGACCGGACGGTTGGAAGCCCAACATGATCCTCGACGACGGTGGCGACCTGACCCAGCTCATGCACGACAAGTACCCGGACCTTATGAAAGGCGTCAAAGGCCTGTCGGAAGAGACCACCACCGGCGTGAAACGGCTTTACGACATGATGAAAGACGGCAGCCTGCAATGTCCCGCATTTAACGTCAATGACTCGGTAACCAAGTCAAAATTTGACAATCTTTACGGCTGTCGCGAATCCCTCGTGGACGGAATCAAGCGTGCTACCGACGTCATGATCGCCGGAAAAATTGCCATCGTCTGCGGTTACGGCGACGTTGGTAAAGGCAGTGCCCAGTCACTTCGCGGGCTTGGCGCGACGGTATGGATTACGGAAATAGACCCGATCTGCGCGTTACAGGCCGCAATGGAGGGCTATCGGGTAGTGAATTTTGACGAGGTTTGCGACCAGGCGGATATCGTTGTTACCGCCACCGGCAATTACCACGTGGTTTCCGGCCCACAGATGGATCGCATGAAAGACCAGGCGATCATCTGCAACATCGGCCACTTCGATAATGAAATCGATGTCGCGTACCTGCACAAGTATGAATGGGAAAACATTAAACCGCAGGTGGATCACGTCATATTCCCGGACGGCAAACGCATTATCCTGCTGGCCGAAGGACGCCTGGTAAACCTTGGCTGCGGCACGGGCCATCCGAGCTTTGTTATGTCGAATTCGTTCACCAACCAGGTTCTGGCACAGATAGAACTGTGGCAAAACGGTGAAAAGTACGACAAGCAGGTCTATGTGTTGCCGAAGCACCTGGATGAGAAAGTTGCCCGTCTGCATCTTGGACGTATTGGAGCAAAGATAACCGAACTGACAGATGAGCAGGCCGAATACATCGGCGTCGACAAAAACGGGCCGTACAAGTCAAATCATTACCGGTACTAAGGCACAGCCGACCGCAGGCGACGGACACCGGAGATGAGTGAGTCGCCTGTTGCAGCCCGTATTCTGCACGTCACCGATCCGCACCTGTTTGCCGATGCGGACGGCTCCCTGCGCGGCGTAGTTACTGATACGACGTTGAAGGCAGTCGTCGAGCACATTGCACGGTCCGAGTGGCCCGCCGATCTTGTCGCCATGACCGGGGACGTCATACAGGACGACACAGCGGAAGCCTACGCCCGCTTTCGGGATATTATTGCACCGCTCGGCTTGCCGGTTTATTGCGTGCCTGGCAATCACGATGTCAGATCGCTGATGCGGGATTTGCTGCACACCGCACCATTTCATTACTGTTCTTCGTTGCGAATCAGGAACTGGCTGATTGCCGGCATCGACAGCTGTGTCGACAACGATGCCGGGGGACAGATCAGCGCCGCGGAGCTGTCTCGCCTGGCTGAAATTCTGGCAACCACGGACGCAACCCATGTCGCGATCTGCCTGCATCACCCGCCGCTGATGATGCAAAGCCGATGGCTTGATCAGGTTGGCCTGAAGAACGCGGACGAATTTCTCGACCTGGTTTGCACTGCAGGCAATGTCAGGGTGACGCTATTCGGTCACGTCCATCAGCCTTTCGACAAGGTTCACCGGAATGTCAGGATTGTCGGAACGCCGTCTACCTGCGCCCAGTTCAAGCCGCGTAGCGATACGTTCGCACTTGATCACCATCCACCCGCCTACCGCCGGGTCAGTCTTTATGAAGACGGAAATATTCGGTCGGAACTGATCTGGCTGGAAACGGACGAATAAGCATGATGTTCAGACGAAGTTTCACTCCTGCACTTTTGTGCGCCATTGCCGTGCTCGCGGGTGAGGCCCAGGCCGCCGACGGCGGACACCCGCTGTCGATGTGGCAAATAAACGGCCTGCAAAACCGCGTTTACCTGCTGGGCTCTGTTCACCTGCTGCGGGAACAGGATCATCCGCTGCCGTCCGCGATTTACGGTGCGTATGAAGACGCTGAAAAAATCATCATGGAACTGGACATGGACGACATGGATCCCGTCGCCGGCCAGGTTCTGACTAACGAACTGGGGCTGATACAGGACGGTCGGACACTGTCCGACCTGATGGGCGCGGACCTTTACGCCAAGGCGGCGGAACTTGCCGCTGCCGTAAAAATCCCGCTCGCCCTGCTCGACAAATCGGAACCCTGGTACGCGGCAATGAACGTCGAAATCATGTTGCTGATGCGCATCGGCTTTAATCCCGCCTACGGCATTGAGACACATCTGACAGAACTCGCACAGTCCGATCAAAAGGAAATCCTTGGCTTCGAGACTATGCGCCAGCAACTCGAGTTTCTCGACCGGCTGTCGCCGGATGCCCAGCGCCAGATGCTCATACAGTCGCTATCCGAGGGCGCCGAAATGCCGAGCCTCATGGACGACATGATTGCAGCTTGGCGTACCGGCGACGTCGCATTTCTGGAGGCGAGCCTGTTATCCGATATGCAGGATTACCCGGAGCTGAACCGCATTATAGTGGTCGATCGAAATATTGACTGGACGAACCAGATCGAAGAGTTGCTGGACGATGCGGACGACTACCTGATCGTGGTCGGCGCGCTGCATCTGATCGGCGACAACGGAGTTCCGGGCTTGCTGCAGGCACGCGGCCACCAGGTGACCCAGCTACATCAACCGGCAGACTAGATTTCCGTCAACTGGAAGTCTTCCTTCCCGGCCCCGCAATCCGGGCAACGCCAGGACAAAGGCACATCTTCCCAGCGGGTCCCGGCCGGAATGCCCGCCTCGAGGTCACCCTCTTCTTCGTTGTAGACGAATCCGCAGATAAGGCACATATAGGTTTTCATGAGCCACAGTGTGCCTCAGGCGGGGATATCCTACTAGCCCAATTCGGTGCGTCCCGGTAGCATTCGCAGTCCTGCTAAGGGAGTTGTCATGAGTCATTTTACGGAAGCGAGAAAATACATTGCCGGTGGCGTGAATTCGCCGGTGCGCGCATTTGCGGGTGTCGGAGGCGAACCGGTTTTCATCCGGAGCGCCAAGGGCGCGTGGCTGGAAACAGAAGATGACCGCCGGCTGATCGACTACGTAGGTTCATGGGGCCCCATGATTCTGGGGCACGGCCATCCCGCCGTGCTTGAAGCGGTGAAACGCGCCGCAGATTGCGGGCTTAGTTTTGGCGCACCGTCGCTGATTGAAACCGAACTTGCCAGGAAAGTGTGCGCATACATGCCATCGATCGAGCGCGTACGGATGGTCAGTTCGGGCACCGAGGCCACCATGAGTGCGATCCGGCTCGCGCGCGGCCATACCGGGCGTGACAAGATCGTAAAATTCGAAGGCTGCTACCACGGCCACTCTGACTCGCTGTTGATTAAGGCAGGCTCCGGGGCACTGACTCTTGGTGTACCGAGCTCCCCGGGTGTGCCAGTTGGACTGGCGGAACACACGATAACGCTCGAGTACAACAACATTGAATCAGTGCAGCAGGTCTTCGCCGAACTGGGCGAACAGATTGCCTGTGTCATTGTTGAGCCGATTGCCGGTAACATGAACATGGTTCCGCCGGTACCGGGATTTCTCGAGTCACTCCGTACGTGCTGCACGAACTCTGGCGCAATACTGATTCTTGACGAGGTGATGACCGGGTTTCGGGTAGCGCTCGGCGGCGCCCAGGCGATCTACGGCATCACCCCAGACCTGACGACAATCGGCAAGGTCGTTGGCGGCGGACTTCCTGCGGCGGCTTTTGGTGGCCGGGCGGACATCATGGCAAGTCTTGCACCTGACGGACCGGTTTACCAGGCGGGCACGCTATCCGGAAACCCTCTGGCAATGGCTGCCGGTCTTGCCACTCTTGAGCAAATTGGCGAACCGGGATTTTTCGACGCGTTGGCGACGCGCACCTCGACCCTGGTTGAGGGCCTTGGCCGGATTGCAGATGAGGCTGGCATCGGCCTCGCGTACGAGTCCATGGGCGGTATGTTCGGTTTCGTTTTCACCGACAACGGTCCTGTCAGATCCTTCGACCAGGTAGCGTCCGCGGATATCGGGCGATTCAGGAAGTTCTTCCACGGCATGCTCGATGCAGGCGTATATCTTGCACCGTCGGCCTTCGAAGCCGGCTTCGTGTCCGCCGCACATGGCGATAAAGAGATCGCCGCCACGCTGGACGCGGCGCGGAACGTGCTCGCGGGACTCTGAGTCAGTAGCCCCGTGCCATGACTCTGCGCTTTCAATCAGAGTCGTACAGACTCCAGCACCGCGCGCATGGATTCAAGGCGCGCGATTGGATCGTCAGTTTCCAGGCAGGCCTGCTTCTGCAGCGACGTCATTGGCAGGATTTCAGCAAATCGGTAACCAAGCCATCCGGCGTCGTCATAGTCTTTCTCTACCACATCATACAAGCGACCAAGGTCGTCGATCACTCCGCTGAGAATACCGGCCAGCGGTCTGTATTTTTCGGGCAGCGGACACGCCGGTTCAACGGGTAACGTTTCGATCGTACCCAGCATCAACCCGTCATCCTGGCGACGCGTGGAGATCACACGAAATTTCTGCTGCCCGATGGCGGTAACACCGAGGAGTCCATCACTGCCCTGGTACCAATCGACGATTTTTGCCAGGGTACCCACGTCGCAGGTTTCGGCAGGCCCGGTTTCGTTACCTTTCTTTATGAGAAGAACGCCAAAGGGGCTGTCCGTTTTCATGCAGTGGCTAATCATATCGATATAGCGCTTCTCGAAAATCCTCAGCGGCAGCGGTCCGCGAGGATACAGAACGGTGTGCAGCGGAAAAAGAGGAGCTTCCATGAACTCAAGTATAGGAGCTAGTTACCGGTCTGCCTTCGTTTTTGCAGACTCATCGTTAATTTCTGTCGTGCCGCCCCGAATCCGCCGTTGCTCATGAAGACTACCTGGTCCCCCGCCAGCAGTATGACGTCCATAGCCGCTACGAGCTCGTCGTAATCTGACGTGACGTGCAAACGCTTGCCCAGCGGCGCCAACGCCATGTCGAACGAGTCATCGAAATCTTCCGGACGGTAAACAAATACCAGGTCCGCGGCTTCGAGTGACCCGGCCAGTGACTGATCGTGCACTCCCATCTTCATCGTATTTGACCGTGGCTCGAGCGCAATCACAATCCGTTGCCCGGGAAAACGTCTCTTCAACCCGGCGATCGTACGGCGAATGGCCGTCGGGTGATGTGCGAAATCGTCGTATATGGCGATTTCAGCGATAGTGGCCGTGCGCTCCATGCGTCGCTTGACGCCGTTAAATCGGGATAATGAATCCACCGCCTGAGCGACGCTTATGCCAGCGGACTGTGCCGCCGCCACTGCTGCCAGCGCGTTTTCCAGATTGTGCTTTCCGCCAAGTTTCCATGGCCCTTCAGCGCCGTCTTGTTCTGCGTGACAAATAGCAAGCCGGCGCTCGCCTTTATCCGAAAATTCAGCGCGCCAATCGGCGTTTCCGCGACAACTGTATCGCTCCACGGGCGTCCAGCACCCCTGTTCGATAATTCTTGCTACGTTTTTGTCATCCGCATTAATGAGTACGCGACCGTTGCCCGGCACAGTTCTCATCAGCTGGTGGAATTGCCACAGGATGGCGTCGATGTCTTTATAAATATCCGCGTGATCAAATTCGAGATTATTGATGATCAGCGTCTGTGGACGGTAGTGCACGAACTTGGCGCGCTTGTCGAAGAATGCCGTATCGTATTCGTCGGCCTCGACAACGAAAAATTCGGATTCGCCGAAACGTGCGGACGTGTCAAAATTAACGGGCACTCCACCGATGAGAAACCCAGGCGCAAGTCCGGCGTCCTCCAGGATCCACGCAAGCAGGCTTGCTGTCGTCGTCTTGCCATGCGTACCCGACACTGCCATCACGTGACGTTTGTACAAGACCTGTTCGGACAGCCACTGCGGGCCGGAGCAGTACGGTATACGCCGATCCAGCATGGCTTCGACCACGGGGTTTCCGCGGCTCATCGCGTTGCCTACCACGACGTAGTCCGGCACATTATCGAGCTGAGAAGGATCGTAGCCCTGCACGATATCGATGCCGAGATTGCTGAGCTGAGTGCTCATTGGCGGATAGACATTCGCGTCGCAGCCGGTCACCTCGTGGCCGGCAGCCTTTGCAAGAGCCGCAATCCCGCCCATAAAGGTCCCGCAAATACCAAGTATATGAATGTGCATTGTCAGATCGTATCGCGGCCGGTCATGGCGAGAAAAAATAAGTACTGCAGCACGAAGATGGTCAGGGCGATCGCAATACCGACGTACCAATGACGTTCGATCGCCCGCGCGATGATATGACCTTTAACCGGGACTGACCAGACCAGAATCAGCCAGGCAATAATCGATGCCAGCGATGCGCCCAGGAACGGTTTCAGCATGACAAACGCCGCGACCATCAGGATTGTCAGTATGGAACCACAGGCCATGATGCAGGCGACAGTCGGCACGAAGCGTCGCTGCAAGCCCGTAGAAGACAATACTATCCAGTAAAGTAAATAGCCGACGAAGCTGGCGACCAAAGACAACAGGGTATTTGTGCTGTCGGCGGGCTGCGCCAGGATTTCGGAAACAAACGTCGCCAGAATCAGGAGGCCGACGGAATAGTAAAGAACCAGCACGGAGCCGGGAACATCCTCCGGTCCTTTGCGCAACATGATGATTTCGAGGAATGTTCTGAGAAGAAGTTGCAGCGTTCTGTCACAATAGCCGGATGCAGGAGCAACATCATCTCATGATCCTACCGCAGTTCGAAAGCCCGGCCCGACATTTCCATGCCTGATTTTTGCCTGATTGATCTGGCTTCCGACGGCACCCTCGTCGGTGTCGTCAGCAAATACGACCGCATCGGGGTGGATACCGAATTCATGCGCGAAAGGACCTATTTCGCCGAGCTGTGCCTGTTACAGGTCGCAACTCCGGACGAAATATTTTGTGCCGACCCGCTGAATCGCAGTCCGGGCAACGACAAACCATTCGACGAATTCTGGAAGGCGATCATCGCCCCGGAATGGGTCGTGCACTCCGCCCGCCAGGACATCGAAGTCATCTACCAGACATCGGGGCTAATGCCGAAACGTATCTTCGACACCCAGATTGCTGCAGCGTTTCTTGGCTTCCAGCCGCAGGTGGGCTATGCCGGGCTGGTCCGGGAGCTGTTCGGTGTCGAACTCGACAAGTCCCATACGCGGGCCGACTGGTCGAAGCGACCGCTGGCAGACGCGGTTCTGCAGTACGCTGCGGAAGACGTGCAGTACCTGCTGCCGGCGTACGAAAAATTGCATGACCGACTGGAGGAGGCCGGCAGGCTGGATTGGGCTTCGCAGGATTCGAACGACCTCCTCGATACGTCGCTCTATGAAACGGACCCCGCAAACTCGATCGACCGCCTTAAGGGCGCACGGAATCTTCGCGGTCGGGCACGGGCGGCTGCCATTCGACTGGCAACCTGGCGCGAAACCGAGGCTTTGCGCACGAATCGACCCAGGCAATGGATCATGCGTGACGCCGTTCTGATCGAAATCGCCGTTGCCTGTCCGCAGGCACTGAAAGATCTCGCGGACATCGACGGACTGATGGAGTCGACCATCCGCAGGGCCGGGAGCGACCTGCTCCGATTGGTGGCAGAAGCTACTCACGACAGCAGCGGATACGAACCGCCGAGCCGCCCGGATGAGCAACAGAAGAAATTACTGAAAGAAATGCAGCGACGCGTGACGGCAAGCGCCGTCAAAAACGAACTTGGCGCGGAATTGCTCGCGCCGAGAAAGGAATTGTCCGCTGCCCTGCTCGGCAATCGCGATTCCAGGGTCTTCAAAGGATGGCGCCGCGACCTTATTGGCAACCAGCTGCTCGAATTACTTGAGAACGTCTAGGAACCGCGCGTACACCTCGTCGATGCTGCCATCCGCGTTGACTGTCTTCAGCTTCTTGCGCTTGCTGTAAAATTCGATCAGCGGTTCGGTCTGTTCGCGATAGACATCGAGTCGATTCCTGATCGTTTCTTCATTATCGTCTTCCCGCTGAATTAATTCCCCGCCGGCATTTGTGCATTTATCCAGTTCTTCCTGCGTGGAAAAATAGATATTCAGCAGGGTGCCGGTTAATGAACAGGTCCGACGCCCGGTAAGGCGCTTCATCAGGATATCGAAATCCACATCCATCAATATCGCCCAGTCCAGAGGTTTGCCCAGTTCGTCAAGGAGGTCATTGAGGTCCAATGCCTGCGTTTCGGTTCTCGGGAAACCGTCAAGTATGAAGCCGTCATCTGTGTCGGGTTGTGCCAGGCGTTCGCTGATAATGCCCAGCATGATGTCGTCAGAAACGAGCTGCCCTGCTTCCATGATTGATTTTGCTTTCTGACCGAATCGACTGCCCGCGGCTACCGCCTCTCGCAACATGTCGCCAGTGGAAATCTGCGGGATATTTCGCTCCGCCATCAGTTTTTTGGCCTGGGTGCCTTTGCCGGAACCAGGTGCACCTAACAAAACGATACGCATGACATTTCTCTTTAATGATAACCAGCTTATGCGAGGGCGCCATACGCTAGATGAATTGCCTGTGCAGGTCAATCGGGGCGGCGACTATCTGACGGTGATCCCGTGGATCGATTCCGTTATGCTTCGTTTCCAGCCGACACAGAGGAACCGGGGCCGATGTCAAAGATGAACGCTTTTTATGCACAGTCAGGTGGCGTTACTGCAGTAATCAATACGACAGCCTGCGGCGTCATTGAGACAGCACGCAAACACCGGAACAGGATTGCCAATGTCTATGCTGGTCGCAACGGCATTATCGGCGCCCTTACTGAAGACATGATCGATACCAACAAGGAATCGACCAGCGCTATCAGGGGGCTTTACCACACGCCAGGCGGCGCCTTTGGCTCAGCGCGCTACAAGCTCAAGGGGATTGAGGAAAATCGCGCCGAATACGAACGGCTGATCGAGGTATTCAAGGCGCACAATATCGGGTACTTCTTCTACAACGGCGGCAACGATTCCATGGACACCGCGCACAAGGTCTCGCAGATATCCAGGCATCTTGGCTATCCGGTTACCTGTCTCGGCATCCCAAAAACGGTGGACAATGATCTCCCGGTTACCGACAACTGCCCCGGATTCGGGTCGGTTGCCAAATACGTTGCGGTGTCGACAAAAGAAGCCGCGCTGGATGTGCTATCGATGGCGAAAACCTCGACCAAGGTGTTCGTACTGGAGGTCATGGGGCGTCATGCGGGCTGGATCGCAGCGGCAGGCGGGCTCGCTGGTTCGGGGACCGCTGGCGAACCGCCGCACATAATCCTGTTCCCGGAAGTTCCTTTCGATCAAAAGGCTTTTCTGCAACGTGTCAGTGACAGCGTGCGCAAATACGACTACTGCGTCATTGTCGTCAGCGAAGGCGCCAGTTACGCCGATGGGCGATTCCTGGCGGAAGCCGGTACGAGAGACGCATTTGGACACGCCCAGCTCGGGGGTGTCGCCCCGGTTGTTGCGCAAATGGTGAGGGACAATCTCGGCCTGAAATACCATTATGCGGTCGCCGATTACCTGCAACGCTCCGCACGCCACATTGCCTCTGCAACGGACGTCCGCCAGGCCTACGCGGTCGGCCAGGCAGCGGTACGAATGGCGCTCGACGGCGAATCCGCGGTCATGCCCGTTATCAAGCGCATTTCGGATCGTCCGTACCGCTGGAAAATCGAGAAAGCGCCGCTTTCACGAGTCGCCAACAAGGAGAAAATGCTGCCGCGTCGTTACATATCGAAGGACGGTTTTGGCATCACGGCTGCCTGCCGCCGGTATCTGGAGCCGCTGGTGCGCGGCGAAGATTATCCTCCATATATCAATGGTTTGCCGAACTACGTCACACTCAAAAACGTGCCGGTATCGAAGCGGATTAACACAAAATTTGTGGTATGATGCGGCGCCTCTGCCGGGTGGGAGACGCCCATGGCAATCTCGGGAGCCCCGGCAGGCAACTCTTACGGCAACAAGCAACAACATTCGTAAGACCTCACACATTGGTTTTGATTAGCCCTGGCAGACGGTAATTCCGGGGCCTTGCATACGATTGGGAGACAATCTGATGAGTAACGATCTCGCACTGTGGCTGGCGGTAGGCGCCGGTCTTCTGGCAGTGCTCTATGGCCTGCTGTCGGCACAGTGGATTCTCAAGCAATCCGCCGGTAACGCGCGGATGCAGGAAATCGCTCAAGCGATTCAGGAAGGCGCCAGCGCTTACATGAATCGCCAGTACACTACTATCGGAATCGTTGGCGTGGTGCTGTTCTTTGTCCTCGGCCTCGCGCTGGGCTGGGCAACCGCGCTCGGTTTTGCCATCGGCGCCATTTTCTCCGGACTGGCCGGCTATATCGGCATGTTTGTTTCGGTACGCGCCAACGTACGCACGGCCGAAGCGGCGAGACTCGGTGTGAACCCGGCACTGAACGTGGCATTTAAAGGCGGGGCAATTACCGGTTTGCTGGTGGTCGGTCTGGGCCTGTTTGGCGTCGCCGGCTATTACCTGATCCTGCAGAAAATGGGCATCACAACCGACGCGGCAATTCACGCCCTGGTCGGTCTGGCGTTTGGCGGCTCGCTGATTTCGATTTTCGCCCGACTGGGTGGCGGCATCTTCACGAAAGGCGCGGACGTTGGTGCCGATCTCGTCGGCAAGGTTGAGGCCGGTATCCCCGAGGACGACCCCCGCAATCCAGGCGTCATCGCCGACAACGTTGGCGACAACGTGGGTGACTGTGCCGGTATGGCCGCCGACTTGTTTGAAACTTATGCCGTAACCATCATTGCGACGATGCTGCTGGGTTCCCTCGTGGCGTCGACATTTGGTGCCTCTGCCATTCTCTATCCGCTCGTACTTGGCGCGGTTTCGATCGTTGCGTCGATTATCGGCACGTTTTTCGTGAAGACTTCCGACGGCGGCAAGATCATGGGCGCCCTCTACAAAGGCGTGATTGTTGCCGGCGTCATTGCAGCCATCGCTTTCTATCCCATTACAATGATGATGATGACGGAAAGCGGTAACGCCATGGGCATTTACGGATCTGCGTTGATTGGCCTGGCGCTGACCGCGGCGATGGTTGTCATCACCGAGTACTACACGGGTACGGAATTCAAGCCCGTCCAGACCATCGCCAAGGCCTCACTGACAGGCGATGCGACCAATATCATTGCAGGCCTCGGTATCTCGATGAAGTCGACCGCACTGCCGGTACTGGCCGTTTGCGCCAGTATTTGGGGCGCATTTGCGCTGGCCCCTGCCGGCGACACAATGGCTGGCTTGTATAACATTGCCATTGCCGCCACGGCCATGCTGTCAATGACGGGTGTCATTGTCGCGCTGGACGCATTCGGACCCATCACGGACAACGCTGGCGGTATCGCGGAGATGTCCGAACTTCCCGCCGAAGTGCGGACCATCACCGACCAGCTGGACGCCGTTGGCAACACGACCAAAGCGGTAACGAAGGGTTACGCAATCGGCTCGGCCGGACTGGCTGCTCTCGTTCTTTTCGCTGATTACAACAATGCCCTGGCCAGTGCCGGCAAGGACGTCACCTTCCTCCTTAATGATTACAGGGTCATCATCGGCCTGTTCATTGGTGGCCTGGTACCGTATCTGTTTGGCGCCATGGCGATGGAAGCGGTAGGTCGCGCCGCCGGAGCGGTGGTAGAGGAAGTGCGCCGTCAGTTCCGTGAGATCGAAGGCATAATGGAAGGTACCGGCAAGCCGGACTACAGCCGCGCCGTTGACCTGCTGACCAAGGCTGCTATCAAGGAAATGATCGTGCCTTCGCTGCTGCCCATCGCGGTACCGCTCGTTGTCGGCTATACGCTCGGTGCAGAAGCGCTTGGCGGGCTGCTGCTCGGCACGATTGTTACCGGGTTGTTCGTGGCCATTTCCATGACTGTTGGCGGTGGTGCCTGGGACAACGCGAAGAAATATATCGAAGATGGAAATTTCGGTGGCAAGGGTTCTGATGCGCACAAAGCGGCGGTTACCGGCGACACCGTTGGCGACCCCTACAAGGACACCGCCGGACCGGCCATCAACCCGCTGATCAAAATCATCAATATTGTTGCGCTCCTGATGGTGCCACTGCTCGGCTAGTTCGAGGCAACGCAAAACCCAAAGCCGCCTGGCGCAGGCCCGGCGGCTTTTTTTTGCGCTCTGTTCGCATCGCTCACTCGACCTCAATGGTAAGCGCGATTCTTATTGAGTCGATGTAGTACGCCGCATCACCCGCACGCGGATTTCAAGCCGCTTGAGCTGCGCCAGGGATATCTCCCGAACAGGAAACCGGCTCAAGCATTCAGTGAACGGAAACTACCCGTTGTTGCGGTGCCCAATGCAACGGGAGCATCGACGAAATAGCCTTGCACGAAGTCAATGCCGGCGGTTCGCAGCCAGTCGAAGTCTTCCTGCTCTTCAACCTGCTCAGCGACAACCCTGAATTCCATGGAGCGCGCCAGCTTGATCATTGCAGAAACCATTTCCTGATTCACCTGATCGGTAGCCAGATTCCGGGTATAGGCTCCATCGAGCTTCAGATAGTCGATCGGCAGGTTTTTCAGGCTGGAGAATGCCCCCAGACCGCTACCGAAATCATCCAGAGCAAATTCGCAGCCGATACCGTGCAACACTTCAATAAACCGCTGCGCGAATTGAACGTTGGCTGAAATCGCGCTCTCGTTCACTTCGAAGCAAATACTGGCCGGGGATACGCCACTGTGATCCAGCGCTTCCACAACAAAACTCAGGAATCCTTCATCGCTGAGAGTCTGTCCCGAAATATTAATCGCGCAGCTGCGCTGGCTTGCAAGCTTGATCTCCCCGGAATTCAACGCAGCGAGGACGGCGTTGACGACCCAGCGATCGATCTCTGGCATAAGCTGGTAACGCTCCGCTGAACGAAGGAAATCCGCCGAGTCGCCGATGCGGCCGCGTTCGTCAGGCATGCGGATCAATACTTCGACTGAGGGGCCGGACACGGTGCCGCTCCCGGTGGCAATAATCGGCTGCAACGCAAGTTCGAATCGACTATCGCGCAATGCGTCCTGCAGCTGACGAAGCCAGTGTATATCGCCGCGTTCTTTTGCAATGACCTGATCCCGAGACGAATAAACGTGCACCTGACCGCGCCCACGCTGCTTGGCCACATAGCAGGCCGAATCTGCGGCGCTCATTGCGTCCTGCAGATTGCCGCTTTGCCGGCTGATTTCTACCAGGCCGACGGAAATGCCAATATTGAAAATCTTGTCCTGCCAGACGAATCGATAGTCTGCAACGGCGTTGCAGATATCCGAACCAATCTGTTGCGCCTTATCAAGCGGGCAGCCAATCAGCAATGTCCCGAATTCATCGCCGCCCAGCCGGGCAACGAAGTCCGAATCGCGCACCTGGTCCCTGATCAGGGTGGCGACCTCGCGCAACATGTTGTCGCCGGCGATGTGTCCGCAACTGTCATTCACAGCCTTGAAGCGATCCAGATCCATGTAGGCGAGGACGTGCACGGCTTCCTCGCTGCGCGCCGTATCCATCGCCTCTTCGAGTCGCCGTTCGAATTCGCGTCGATTTATCAGACCGGTCAACGCATCGTGAGCGGCCTGGTAACTCATCTGTTTCGTCAGACCACGAAGCTCACTGACATCGTGAATAACGACGACGGTACCTGAAATACTGCTTCCCGGACCCTTGATGGGCGAAGCCGTAATCTCGACTGAATGCTCATGTTTTCCGTCACGGCTTATCAGCAGCGCGCGACGTCCCATGTTCACCCGCCGTCTGATGGAAAGGCACCGCTCAACCGGATCACCCAGCGGACGCCGGTCCGATTCATCAATCAACGAAAACAATTCGCCGGTCTTGTGACCAGAAGCATCGTCCCGGTTGCTGCCAGTAAGCGATTCCGCAGCAAGGTTCATGTAATCGATGCGGCCTTCATTGTCTGTCGTTATTACGCCTTCCGAAATCGACTCGAGTGTGTATTGCGCCTGACGCTTGCTGCGACTGAGCGACACCTCAAGGTTTTTTCGATAGCTGACGTCACGTGCAATGGTCAGCACGGCTTTCGTGCCGTGATGATCAATGACGGAACTTTGAGCCTCGACCCAAAGACCGGATTCGTCGCCATTGATTAGCTGTATGTCGAGACGTTTGGGAGCGCTCTCGCCGCTCAGTCTCTTGGCCACGGTCTTTCTGAACAAGGCGCGGTAGGCCGGCTTGACAAGATCAGCGACATCTCGTCCCACGAGCTGGCCAGGCTCAAGCCCGATCAAACTGGCCGCGCTTTCGTTGGCGAGCAGTATCCGGTCGTTATGTACCAACACGACTTCAGGCAAGGTGCGAGCGAAATCGCTGAACAATTTATCTTTGTCGTGAATTTCTTCATCGCGTTCGCCGATTGCATCAAACAGACGATTTATCGTCCGGGCAAGATCCGCTATCGAGCCACTGCCCTGCACTGACAATCGCCGGCCTACCGATGCGTCGCCCGAAACCGCAATCAATTCCTCGTTGAGTTGTTCGACCCGCCCGACAATCTGCGACCGTTTGCGCACCATAGACAACAGTACAACGCAAACAGCAACCAGCAAGACCGCAAAACCGATCGCAATAACCATGGCAACGGTCACAACGGATGCCACCCACGCCACAGCAGGCATACCGCGACGCCCTGTCCCGGATCAGATTCTGGTCTTTTTAAGCGCAGTTCTTGCATGTCCCTGTTCGGCTGTTCGTCAAATGCCGCCGTGAAACAATCATTTGTTATTATTGAGCGCTCGCGAGTCATCTCCGGATAGCAGAGAATTCGTATAATTTCTGAGCAATTAGCCTGTTCACGACTAAGGATATCCCAGCCACCACGGCACACCGTGCCTATTCACCATAATTCAGCAACCATCGTCAGCCAAACGTGACGGCGGCCGCCCAAATGACCAGGCAGAAAACGGTATTTAACAATAGTTTCAAACACTTAAAGGCAAACTGAGTATGTACACCGACGAAGCAAGGCAACAGATGGTAGGGCAGCAGATCCGAACCTGGGATGTCTTTGACGCCGACGTTCTGCGGGTCATGGCCGATGTCGCGCGTGATCGGTTTGTCCCCGCCGAACTTAAGGAAGCGGCCTATGCCGATGCGGAGATTCCGTTGGCACATCACCAATGCATGTTGCGTCCATCGATTGCCGGCAAAATTATACAGTCTCTCAGCATCAGACCTGGCGACGAAGTGCTTGAAGTCGGCACAGGAACCGGATATCTCACCGCATGCCTCGCGCAGCTGGCCGCATCGGTAACCAGCGTTGATATATTTGCAGATTTTGTCGCGATCGCAGGCGAGGCGCTGGCCGACAGCGACATCCGCAATGTCAAACTGCAGCAAATGGACGCCATGACAGAACTGCCATCGGGGCGGTTCGATGCCATCGCCGTCACGGGTTCTGTCACCAAGCTCGAGGATCGGTTCGTCAAGGCGCTGAAACCAGGAGGCAGACTGTTTATTGTCGTCGGCAAATCACCCGCCATGACTGCCCTCCTGATCGCAGCGGATGAACACGGGGGCGTCACCACAAATGAATTGTTTGAAACGGATATACCGGCGCTCATTTCAAGCGAAGAAGAATCCAGCTTTATTTTTTGAGACGAAACCAACTGGTCGCAGGATGCATCATAACTAGGGCGCATGGTGGCAGCTGATCGACTTGACTGATATAGTGATATAGTTAACTATAACACTTCGCGGTGAAGCGACTTATTCTATTGGAATAGAAATAATGAAAAACTTAAATAAATTCAAATACTTATTTTTTACCGTGGTCGTCCTCGGTACACCGGGAATTGGTAGTGCAGCCTCGCTGCTGGAAATTTACCAGGAAGCCCTGCAAAGCGATCCCCTGATTCACGAGGCAGAGGCACGGCGCATGGCGACGCTGGAGGCGATGCCCCAGGCTCGCGGACTGCTGCTGCCACAGCTCAATGCAAGCGCCAGTTACGGCCAGGGAGCAAGTTCCGGTCTTCAGCAGCAGCCGGTCATTGATCCGGCCACGGGCGATGTCATCGGTTTCGTATCTGTCGAAGCAGAATCGGATTTTGACACGCTTGGCTGGAACGCCGAGCTCCGCCAGACGGTTTTCCGTTGGGACCAGTTCGTCGGTCTGAAACAGGCCGAAAAGCGTGTTGCAAAGGCGGAGGTCGATTTCGAGCTGGCGCAGCAGGACCTGATCGTGCGCGTGGTAACCCGCTATTTCGAGGTGTTGGGTGCAGAGGACCGTTTGACGTCGATTCATGCAGACCGTCTCGCCATCGCCCGCCAGCTCGAACAGGCCAAGCAACGATTTGAGGTTGGGCTGATCGCCATCACCGACGTTCAGGAGTCTCAGGCAGCGTATGACCAGTCTGTCGCCTCCGAGATTCAGGCGAAACGGGAATTGGCCACGGCGCGTAACCTGTTGCGCGAAATTACCGGCGAGTACATTAGTGAACTATCAGCGCCGAAAGAAAATTTTCCGCTGGTATCACCCAATCCGGCCAGCGAAGAAACCTGGATAGACCTGGCAATGGACCAGAACCTTTCGCTGGTATCCAGCCGATTCAGCGAGGAAATAGCGCGCGACGAGATCTCCTTTCGTCGAACCGGCCATTACCCCACCCTGGACCTGGTCGCCAGTTACGATACCAGCAATACGGATATCAGCAACGTAAGGGTGGGAGGACAACCAACTGCCAATTCGAATTTTCCGACAGACAGTTCACGCGACTCGATTTTTGTACAGTTCAATTTGCCATTGTTTTCCGGCGGCCGAACATCGTCACGTGTTCGCGAGGCCGTCTATTTGCACAGAGCGAGCCGTGAGCAGCTGCAGCGTGTAACTCGCGAGACCGAGCGTTCCGCGCGTGATGCCTATCTTGGTGTAGAGTCTGAAATAAGTCGTGTCAATGCGCTTGCGCAGGCAGTGGAATCCAGCCGCACAGCCCTTGAAGCAACTCAGGCCGGTTTTGAAGTTGGGACGAGAACGATTGTCGATGTCCTGAACTCGCAGAGGGCACTCTACGTTGCCATTACCAATTACTACCAGAGTCGTTACACCTACATTGGCAATGTCCTGAGACTGAAACTGGCTGCTGGCAACCTGCGCATCCAGGACCTCGAGGAAATCGACAGGCACCTGGTTGAAAGGCGCCCACCGGAGGAAGTCATCGCCGAGGACGAAGCCAGAATTGCTAACTGACGGGATGATCCAGCAGCGGTTCCACCATTTTGAGGAGCCGCTCGAGTGAACCGCGGTTGCACAGAACCAGTTCGCGACCACGGTTGCCGATATCCTCGGCGGTCGCCGGATTGGAGAACAGGTCGATGATGGCCGACGCCAGCTGACCGGCGTTGTTTACGGTGATCGAAGCACCAAGTTTTTCAAATTTGTCAGCAATATCCTGGGTATTGAACAAATATGGACCCGTAACCACGGGTCGGCCCAGCGCGGCCGGTTCCAGAAGATTATGCCCACCAACAGCCACCAGCGTTCCTCCCACAAAGGCGACGTTACCTGCGGCATAAAACATCGGCACCTCGCCCATGGTGTCGCCCAGGTAGACTTCGATGTCTGAGGTGCAGGGCAGCCCGTCGGTTCGCGAAATAAAACGCAGACCTTCCCTGTGCAGCAACATTCTGACTACGGAAAATCGTTCCGGGTGCCGCGGAATCAGTACCAGCAATGCATCAGAAATCTGTTCAAGCACGATGCGATGAGCGTGCAGTATCTGCTGCTCCTCCTTGTCATGCGTGCTGGCCGCAACCCAGACAGGACGCCCTTCGAAATTGTCGCGCCGAAAGTGCGCCCCTGCCGACACAAGGCCTTCAGGTAGCTGAATGTCGAACTTGATGTTGCCGGTGACCCAGGTCCGTTCCGGAGCCGCGCCCAACGACCGAAAACGATCGGCGTCCGCCTGAGATTGAGCGGCGATAACGATGCCATGCGACAACGTTTCCTTAAAAAGTGGCAGAAATTTTCGATAGCTGACCACCGATCGTGGTGATATGCGGGCGCTTACCAACACGAGTGGAATACTTCGACGCCCGCATTCGCGGTAAAGGTTCGGCCAGATTTCCGTTTCCATCACCAGGGCAATCTGCGGCCTGACGGCATTGAAAAAACTGGTTACCGCATTCGGTGTCTCGAAGGGAATATAGCTGTGATTGACCGTTTGGCCGAACAACAAGCGGACTCGCGCGGCGCCGGTCGGAGTGACGGTGGTAACGAGCATCTGCCGATGCGGATACCGATCGATCAGGGCCCGAATGAGTGGCACCGCCGCCTGTACTTCACCGACGGAAACCGCGTGCACCCAAATGCAGCCTCCTGGAATGCGCGGATAGCCCTTGCCGAAACGTTGCCCGAATCGATCCCAGTAAGTGCGATTGGTGAGCCCACGAAAAAACCAGTAGCACGCGTAAACGGGCAGCAAAAGGTAGGTTAAGACAGCGTAGGCAAATTGCATATTGAATCCGACTCAGTGAACGAGCAGCAAGTGTGCCAAGTCTATTTGCTTAACTTGTCGATAATCCGGCTTGACGACTGACCTTGGCGAAAAGCAAGCACTCGGACTTCGCCGCCATTTTGCAGGACCTGCCTGGAGCCTGCGATCTGGTTGGGTCGATAGTCACCGCCTTTTACAAGAACGTCAGGTAGAACGGACGCGATTACACGTTCCGGCGTATCTTCGGCAAACGGCACTACCCAGTCAACGGAGGCGAGCCCGGCCAGCACCAGCATGCGATCTTCCAGCTGATTTACCGGCCTTGGGTCGCCTTTCAGCCGGCGGACCGAATCATCGTCGTTGATCGCGACGATCAGCCGGTCACCGAGATTCTTTGCCTCCTCAAGATACGCAACGTGCCCGGCATGCAGGACGTCAAAGCAACCGTTTGTCATGACGATTTTTTCATTCCGTCCACGGGCTTCGCTGACCAGTGACACCAGTTCTTCCTCGGATACGAGCCCACGGCCGCCCTTTCCGCGACGATGCAGGGCGACCCGCATCTCCGACGGAGTAACCGACGCAACACCTATTTTGCGAACCACAAGACCTGCCGCGAGATTGGCCAGCGCGGCGGCAGACGGCAGGCTTTCTCCGGCCGCCAGCGCGCCGGCCAGCACGGCGATGACGGTGTCTCCGGCACCGGTCACATCGAAAACTTCCCGCGCCAGCGTGGAAAGGAAAAGTGGCTCATCACTGCCTTCCACCAACAACATTCCTTTTTCGCTGCGCGTGACCAGCAAGGCAGACAGGTCAAGCCGGTCCAGCATGGCCCTGGCGCGCGCAACCATGTCGTTGTCGTCCGTGCACACACCGGCGACGCCTTCAAATTCGGCCTGGTTTGGCGTTATCAACGTTGCGCCGCGATACTTGTAAAAATCCCGCCCTTTCGGATCGACAAATACGGGCACGCCGGCTTTGCGACATGCCGAGATCATCGCCTCAACGTCGGTCAGGCTGCCTTTGCCGTAATCGGACAACACCACGGCATCGGTAGACGTTAGATTTTCGATCAGCGATTTCGTCAGTTCCGCGCCGCTGGAAGGAAGGGCCTCTTCACGGTCCAGCCGAATCAGTTGCTGGCCGCGGCTTTGGACGCGGATCTTGGTGATGGTCGGCCAGCCGGGGAGCGCGGTAAAACGACAATCGACGCCCGTGCCGGACATCGCGGACTCTAGTGCGGCGGCCTCGTCATCCTCACCGACTATACCGAGGAGTTTTGTGGAAACCCCCAGTCGAGACAGGTTTACCGCCACATTGGCCGCGCCACCCGCCCGGTTCTCGTGCTGCTTGACATTGACGACGGCAACCGGCGCTTCCGGTGATATACGGCTCGTACCGCCGAACAAATACCTGTCCAGCATCACGTCACCCACAACGAGTACGCTGGCGCCGGAAAAGTCTGGAATTGAGATGGTCACGGCTGCGAATATACATGAACCCGGCGCATTCGCTAATTACCAAGGGCCTGGCAACTCGCCGCACAAACAGCAGTAATGTCACAAACCGGTCGATAGGCAGCGGTGCAGAATCGCATAGCCCTTTAATCGACATACAAGGCGTATGGTTACTGGCAGCAGCTCGATTGCCTGGCGCGGACGGCAACCTGTTTCGGAACGCACCGCAGCACGGCCCTGTCGACCGCGGCAGGCAGGCCCCGTGAACGAAACTGGCGGCGTGGATCAGTACGTATTTGCGTCAGGCGTCAGCCGCACTTAGAGTCGCCGCAGGAAAGACAGGTCATGCAGCCGTCCATCATGACGGCAGCCACCGTATTGCACTTTGTACAAAGCTGTGCACCTTCCGGGTAGTCGCTCTTGGAAAACGCGTCCTGTTGTTTCTGCGCTTCTTCAAACTCGGCACGTTTTTGTGCAATGAGCTCTTTCTGCCCTTTATCAAGTTCCGGTTTTGCCAACAAGCCTATCGAGATCAGGTGCTTTTCAACGATATAGCCAAGCTCGGCAATAATTGACGGCATAAACTTGCCACCGGCCTGCCAATATCCGCCACGCGGATCAAATACTGCCTTCAGCTCGTCCACCAGGAACGTAACATCACCGCCCTTCCTGAAAACCGCGGAGATGATTCGCGTCAACGCCACAATCCACTGGTAGTGATCAAGGTTTTTCGAATTAATGAAAATCTCGAATGGCCGACGCTTCTCGTGCGCAGTATCCTCGTTGAGAATAATGTCGTTGATCGTTACGTACATGGCATGATCTGACACGGGTGTCTTAACCTTGTACGTCGACCCGACCAGCATTTCGGGGCGCTCAAGCTTCTCGTGCATGCGAATGACTTCAGCACCACCCTCAGTCAATTCGCGGCGAAATTCCGGTTTCGGGGCTGCCGCCACTTTCTCTTCCGGCTTATTTACCGCGTAACCAACGATCTTCTTATCTATCTTCAGCCTTTCCATTACCCTTTCCTTCAAAACTTGCGTCTTTTTAGTCCGGCTCTTTGATTGCCGTGCGACGCTTCCGCCACTGCATGGCGATTAGTGTGATTCGGATTCAGCCAGGTCCTGGTCTGATCCTTAAGCCTGGCGCCCAACCCAACAACGCGCCTTTTCCATACATCGCGCTGAATCATCGAGTCGCTTTCTCCAAGCGGGTCCGTCCGACATTCTTCACGTCAGAACTTCCCGTAGTAGCCTTCTTTAAGCGCATCAAACAAATTCGCTGCGGTATGCACTTCACCGTCATACTCGATCTCTTCGTCGCCCTTGAGCTCGACGGTCGATCCGTCGTCCAGGGTGAAAGTGTAAGACGTCTTCTTAAGATCCTGTTCTTTTACCAGGACGCCCTGAAACGCTTCCGGGTTAAAGCGAAAAGTCGTACAACCCTTCAGACCCTGTTCGTACGCGTACAGGTATATATTCTTGAATTCTTCGTACGGATAATCAGTCGGTACATTTGCCGTTTTCGAAATCGACGAATCGATCCATTTTTGCGCGGCGGCCTGAATATCGACATGAGCAGTTGGCGTGATGTCCTCTGCCGTAATGAAATAGTCCGGCAGCGCATTGTCGGGGCGACCTTCCCTGTTATCCTTGACCGGCTCTGCATCCGCGTTTATCAGCTCACGATAAGCCAGCATTTCGAACGAAAATACGTCTACCTTTTCTTTCGACTTCTTGCCTTCCCGAATTACGTTACGAAAATAGTGATGTGCGAAGCTGGGCTCAATTCCGTTACTCGCGTTATTAGCCAGCGACAGGGATATCGTGCCGGTTGGCGCAATGGAGCTGTGATGGGTAAATCGCGACCCTACCTTGGCCAGCTCCGCGACCAGTTCCGGATTCTCTTTAGCGATACGCTGCATGTAACGACTGTAACGAGCATGCAGAATTCGACCGGGAATTTTGTCGCCTAACTTATAACCGTCAGCCGACATTGCCGGGCGCTTGGCGAGCATTTCCGGCGTAACTTCAAAATCTTCGGTCATAATTGGTGCCGGGCCTTTTTCTCGCGCCAACTCCAGTCCCGTCTCCCAACCAGCCAATGCCAATTGCTTGGCAACCTCCTCGGTAAACCGCACGGATTCCGGCTCACCGTATTTCATGCGCAACATCGTGATTGTTGAACCCAATCCGAGGAAGCCCATTCCATGCCGGCGTTTTCTGTTGATTTCATCGCGCTGCAAGGGCAACGGCAGACCGTTGATTTCTACTACATTGTCGAGCATGCGCGTGAATACTTTCACGACCTTGCGAAATTCATCCCAATCGAACCGTGCTTCGTCCGTAAATGCACCAGCGACGAACTTTGTCAGATTGACCGATCCCAGAAGGCAAGAGCCGTACGGGGGCAATGGCTGTTCACCGCACGGATTGGTTGCGCGAATGTTCTCGGCAAACCAGTTGTTGTTCATCTCATTAACTTTATCTATCAACACAAAGCCCGGCTCGGCAAAGTCGTAGGTCGACGCCATAATCACGTCCCATACGCGGCGTGCCGGGATTGTCTTGTATATCTTGCAGCAGACCAGGCCCTCGTCGTTGCGAACGTAATTGTCAGGTTCCGGCCATTCCCGCCATACAAACTGGTGCTCGTCGTGGATGTCCAGGTTGTCCTGTCGAACTTCCTTGGAAGTAACCGGGAAAGCAAGCTGCCAATCGATGTCTTTCTTGACGGCCTGCATGAATTCGTCTGTAACGAGCAGGGAAAGATTAAACTGGCGCAGCCGTCCGTCCTCGCGCTTGGCGCGGATAAATTCCATAACATCCGGATGGCCGACATCGAATGTGCCCATCTGTGCACCGCGTCTGCCTCCTGCGGACGACACCGTGAAACACATTTTGTCGTAGATATCCATAAAGGACAGCGGCCCGGAGGTGTAGGCGCCAGCGCCGGTAACATAGGCACCTTTCGGTCGCAGCGTCGAAAATTCATAACCGATTCCGCAACCGGCCTTGAGCGTTAGACCAGCCTCATGGACCTTGTTAAGAATATTGTCCATGGAATCGGCGACAGTTCCTGAAACCGTGCAGTTGATAGTCGACGTGGCCGGCTTATGCTGCTGCGCACCCGCGTTGGAAATAATTCGCCCCGCTGGAATCGCACCCGAACGCAACGCCCATAGAAACTCTTTAAAGCATTCTTCGCGCAGCGGCTCTTTTTCGACGTCTGCCAACGCCCTGGCGACACGCTTGTAGGTGTCGTCGATTGTTTGGTCAATGATCGTTCCATCCTTCGCACACAACCGGTACTTGGTTCCCCAAATATCAATGGATGCGGGTTGAAAAGTGATTTCGGCGACAGAATGCGTTGCAAGGTTCACAGCGGACTTCATTTGGTCCTTTACTCCCTAAATTCCCTCTAGGGGACCCAGAATTGTTGATCTAACGCCCCAAAAAGAGCGAATAGCTTCCCGCCCGCCGATGCCCAAACCCCAAACGGCGAGTGCCAATACTGGCCCCAGATTCTCATTATTGCTGGCACAAGATATTGTGCCGATTAAAGGTAAAGATTATGCCTGCAATGGGCCCCTGTCAAGACTTTGCCGGAATTTTTTGTAGGGTAAATAAATTAAATAAATCATATATTTACAGATACTATCGCCAAAACTGGTTTAAATTTAACGCAAAAAATATGACACTTCTGTGCAATTTCGGAATCACTACATCTAGTGGCATTAAGTTAAGCAGAAAAGTACCGGTTTGGGTCGCTTCGCGGTGATTTTTTACCCCTTGAAAGGCCTTTTTCCATCCCAATTTAATGGGCCGGAAAGCGTGTTGATGGCAGTGATCGCCAGAGACCGAAAATTACGTCAAATTGAGGAGTTTATTAATGAATATCACCCGATTCGAACCATGGAGTGTCTTCGATGTCCTGCAAAGGGACCTGGACCGAATGGCCGGTCGTCGCATCAATGCAACCGGTGCCGAAGATGCCGGGCACAGCGTTGCTGACTGGGTTCCTGCCGTCGATATTATTGAGGAACCAGGGCGTTTTGTACTGCGCGCTGACGTGCCGGGCGTTCGTCCCGAGGATATCGATGTAAGCATGGAAAATGGCGTGCTCAGCGTGTCCGGTCAGCGCTACGAGGAGTCCACCGAGGAGGCCCAGGGCGTCAAGCGGCTGGAACGCCTGACCGGTAAGTTCTACCGCCGATTTTCGTTGCCGGAGACCGCCTTCGCGGAAGAAATTACCGCCAAGAGTGCCAACGGAATACTGGAAGTGATAATTCCAAAAATGCCGGAGGTAAAAACCCGCAGGATTACTGTCGAAGCGGCGTAATCCGAACGGTTCAAAAGCCTGCGACGATTCGTCCTGCTCCGGCATCCAATGTGGGTTGCCGGACAGGACGACTGGCAAGACGAGAGGAACTTTGGGTTGCTTCGTCCTGTCATCAGGCAAACAGGCTATTATTTCGTTCAATGACCATTAACCGACAAATCGTGATTCTCTGAGTTAATCTTTTACGATTCTGAGTTAGTCTTTTACGATCAAGGAATTGCAACCGATGCGCACAAGAAACCGTATAATTTGGGCCGCGATGCTGGGTTTGCTGATCACAGCAGGGCACGCCGCGCTACCGCAGGCCGTTGACGGCGAGCCCTTGCCGAGTCTTGCACCGCTCGTCAAGCGAGTCGCGCCGGCGGTCGTCAATATTCGCGTCAGTCAGACCGTTGAGTCGCAGTCGCCTTATGGCGATGAAATGTTCCGTCGCTTTTTCGGTATACCGGAAAACCAGGGCGGACCGTCACGCGAGGTGGCGAGCGCCGGTTCCGGCGTCATTGTTGATGCGGAAAATGGCTATATCCTGACCAATCACCACGTGGTCGAAAACGCCGACAAGATCCAGGTGTCGCTGTTAAATGACGATTCGCTGGATGCGGTGGTCGTCGGCTCGGATGCGCTTACCGATATTGCTGTTCTGAAAGTGGACCCTAAAGGACTGACGGAGTTGCCTATCGGCGATTCCGACGCTGTCCAGGTCGGTGACTTCGTGATCGCGATCGGCAACCCGTTTGGTCTGGGTCACACCGTCACCTCGGGGATCGTCAGCGCTTTGGGACGAACCGGTATAAGTCGCAATGGCCTGGAGGATTTCATTCAGACCGACGCCTCTATCAATCCTGGCAACTCCGGCGGCGCGCTGGTTAATATGCGCGGCGAATTGGTCGGCATCAACTCAGCCATTATCAGCCGAACCGGTGGCAACGTCGGAATTGGCTTCGCCGTGCCATCGGAAATCGCCCGTTCGATCATGCGGCAAATACTGGATTTCGGGGAAGTACGACGCGGCCTGCTGGGCGTCACTATCCAGACGATTGATGAGGAGAGCGCTGCGGCGCTCGGTACCGATGTGAATCGAGGTGCGCTGATTACGGGTATCGAACCTGGCTCCGCGGCGGAGCATGCGGGCCTCCACGTTGACGACATCATAGTTGGCGTCGACGGCAAACGGATCGATAACAATCGCGAATTGGCAAATGCGATCGGGTTGAGAGGATCCGGGGAGAAGGTGAAAATCGACTACGTGCGCGACGGTAGCGAACTGGTTGCTACCGCGGAGTTAGGGCAGCGCACGGCCGAGCAAACCGGCGGCACCGATATTCACCCGGGATTAGCCGGCGCCCAGTTTGCCACATCGTCCGCGACAGCGAGCGGTGGCGTCGAAGTGTCCTCTGTGGAAGAAGGTAGTGCTGCCGCGCAGCGTGGTCTGCGGCCGGGTGACATCATCACCGCCGTCAATCGCCAACCGGTGCAGAATCTCCAACAGCTGCGTGAACTGGCCGCTGAAAACAGAATCCTGTTTTTGCTGGTCCGCCGCGGTGATCGTCAGTTAATGCTGCAGATTCGCTGAATCGAGAATACGTATCGGCAAAACCAAAGGCCCGACCAGCAGTTGTCGGGCCTTTTTCTTTTCAATCGGGCATTGCAGCGCCGCCGCGGCAACGCTAAGGTCTGACAATGACCAATCGAGCAAGTTTTCTGGCGCTCGCGACGTTGGCACTCGTATTCGGCCCGGCGGCCTGTCCCGCTGGTGCATCCGACACTGACGATCAGCGACTCGACCAGCAGCGCAATGCATTTCGCGATGTCTTTCCAGATGTCGAGCGTGGCGACTGGGCGCCCGTTGCTGAATACGAAAACATTCTCAAAGACTATGTGCTTTGGCCCGATCTGCGCGCAGCCTGGTTTCGCGCCAATATTCGCACGGCGGATCACGATCAGATCGAAGCATATCTTGATCGATATGGCATTTTGAAGCCGGCGCGCGAGCTTCGATACCGTTATGCGCTCCATCTTGCCGGCGAGGATCGACTGGGCGAATACCTGGCAATCTATCAGCAGTTCTACCAGGGGCTTGAGATTGCGAAGCTTGACTGCCTGGCGTTGCAGGCGGAGATAGAAGCCGGCCGCGAGGCCAGAATTGTTCAACGGGCACTGATTCTGTGGCGCGTGGGAGAAAGCCAGGCGGACGAGTGCGATCCGGTTTTCGAGAACCTGCGGGATCGCCAGCTGCTGACGCCACAAGAATATGAGCATCGCTTTGCCCTGGCTATCGAGGCTCGTCGCTTTACGTTGGCCCGCTACCTGGCAAAGTCGCTTGCTCCGGCATTCCGTGAGGAAGCGAATACCTGGCTGGCCGCAGAGCAGGACCCCGCGGCGTTTGTTTCTGCCGCCGGCAGCGTACCGAACACGCCCACCGGGCGCCGCCAGTTGGCCTATGCCATTGAACGGCTTGCGTACAAGGATCCCTTGTCTGCCCACAACGACTGGCAGAGCCTGCAACAGCGTTATTCGTTCAGTCCGGACCAGGCACAACGTACGGACCGCCATATCGCGTTGTGGAGCGCACGATTGCGCCAGCCGGAAGCGGCGACGTTGCTAGCCGCCCTGCCCGCCGCTGCCGCCGATCGTGAAGTGGCGCGCTGGCTGGTCAGGGCCAGTCTCCTCGCGCGACGCTGGACTGAAGTTGTGCGCAGCGTTGATGCCATGCCTGCGGACGAAAGCGGCAAGAGTGAATGGCAATACTGGAAAGCCGTGGCGCACAGGGAACTCGGCGAAGACGATGTCGCGCAGCCCCTCTTCCAGAAAATTGCGGCTGAGCGCAGCTATCACGGTTTCCTGGCTGCTGATGCCATCGGCGCAGCTTACGCGCTGGTCGACGAGGCTATGGATGGGGACCCGAACCTGGCCTGGGAGCTGAGCCGGATTCCGCAACTCGTTCGCGCCCGAGAGCTATTTTTTGTCGGTCAGGAAGGCCGCGGCCGGTCCGAATGGGACGCGGCGATCAATTTGTTGTCGGACCAGCAACGACGCGAGGCGGCGTTGCTCGCGCATGGCTGGGGCTGGCACTCAAGAGCCATCTCCACGGTCGCTGCGGCGGGAGAGTTTGACGACCTGTCTATCCGTTATCCGCTGCCGTGGCGCCAGGATTTCAAAAATCACGCGAAGACCGCGGGCATTGACGACAGCTGGGCGTACGGTGTCGCGCGAAGCGAAAGCCTGTTCATGCGCGATATCCGCTCAAGCGCCGGCGCAGTCGGCCTGATGCAGCTGATGCCGGAAACAGGAAAGCGCACGGCCAGGGAGATCAGCCTGCCTTACGCCGGACTGGCGACACTGACCGATTCCACCAGCAATATTCGGCTCGGCACATGGTATCTCGGAAAAATGTACTCGAGATTCGGGGAAAACCGCGTACTCGCGACAGCTGCATACAACGCGGGCCCACTGCGCGTGGAAGCATGGCTGCCACTCACCGGCACCCTCGACGCAAGAATCTGGATCGAAAACATTCCCTTCAATGAAACCCGTGGCTACGTGCGCCGCGTATTGACGGATGAGGCCATTTTC